>ERZ1031885.776-NODE-776-length-12546-cov-10.356737_pt1 | contig 12546 bp, 8 predicted proteins | sample MGYA00518168_ERZ1031885 | MGnify/ENA primary metagenome ERZ1031885 (study PRJEB33719, sample SAMN04261269) | wastewater metagenome | biome: rural village; feature: human; material: feces | host: Homo sapiens | place: El Salvador | collected 2014-01-14 ...
GCTTTGATACCTTTTTTGGAAGTAAAAGATACCGAACTCGAAGAACTAAGGGACTTTATTAAAAAACATCTTAACTCTTATTGTAATTTTAGAAATACTTCTGCGAATTATTTCAGAAAGTTAATTTGCTTTTATGATTGGCGGGTTTATGGAACTTGGTTTAAAAAGGTGGAACAATAGTGGTCGGATAAAATCTCAGGAGAAGGAACCCTCTGTACATTGAGGCTCCGAATTATTAATATTTAATTCTTTTGTTACTTTGAATATGGAACGGATATCATCTTGCTTAAACTGGAGCTGACCAATTGACTTGGATATTATGTGATGTGTCTGTGGAATATTGAAGTGTTTCTTCTCTATGATGAGTAGCAGATAATCACATTGAGCTATTATGTGAATGAATGGAGTGTGCTTACTTATATGAATTTGATTAATTTATGAAACTGTTAAACTGTCTTGTGTTTCTTAAAAAAAATAAGAACTTTTTGATGTATTCTGTGATTGGAAAATTGTTGTTCTTAACGTTTCAGGTATATATAGCAGATATATTAATGTATCTGGTAGATCATGTTATATGTAATATAGATCAGAATTGGGGATTAGTACTAATACTGTTTTTATGGGTATTGTTAGGTTCATATATATATCGTGCAACTCAAGACTGTAAACTTTATATTCAGGACCGATATTTTGTAATAGTAATATTGGCTGCTTTTTTTAATTTCTATTTTCGAGTTATTGATACGAATTTTGTCTTTTGGGGAGTAATAAGTTGTGGTCATTGTTTTGTTGCATGGAGTGATGTAACTTATATCTTGGTGGGATTTCTTGTTTATAGAAAATTCAAATATAAACCTTACGAGCAGCAAAAACAGCATGCAAATCCTTTAGTAAGAGATAGTGCTATTACCAATCAGGATGAGGATTTCTTTGGTTATCAGAAAATGGTAGACTCTTTGCTTGCTGATTTATATGATACTGATGTTGAAAATGAAGCTTTTTCGGTTGGTATTGCTGGTAAATGGGGAGTCGGAAAGAGTTCTTTTATCAATCTTCTGAGGAATAGTATTCCTAAAAAGGGCGGTCTTATAGTTGATTTATATCCTAGATCATCAATGAACTTGTCTGCAATTAGTTTGGACTTCTTTAATTCGCTATCCTGCACATTAAAGGACTACCATACGGGATCCTGGCATATAGTTGACAAATATGTAAAGTCGTTAAGATGCATTGAAGGAAAGGGATGGTTTAATAAGACAATAGATGCAATAGAGGTCTTCGCTAAAACTGATGAGAAAGAGCGATTGCAAAATGTTATCACGGAGATTGGAAGGAAAATATTCGTAATCATAGATGATTTAGATAGACTTACTGCTCCGGAAATTCTTGAAGTTCTTAAAATCATAGATAGAAATGGAAGTTTTAAAAATGTTATCTTTGTTGTAGCATATGATAAGGGATATGTTAATGCTGTATTGCGCAAATATCTTGGATATGAAGGCTCTGATATGTTTACAGATAAGTATTTTAACTTCGAATATTCTCTTCCTGCTCATAATTTCTATATGGAAAGGCAATATGTTGCTAATTATATCCGGAATAAAATAACAGTTAATGAGGGTGATGCTGTTACAAATGCTGATTTGCTTACTGTGTGGAATCGTATTGGTGATTCTGTTGTCAGATATTTAGGATTGATGCGAGATGTAAAACGTTTTGTTAATATCCTAATGTCTCGATTAGCATCCGTAAAAGATAATGTTAATATTGAAGATTTTATCCTTATTACGCTGCTTAGATATAAAGACTTGGACTTGTATTATAAGCTATCTACAGCAGATATGCTCATTGGGGCAATCAGTTCTTTGAAGGAGACCCTGCCCTTTTGTATCTTAAAGAGACTGCAATTTCTGAAATAAATGAAAGACCTTTAGGATGGAAAGATGCTACCCAAATACTGCAAAGACTCTTTCCGATTAAAGGACAGGAGGTGGTTCATTATGACTTGAAAGCAGACTATCGTAAGGTTAGAACTGCCAATGCTTTTGATACATATTTCTTTGATGCTGCTAGTGGAAAAATTCTTCATAAGGATTTGCGAAGATTATTTGATAGTTCTTCGAATGAAAACTCTATTAACATAGCAAAAGAGCTGTATTATTCAGATCAAACTAGTTTGCTTCAGTACTTACAGAGTAGGACAATTAAAGTATTAGGAACTAAGGCTAATCTTGAACGCTATTTGGAGATATTGTTGTATTTATATCATTATAGTAATAAAAATTCTAGCATCGAATATCTGTTCATGTCTTTCTGGGATACTGATATATATGATGATATTAAGAATATAGATATATTCAAAAAACAAAACGATTATAAAAAGTGGTTTTCTTCATTTATTGAAAGAGCAATATTGAAGTATCCTGTAGCTATAGGTGGTATCTCTCTAAACTTCTTGGAACTCCAGGAAAAAGAAAAGAATACAACGATTTTTGAGAAGAATGAATTGATTGATGTTACTTTATTGTGTCAAAGTACCTATCTTAATAAATGGGGTGAAAATGATTGGAATCTAGAAATAGCATTTCAATTATCGATCATTAAACTGTCTGATAGGCGACCAATAAAATATGTGAAGAAAGCTGGTGAAGAAATAAAGGCATTTATGAATAAGCATGTGCAATATTTCATAACCAACGTTGTAGATACATATGTAGATTCTCATTCTTCAAGTACATTGTTGATGTTTAATGACTGGTTTGTGCCATCTGCGATATTTCAAACTGAAGGTTATTCTTTTAGAGAATGGCTGAATAAGTATGTCAAAGATGATGATGCTAAATATGTCTTGAGAAGAATATATGATGCTAGTCTTAAATATGACAAACCTATTCTCAATCAGGAATTACAAAAGGGTATATTTGATTTTAGTGAAGTTGCTACTATTTTGCGCGAGCAAGATGCAGAAGAGCTAGATACCAAAGTTTTGAATGCGATAAGTTCATGTGTTGGGGTTGATTTAAAGACGTTAGCGGAAAGATTGGATTACGATGAGAAAGATGTTCAATTATCACTATGCAGATTAAGTAAGAAAAAACGATGTAATCCATTTTGGACAAACTTGAAACATCAGATGGAAACAATTAAAGTAGGAGATTTTGTGCGTTTACGTGATGGCATATATCAACAAAAGTTAGATATTTTGGTCTTTAAAGTTAATGCCTTTGTTGTAGATTCTATAGGTCAAAATCCTAATGAAACAATAAAACTGAAAGGCATTGAAAACGAGGTGTCTGTTGGGGATGTTGAGGCTATTCCTATAGATGGTATACATGACTTATGCATATATTATGAACCTTTTGTAGCTGCATCATATGTAGGTGCTGATGGTCATGTTCCTGCATATAATACCGATTACAGTTATTTTATAGATCATTTTAAGAAAGTACAAGTAGATGGCAAGAGTACTTTATATGACGAAATGAAAAAAATAAATGTTCAATTCGTTCATGAAGTACAACATTGGCTTTCCAGTGAATTTAATGATTATGGTTTGAAAATTAAAATGTAATGCAGAAATCTAAGTATTCATTCGATAAGAAAGTTTCAAGCCAACTGAAGGCTTTTGCCTTGGTATTGATGATTATGCATCATCTATGGTTTTCACTTCAGGAATGTCTTTGCTGTAGCTCCTTTCGGAGAATTGCAAGGAAAGACAAATGGAGCTTTCCTGGGAGGAAAAGGCTAAGGTTATGGTGGAGTGGTATAAGAAGGGGAAAATGCTTTGAAAAAGCTTTTGAAAAGAAAAGTATATTTTTTCGAATCCCTCCGTCTCCCTTTAGCCAAAGGGAGCTCCACATCCCTCTCCAAGCCTCTGCCCTTCTCAGAAGGGAGAGGATGTAACCGCTCCTCCTGTCGCTCTTAACCGCTTCGTTTTAGGGATGACGGACCATCAGAGGTCTCGTCAGTTTTTTGTGCGGGATGGGACCGCCTTGTTGAAAGGCTGCTTGTGACTGCAAGGGATATGGGTGCTTGTTGCTGGAATCGCAAGGGGATAGGAGAGAGGTATGATTGGCTATAAAATGTTGCTGAAAGTTAAAATGTGGAGTTTTTATGCTCTAATATTTGGAGGAAAAGAATGTTTTGCTTATTTTTGCATTAGATAAACTGCACTCGGCAATATGAAAGTAGCTTTCAATTGTGCTCGATTGCATTATCTTTACTTAAAGAATTATTAATAGAACAATTATGGCACAGACTGCAACAATGAATCAAGCTCAACTGCAAATCCTTGATATGTTGTCTTTTATCAAGACTCCTGAGGCTTTGCGTGATTTGAATAAGGTAATCTCTGATTATTTTGTTCAGATGGCTGATGCTGAATTAGATAGAATGTGGAATGAAGGAACTCTGAATGAAGAGCGTATTGAGAGCTTCCGTCATCTCCATGAACGTACTCCATACAATAAACCGTCTTTATAATCATTAGGTTATGAACATTGTATTGGATACAAATAGTTTAATTATGTCAATCGCCCCTAAAAGTCCGTATAGAAAGGTATGGAATGCTTTTCTTAAAGGCGATTATAACCTTTGTGTGTCCAATGAAATTATAGAGGAATATTCTGAGGTTTTATCTCGCAATATTTCACCACAAGTTTCTGAGGCTATAGTTTATGCAATATTGTCTAGGCCCAATGTAATTCGTAAAGATCCTCATTATACTTTTGCTTTGATAGAGACTGATAAAGATGACAATAAGTTTGTAGATTGTGCCATTGCTGCTAATGCAAAGTGTATTGTTACAGAAGATAAGCATTTTAGGGTGTTGAAAAATATTCCATTTCCAAAGGTGGAAGTATTAGGCATAGAGGAGTTTAAATGTTATTTGGAAAGGTGGATATAGGTGCTTGGTAAGTATTCGGTGAAAGTCGTATTGTGCGCCTAAATAAAGTTTCGTACCTTTGCATCGTGAATTTAAATATTCTAATTATGGTACGAGGTAAGAAACAATTAAGCAGTAAGCCAAAGTTCGCCGAGGTTGTAATCGGTGATAATAAGGCTTTGGATAAGCGTGAGCGGGTATTCTTTAGTAAGGAAGAACGTGATACCATTTATGATAAGCTGACCAATTATATAGACATCCCAGATATGCCTTTGGACAATAATGATACCGAACGCCTGATCCGTGACATGGTGATGGGTAAGAAGGCTTATTTGTTCTGTCGTGACTTGGATGCCTGTAAGCGTGCAGCAATGATGTACTCCTTGTTTCAAATTAAGGTATAACCTCCATTAGCTTGTGCTGATGGAGGGCTAAACTTCGTATTCTTGTTTCAAAATTAGGAAAATGATGCCGCCGTGCAAAGGTACAACATTTTTTTGAGATATGCAATACGGCGTTGAGTGGATACTTACTTTTATCATGCACATGTCTCCGGCTGTGCATGGTGCTGTTTTTGTTTTTTGTAAATATAGAATTGATATATTATGAAGTATTTGTTTTTGGATACTAATATCTTCCTTCATTTTGTTGATTTTGAGCAAATTCCATGGGCTGATTTAATTGGTGATTCTGAAATAACAATAGTAGTCTCAGATATTGTTGCTCAGGAAATAGATAAGCATAAGGATACTGCAAGGGGAAAAATTCAAAAAAGAGCGAAGAAGATAAGTAGTAAATTGGCTGAAGTTTTTCTGGAAGACAAAAAAATGAATCTTCCTATTGTATATTGTGATAGTGTACCAAGTAATCTCCCTGCGGATGTAAAAGACAAGTTTGATCCGATGTCGCAAGATGACAAGATTTTAATGGGTGTGCTTGCATCTGAATTTAAAAATGAAAACGTTGTTATTGTCAGTTATGATAATCCGATATTAATTAAGTCTAAAAAAATAGGACTAAAGTATTTAAAGATGCTAGATACTTATCTATTGAAAGAAGAACTTAGTGAGGAGGAAAAAGAACTGGAAAAATATAAAAAAGAACTTGCTGCGATAAAAAATAGAATGTCAAAGCCTATTCTGCTTCTGAATAATGAAAAAGAAGTTTTGCATATCGAAAAAGGTCAAATTATAGATATTGATAATGTGCTTCATGAATATATGTCAGAAATTAAAAAAAAGTATCCTTATAAGAAATTGCCAAATTGGGATGGTACACTAAAATCTATACAAGATATTGGAGCAAGTCTTATTTTAAGTGATAGTGGGAATATAAAAAGGTATAATGACTTTTTAGATTCTTATTATGAAAAGGAAGAAGCTTATTATAAAAAGTTACTTCTTCAAAAAATCTTGGATGACAGAATGGTAAAATTATCATTTTCTCTTTATAATCAAGGAACAGATGAAACTGGCAATGTCAATGTTTTTGTAGACTTTCCAGATGATATAAAACTATATTCAGAATTGGATAAAAAGAAAATAGAGATTTATAGGCCTACTGCACCACCAAAATTTCATTCTTTTCTAGCGCCTATATTGCAGGAAGAATTAAAGCCTAAGTCTTTTGCGGATCATTCGACTTTTAAAATTTGGGATTTAAATGCTTCACTTGAAACAAATAGATTTTCTTTTATTACTTCTCAAGTCAACCATCATGTAGTTCAAACTTTATCTAAAGATGAAGATATGATTTATGTAGATAAAATGACTTGCGGTAAATTCCAAATTAAATATCATATTATAGACTCAAAGCATATTGACAGTATTGATGGGGTGATAAATGTTATTGTTGAATAATACTTATATAGAAATACGATGATAAATAAAACATATCAATATACATTGGATTCTTTTGTTCAATTAGCAAAGTTTATATGGAATGCTCGGCATGGAAATAAATATGTTAATGCCTTTAGAATATATATAGGTGGACTGGGAGTCTTGTTTAGTTATTGGTCAATAGTAGTATTCTTTGATTCTAAAGGTGAATGGAGTTTTGGAGTATCTACGTCAACTCTTACTTGGAGCGAAATCGTTTTGGCTGTAGTATTTACGGTTGCTTTTGTCCTAGTTTTAGTTTTCATGTCAAAACCGGAATTTGAAAAATCAGAGATAGAGAGATTAAAACGTATAGAAGAAAATCAATTCTTACATAGAATTAGCCCTTTAATTCTTCTATCTCAGTTTTCAATAACAAATAATCTTCATGGTGTTGCTCATTATGAGGATTCGGAGAAACTTGCTCGTTTTCGTGAACTGATAGCAAATAAAGATAGTGGGCATGTTAGACTCTTGGGATTGTCGGGTACAGGAAAGACCTTACATATAGTAAAAGCTTTTGAGGATAAGGAAAACTTTGAAAATGTGTTCTATTGTGAACAGGTTTCTCATGTGAATTTCAAGTCAGCTTTGCAATTGCTTGCAGAGGGAAGAACTGGCTGTACAGTAGTGCTGGATAATTGCCCCAAGGGAGTTTTTGCAGATGCAATTAATAGCTATGGCAATCATATTCGTTTTGTGTCTGCTTATTATGATCCTGTCGATGCTGACAATGGAGCTTATTCTGTTTTGGACATGCAAGATATTCCTCTTACAAATATTGTGGAGAGAATTATTGATAACAATCTTACTCGTCCGATTAGCGGAGAGAATAGACAAAAACTGATTATTCATTCTGGAGGTATTCCATTTATGGCCTTGCTTTTGACACAAGCATATAATAAGACCAGTGAAATAGGTGTGATAAACAACTCTGTTCTGATAGAGCATCTTTTGGATTTACATGAGGAAAATGCAAACAACCAAAGAATAGCAATGAGGACTATTGCTTTGCTGCAACCATTCGATTATGCAGGTGGAAATAGTGAGACGGCAAAATATTTAATAGAAAATAATAAATTTACTCCGATAGTAGATAATATAAATAGACAGGTGCTATTTGATAAGGTCGTGAAACATTTAAAAGAGCGCAATTTGTTGGAGGAGGATGCTACGTATATAAATATGCGTCCGCAACCATTGGCTATTTGGCTTGTGGGAGAATGGATTAAAGAACAAGGTTCGGGTTTCATTGATACTATCAAAGAACTGGCGACACACCCTAAATCATTCTATTTTCCAATTATAGATAGTTGGGCAAGGAGGTTAGAGTTCATGCAAGACAATGCTGATGCTAAAAATTTATATGGCGAGTTATTAAAATTGCATGAAGGCCCTTTCGCCGATGAGGATGTGATATGCTCTGATTTGGGTTCACGACTCATCCTCGCTATGTCAACAGTGAATCCAAAGGCAGTTGTCAGTTGTTTATATGGTATCTTGTACTCAAAGCCTATCGATTATCTTAAAAGTAATTTGCAGGGTGAAGCAAGAAGAAATATTGTTAATGCTTTGGAAAAGTTATGCTTTTGCAAGGATTCCTTTCATTATGCGGCATTAACTTTAGCAAGATTAGCTCTTGCTGAAAATGAGGAATGGGCAAACAACTCCAAAGGACAATTCTTGCAGTTATTTCATGTTGCTTTAGCAGGAACGGAATGTGATTTGAAAGAAAGGATGGCTGTCTTGAATGAACTGTATGAGCAAAGAAATACCTATAAAGACCTTTTGTTGGGAGCGATTAAAGGTGCTTTTGATACTTACAATTTATCAAGAATAGGTGGAGCTGAAAGGTTCGGATTTAAAAGTTTGGTAGATTTTATGCCAACTTATAAACAGATAAATGAATATTGGGACAGTTTGTTTAATCTTTCTGTTAGTTGGATGGATTTGGAGCCAGATGTTGTTGAACATTTCGCAGAAATAGTTTGTGTTAATGCTCGGATGTTTGTTAGGGGAAATAGGAGTGATTTGTTATTTAGTTTTATAGATGAAATAGCACCTCGTCTCAACTACAATTGGGGACAAATGCAAAAAACTCTTATTGAAATAAAAAACTTTGATGCATTGACTCCTCAAAACAGCAGAACTTTATTGAGTTATATTGACAGGCTTAAGCCTCGTTCTATTGTAACGGAAATGAGAAATGCTGTGCATGATATTTATACCCATGAAGAAGCATCAGAAAATATTCTTAATAAAGAGGAACTGGTGGTGTTGCCATTTGTGGAAAAGTTTATTGCCCAGCAAAAATATTTGAGTGATGAAATCATAGGACTTGTTGCCAATGATAAGGAATATACCTCTTGGGAGTTTACAAAAAACGTTGCAGCGAGAATACCTAATGATGACATTCCACAAGTTCTTGGGAAGATATATGGGTATATTATACGTCAGAGTTCAAACTTTTATTGCAATTGGTTGGTGAGATTCATAGAATGTTTGCCAGATAGACACAATGCGCAAGAGATGGCAAAAAAACTCTATGAAAATGGTTTCATTAAACAAGGAATTGCTTTGCTCGCAGTAATTGATGATGACGCTTTTTCAAATCTGAATCTCTTATGGGAATATGTTGCTACTAAGAAATTGGAATATGAGTCTTTAAGTAACTATTATAATGTAATTAGATTGACAGATGTTGAAAACTTACTGAAAGTTGTAACGATTATCAAGTATCATTCTAAAGAATCAAATTCTGTTTTTGATTTTCTTTCTCAATATTGGTATTTGGATGTTTTGTATGAAAATGATAGGTTGTCTTCGATATATAAAGAAGTTCTGATTAATTATGATTTGCAAAGCAATCGTACAAATTACGAATATGTAAGACAAGTTGAGCGTGTTTTAGAGAAAACAAATGACAATAAGTTCGCAAAAACAATTAATAGTAAGTTGATTGCTTATCTTTCATTTAATTCGTCAATCTTAAGGGTGGAGGAAATTTACCCAATACTTTTAACCAAGTTCAGAACAGAAATCTGGGATGAATTCATAGCGGCTCTTGTTGACTTGGATAACCGTCCTGGCTTCTTTTACCAAATCCGTCTTGCTATAGGCTCTGGATTTGGTTTTTCTGAAAGAACCTTGTTCTCTGGTCATGAGGAGGAAATGAAAGAAGTATGTAAAAGGCATTCTCAGTATGGACCTATTGTTTGTGCCTCTCTATGTCCTATTCTAAAGTCTTCGGATAGTGGCGAAGAAAACGAGGAGTTTCATCCTTTTGTAATCTGGCTTTTGAATAATTATGGAGGAAACAAAATGGTCTTGAATGAATTATATGGAAATATGTGTACATTCTCTTGGACTGGAAGCATGTTACCTCTAATAAAGACAATGAAAAATTGTCTGTTGAAGGTTCGCGCTAAAGCAGGGTTCCACAAACAAGTTTACAAATGGGTTAGTGATTGCTTGAAACAATATGAAGCCGATTATAATAAAGAAAGACAAAATGAGGCCTATATGCGGATGGCTTACAATTATAAGTTTAATAATGGTTAGCTATGTCCCCAATACTTTGCTTAGAATTTAAATTCTTTCTATGGCCTTATCTGGGCTCATATATTAAAGTATTGGGTTAGAATGATAATCTGTAATTAATAAGTTTTGAGTATATTATGGGTAAAGAAATTCACATACAGAAGGTTATTGAATCTATGCAAGCCACTGTTGATTCATTAAGTGAAGAATTATTAACAGCGATTGATAGAGAAAAAAATATACCGCAGGAAACTGCCTTGAGTTCGTACGTGTTTAATGCAAGCCTTATAGGGGTGGACTTTGTTTATATCAATGTAAGTATAAGTGCACTGGCGGCATTGAAAACTGATAATGTGTATGCCAAGCGATACCATTGGAAGAATGTTGTTGCTGGAATTTCTGAAGGTATTAAGTACATTTATACCTTTAAAGAGTGTGAGAAGAAAACTCTGATCGGGTATTTGAAAACTATCTTGAATGACTCCGACATGATGACTCCAGTAATCTCTGATTTTTTTTCTTCTCTTCAAGCTTTGCTCGAAAAGTTTAGGACAGATTGGAAAGGTAAGGATATGAGGGATATTGCTCTGCATTATGACAAATCGGCCGAGAAACTTATCAAGGAAACTATGACTATAACAGATGAAGATTCTTATGCCTCCTTGGTGTCTAATTATTTGCTGATAATGAATATTCTTCATTATATTTGTAATATAGGATACCTGCAGAGTATAATTGAAAATAATTTGAGATTTAGTGAAGTCGATCGAAATGAAACAGGTCTGTTGGGTAATGATGGAAGGCACATGAAGGCAATTCAGGCTTTACTTAAAGGGAAGAAGTTTGAGGTTTCTACAGAAAAATACCTAAACGAGTATGGTAAAAGGTTTCAGGATAGTATTGCATTATTTGAGAAAATCCAGAAAGGTTATGAATTCTTGGGTATCAAAAAAGGTGAGAAATCTTCTAATGGTCAACTGGATAGGTTCTATCAGTTGAATAATCTTTATTCATTAGTGATGTACTCTATGTTGGATCTCCTTTCTGTCACGGACTCCTATTTGTCTTCTGATACAGAGTTCGAAGCTGCCTTGAATATGCGATATTTCTTGATTATAAAGACATCTGTCTTAACTCAGATAGTTGGATATGCAGAGGAAGAAGCTCGTGAATCGCTATGGTATGAAATGAAACAGCTTGTTCCCGAATCAGATGTTCCACTCCATGATATGGCAGACAAGTTGGAATCTTGTTTGAAGGAGAGTGTACAGGACCAAAATGTTAGAATGGTCAGGGCAAAGCTGGTTCATCTGAAATTCTCTAAGAAAAGACCAGGTGATGTAAAGGGTATTTTGTCTATACTGAATACATTCGATCCTCTTACGGAATTTTATAAAGTGATTGATTTGATTGGACTTTTGATTAAGGTTATAAGATTCTTAGATTGTCTGTTGGCTTCAATAGGTAAAGAGATTACTCTTGAACAACAGAAGCTACAAGATAAAATCTGCAATATGTTCTCCTCTTTAAAGGGCATGATAGAAAACAACATTACGGATAGTGCTCAGAAAGATAAAATGCTGGCTTCAATGAGTGAAGAAGATACTCTGAAGATGTTATTGAAGTAGAATTTACTAATGAGATCAAATAAGAAAATATAGATATGTTTAAATTAAAAACATTAACAATTTTGGGTAGTAAGGCGGAATTGGCCTCATTACCAGAGGGCAAATTGCTCATAAACACAGTAAATGCTCATTCTTTTAATACGGCAAAGAAGGATCAGCTCTTTGCTGATGCCCTGACGAATGGTGATGTGCTGATTCCTGATGGGGTGAGCATCGTGAATGCGTGCAAGTGGATCAAGGCAAAGAGCCAGCCGAAGGAACGTATCGCGGGATGGGACTTGTTCTCTTGCGAAATGGAAAAACTGGAGAAAAAGGGTGGTACGGTGATGTTTATGGGTAGTTCGCAGAAGGTGCTCGACCTGATTGTGAAGCGTGCTGCTGAGGTGTATCCTCATCTGAAGGTGGTGACTTATTCGCCTCCGTATAAGCCTGAGTTCTCGGATGAGGACAACAAGGCTATCATTGATGCCATCAATGCTGCTAACCCTGATCTGCTTTGGATTGGTATGACCGCACCTAAACAAGAAAAATGGACTTATTCGCATTGGAAAGAGTTGGATATTCACTGCCATGTTGGAACAATCGGAGCCGTATTCGACTTCTTCGCTGGTAC
>ERZ1031885.786-NODE-786-length-12471-cov-5.689433_pt1 | contig 12471 bp, 8 predicted proteins | sample MGYA00518168_ERZ1031885 | MGnify/ENA primary metagenome ERZ1031885 (study PRJEB33719, sample SAMN04261269) | wastewater metagenome | biome: rural village; feature: human; material: feces | host: Homo sapiens | place: El Salvador | collected 2014-01-14 ...
ACAAATTATTTGGGAATATATCACGGCTATTTATACTATGAGCTGACACGATATAATTCTGCTGTAAAAGTAACTAACAAAATTATGGATACTTATCCTCAATACAGTTATACCATTGTATCTACTACAGACGAATTATATCAGATTGTAGAACATGCACGCCACGAAGAAATTCTTAATTTTTATATGAAATCAAAACTGGAGGATTATTATCTTCCTACAAAATACGTTTTCTTTTACATAGAAAAGCAGCCTATTTATTATGCACAATATCATTTTTTCTCGGGACCTAAATGGCTTGCCCTGGATAAATATACGGAATATTACAAATACTCAAACGCTGTTCTGAGCGTGGGGAATGAAATCCAACATACTGAAATTTCAGATCGTTCTGTTGGTTCTCCTCTTGTAGCGATGGGAAAGTCTTCTGACGCTTATTCTCTTATTGAAAACCGGAAGATTCTAGAATCTGAGATGTACAACTGGTGTCAGAATTTTAAAAGCAGTCTTCCAAATGAAATTGAAGTCTATTACGAAGATGAAGATTTCATATGCTATATAGTAAAGCAAAATCCCGAACGGCTTTATAATCTTGGAAAATAGTTTTTGCAGAGACATTAACTGCGTTCACCGACAAAACTGTAACAAATCAGAAGGGAGCAAACTTTGAAAAGAAAAAGTTGGAAACTGCTGATAGCCGGAATCTCAATCATACTGCTGGCTATCCTTTTTATAACAATGATATGGACATTTTTCCAAAATAATAAAAAAGTATTTGAGCCTTCAAACGAAGCCTTTGGAAATCCCCTTATGGGATATGCTCCCTGTGCATGGAACACCGAAGTGCGTGAAGACATTTCTCTTCTGTACATGGACATTACCTGGGCTGAACTAGAACCTGAAGAAGGACAATATAATTGGGATGCGATTGAAAAAAAGAATCAGCTTAACCGCTGGCGGGAAGAAGGAAAACATATTGTATTGAGATTTGTTTGTGATGTACCCGGAACCGAAACACATATGGACATTCCCCAGTGGCTCTATGAAAAGATCAATCATGCAGGTACCTGGTATAATGTATCGTTCGGTCAGGGGTTCTCTCCTGATTACAATAATGAACAGTTTATTTCCTATCACCAGAAAGCTGTGGAAGCAATGGGCAAATATCTGGGGCAGGATAGCCTGATCAGCTACATCGAATTAGGTAGTCTTGGTCACTGGGGTGAATGGCATGTAAACTACAGTGCCGGAATTCAACGCCTTCCGTTAGAAAATGTCAGAGAAGAATATATTACACCCTGGATCAATGCTTTTCCAGATGCCATTTTCCTCATGCGCCGGCCATTTTCACATGCTGACAAATACGGAATGGGACTTTACAATGATATGGCCGGTGAGCCAAACGAAACCAAGGCATGGCTGAACGAAATTGAAAACGCCGGTTATTTAAGTCAGACAGATGAAGAAAATGGGCTGTCATCTATGACAGATTTTTGGAAATCCGCTCCTGTAGGAGGAGAATTTACCAGTTCCCTTTCTATGGAAGATATGCTAAGCACCAATCTTTCCCAAACTGTTCAATTGATTCGGGAATCACACACTACTTTTCTTGGACCTAATACGGCAAACAGTAAATATCTGAACGGTTATCATACTATATTAAAAAATATGGGATATCGTATATGGATTTCAAAAGCAGTATTATCCTCAAAACTTAACGGTACAAGACTAAAACTGACCTGGGAAAATGATGGTGTGGCACCTTTTTACAAAGACTGGCCTGTCTGGGTCTACATAACAGATGAAAATGGGAATACCTTGCAAAAAGAACAAATCGAATTAACCTTATCCTCTCTTCTTCCCGGAGATATCATACAGACTGATACGCAACTGGATATAAAAGCTCCATTAAAACTCATTGGAGAAAAATATCATATAAGTATTGGTATAGAAGACCCCATGACCAGAAAAGACAACATACACTTTGCAATGCAATGTGATTTTAAAGATGGAGAAAATTATCTGTGGTAATAAAGAGAAGCTGGTTTCGCAATTAGAAACCAGCTTCTCTTTTTTCACTATTAAATTGCCCCGGTATTCTGTATCCGGACATCTCTCCTAGAATTTTCCGCCACCGCCTCCGGCAGTGCTTCCGGAAGATGTTGTATGCGTACTGCTTCCGCCGCCACCACTGGAAGAATCATTTTTCTCTTTTTTCGTTTTTGTCATTGTATTATACAGGAATATGTCTCTGCTCTCAGTAAGATTCATACTTCCAGCTTTCACATAATTATTAGCTGCTGCCTGGAAACGTACTGTTTTCAGCTTTGATTTCATAGTGCCAACAACAATCAATGAAAGGACGATACCAGCTACTAATGAAATCGGAATCCAGAACCATGACATTGGTTTTTGTGGTTCATTATCGATATCATAAGGTTCTCCGGTTTTTGCCTGCGTAATAAAATCATCACACTCATCAGCAAATGTATCAAATGCTGCCGCAAAATCACCATCAGACAAATCACTCGTCATCTCTTCTCCTATGTACTGGATACCTGCATCTGTAAATGCTGTAATAGCATATCCGTAGGTTGCCATATACCAATCATGATCTTCCATGCTGATCAGAAGTATTGTTCCATCCTTGTCCGGTCCATAACCATAATTATGAGACTCGTAGAATCGTTCCGCATAATCAGATACCGTCAGTCCATCCAGTGTATCGGTTGTGGCAACCGTCACATCTACCTTCTGTCGCGTACTGATCTCATCTAACTTACTGGTTAACAGCTCCCTCTCATCTGCAGACAGAAGCTCCGCATTGTCGATGACACGAGGATATTCATTCGCGAATCCTTCTGTTTCCTCCGCAAAAGCCGGAACTGCAAGACCTAGACAGAGGATGAGGATCGTCATAAACGATAAAATTCTTTTCTTCATTTCCCCACCTCCCTAAAACAGTCCGATCAGGTGCAAAAACCATGCAGCACCATACGTTACAACTGAGAATACAGCTGCCAGCATCACTGTCCAGCGTGCTGCTGCACCTTTATCTACCGGCAGATCACCGACAAACTTTCCTGTCTGTCCATTCATTGCAAAGGTGTATTTATTTCCGTTCCATGTCGTATTCAGAAGCCATACCGGATACAGTGCATACTTTGCTTTTCCGCCATGAAATTGTACACTGCTATTGTCTGTTGTTACTGTAGCATAACCTTTTACTGTCTCAGCAAAAGCTTCCTCTGTAGAATGTTTTACACGTTTATTGGCACGTTCAATACTTTGTTCGGCAGTTACATCATACTTATCTGCCAGATATCCTGCGAGATAAGCAGTCTGGAAATCCACCGCACCTGAAATATTGAATGGCTCGATAGATTCCATCAGATCATCTGCCATCTTTGTGGATCCATCTACCGGAACATTTTCAAAACCAATACTTCCACCCCGGTGAACCACAAAATGACTTGTCTCAGTATAATCATAATCACTGTCACTCCACATGCGTACCTTTGTTGCCCGATAGCTGACTGTGGCATCTACATTTGTATCAAAAAGCCAGAATGGAACGTAAATACCTTTGATCTCATCAATATGATTCTGATCCTTGAAGATCTTTGGCAGAAGACGTTTTCCGGTCAGATGTTTCTTCAATCCTTCTTTTGCTGCCTTTTTATCTAATTTGAACGGGATCACCAGATCCGGTTTTAATGCTCCCGCAAATTGTCCCATCATTATGATCGGATTATCACAGAATGGGCAGGATGTTGCTGCCATGTTGGCGTCTCCGACAATCTCGCCTCCACAGGATTTACACACATACGTGCGTAAACCATCTGTTTCACCTTCCTGCCATTCACTGCCTGCGGAAGTATCCCACTCCATGTCATCTGTCTGTTCATTCTGCAGCTCTGCATCATAACCTTTGAGTGCATCCATCTCAAACTCAGTATCACAGTACGGACACTTCATCTTCTGAATCTTACTGTCAAAGGCGATTGCACCGCCACAGCAAGGACATTTAAATTCCTGCAAGCCTGCCATAACTCATTCTCCTTTCTTCCGTGCCGGGCTTCCGGCAGTTATTTTCCAACCGCTGTTCATCCGTTACTGTCTGTCGTTCTCATCAAAGATATCTCCACACTCCGGACAGAATCTCGGTGGATTCTTCGGATCTTCCGGTTCCCATCCGCACTTATCACAACGGTAAAGCGGCGCTCCTGCCGGCTTCTTTGCTCCACAGTTCGTACAGAATTTGCCTTTGTTTACTGCACCACAGAAACATGTCCAGCCTTCGTCCTCTGCCGGTCTCTTTGTTCCACAGTTCGGACAGAAATTACCTGTTACTGTAGTACCACATGCACATTTCCATCCGCCTGCTGCCTGCGGTGCCGGTGTCGGCTGTGGTGTCTGAGCCGCCTGCTGAGCCTGCTGTTGCTGTCCCATAGCGAAAAGATTCTGTGCATTCATTCCACCACCTGCAGCGTTCATTGCCATACCCATGCCCATGAATCCTGTCATAGCTCCTGCCTCGTTGCCCGCTGCGGTCTTCATCGCATCTGCCTGAGCACCGACAAGTGTAGCTGCTGCCATTGTAGGATCACGCATGATTGCTGTACGCTGTGCCTGTTTGATCAGTTCTGCATCCTCGTCCGGAAGAGTAATTGATCCAAAAGCAATACTGACAACCTTCAGTCCACGAAGAGCACCCCACTTCTCTGAAAGTGCAGTATTCATGGCATTTTCAAGATCTGTGTTGTGTGTTACGATCTGATTTGGACGAAGTTCCATCTCTGACAGACGGCCAAATGCCGGCTGCAGGGCTGAGATAAATTCTTTCTTAAGAGTACCGTCAAGTTCTTCACGGGAATATTCCTGTTCTACATTTCCACATACATTTGAATAGAACAACAACGGATCAACAATCTTATAAGAATATACACCTGAACAACGGATTGATACATCAATATCCAATCCAATCTTGGAGTCTACTACACGGAACGGAACCGGATTCGCTGTACCGAAACGGTTTTCCAGGATTTCTTTTGTATTAAAGTAATAAATTCTCTGATCCTTACCTGTATCTCCACCATAAGTAAAACGCTTGCCTACGGTTTTAAATGTCTCTTTAATGCTCTCACCGAGATTACCCGAGAAAATAGATGGTTCTGTTGAGGTATCATATGTAAATTCACCAGGCTCTGCACAAACTTCTACAACCTTGCCCTGTTCTACAATGATCATACACTGTCCATCAGCCACAGCAATACCGGAACCGTTAGAAATGATATTGTCATTTCCTTTTGTATTAGAAGAACGACCTGTCGTTCTCTTCTGACCCTTTGTAACAAGCACTTCTTTCGGCATAGATTCGCAATAGAAAAACTCCTTCCATTGATCCGCTAATGTTCCACCAAGTGCACCCATACCTGCTTTAATAAGTCCCATACTGACTCCTCCTTTTGCGATATATCCGATGTGTTCATTTTATCTATAATTTTATTATAACAGAATAAAAAAAATCTGTCTCTCTCAAAAAAATTGTATTTCTGCCGCTTTTTACGCAAAAAGCAGCTAGTCTATTTTCCAGACTAACTGCTCCTGTTGAATTCCATATCTAATTCTTTTATTCTTTTTGTTCTGTCTCTGAGATCTCTAATTTCTTCTTCTGAAATTCCATATTAGACAGTAAGATGTTCATTGCAAAACCTACAAGCAAAGCCCATCCGGAACCTTTGAATGCAAGCACTGCTGCCATTACTCCGGCAATACTTTTATCTGTACTCGTCTTACAATAATCCATACCAATTCTTGCACATACATATGCCTGGAATAACAAAGTGATCGCAGAACCCACGCCCATGATTGGTTTCATGAATGACACGATCGGCACTAAAATAACACTGATGAATGTTGCCATACGGAAAGAACTCATTCCACCGATCAGCGATTTCATCGCTTTCTTTCCTTCTTTATAACGCATTGCAACAGATACGGTCATACCAATCCAAAGCGGACCTGCCAGTGGTGGGAACGGTGCAAAAATTGCAAGGATCAGGTTTCTAAGACCACTGATCAGGTTTGATCTGCTTGAATTAAAGTCAATATATTCGTCAGTTCTGCTGTCCTGTGCTTCCTCTACCAACGTCTGTGATGTAACAAAATCTCCAAACGCAAGTACATAACAGATCAACGCCAACGGAATTGCACTTATAAATTTTGAAATCGGTGGAAATCCGACTGCAAAAATACTGACTGTGTGGAAAATATTACTAAAGTCAGGAATTCGGATGAGTGTTCCAAGTTCGAGAACCGGTTTTGACAATTCTCCAAGCAATACTCCTGCTAACATAGCAATCAGATATGGGAATAAGTTTCCATATTTTGCCATGATATCCAATATTTTATATTTTTCTCTGTTCTTTTCACAGAACGGTGAAAAACTCAAAAACGCAAGTAACAATGTACCGGAAAGTGTTGCGATTGGCGCAGTCATCAGCTGGCTTCCATCTGAGAGCTGTCCTTGCAATACTGTAATCGGTGCTGCAATCAGAATACCGCCTTTGATTGAATTCGGCACACCATTCACGAATTTATCTGCAAGCTTGGTAATTCCCATAAATATAAATACAAATGCAACAAGCAGCTGCAATGCAATCATTGCCTGAATACGCTCCGGTCCTTTTGGGAATCCATTTAAATATGCCAGTGTAAATGGTAATGTCGGTGTGATCCATCCCAGGACAACCGGATCTCCTAACCATCCATGAAGCATGTACATAAATACTTCAATGATGACGCAGCTCCATGCAAGTTCATACGGAAGTCCAAGATTATCCGTCAGATACGGAATCGAACTTAACGCAGTAGCGCCAAGGATCAGACCTTGAAAAAATTCTACATATTCTAATTTATAATGAATTCCCGGAATACGCCACTGAAATGGGCCGAGTGGAATATAGGGAAGTTCGTTGGCTTTTCTTGTTCTTTTCGGACTCATCTTTTAAGCTTCTCCTTCATTTTTCGATTTACAAGTGTCTATTTTTTAACAATTTAATCTCAAAAAAAGGACTGCATTCTTTTTGATGATAACATCTTTTGGAACAACAGTCCATTTTTTTCGTATGAATTGAGATTGTTACTATGTTACTTCCTATAATGCACTTTTCCCGAAGATTTTTTTGTGCTGTGCTACTAAGTAGAGAGAACTTAAAATAGCAAGGATTGCAAATACTAACAGCATGATCATGAGGCTGTATACTGCACTTGCCTCACCAGATGATTTTGTAAGCTGTGCTGCCACTACTGGGATCAGGTAGCTTGCCGCACCCATAAATGTGTAATAAATACCAGTATTTCTCCCCTTCGGTCCTGGGTTAAATAACTGAACAACTGCAAGACCTGTCTGAAGAGCACCTCCTGCTGCGAAGAATCCCAACATTGCGATAGCGATGTAAATGATTGCTACCTGATGGATAAACAGTACACCCGTAAGTGCCACTGCTGTACAGATAGAATCAATAAGGACAACCTTTAACGGGTTCCATTTTAATTTTGCCATCATGAACGCCCAGAAAAGTACTGCACAGATAGACCCAATTGTATAAATAGAAGTCATACCTGCTGCCTGAATCTCGGAAAGTCCACATACGGAAAGTCCAAATGCTTTTGTATACTGCTGTGCGCCATACATGATCGCCATGCAAAGGAACGCATAAAACATGACAAGAAATACAATAAATTTATTTGGCTTTACAAGCATTGCAGCCTGCACTGCATTATCGGATTTGTCTTTCTTTCCTTCTGACACTTTCTTCTGATCATCATAAGCAAACGGTGCAATAATTGCAAGTACCAGACAAACAACTGACATTACAACCGGAATAATAACATTTAATTTCCAGTTTCCGCTGTTTGCATTATGAACAACCAGGAATGGATAAATCATACCGGAAACAGAAACAAAAAATTTGATTCCGATCAGTGCAGATCCAGGTGCTGCCGGATAAGCTTCCTGTACAGCCGGATATCCTGATGCATCCCAGAAACCGGATGTTGCAACTCCTGAAACAAATCCACATACAGAAGCAACTAATGCACTTTTTGTAAATAAGAATCCAAGGAAGCATAGAATATATAATGCTGCTCCACCGATCATTAATTTTTTACGTCCTACATGATCCGAAATCTCTCCACCGATCCAGACGCTGACGAATTTACCAAAGCCTGTCCATGCAACTGCTGTACTTACCGCTGCAAGACCTGCTGCATATGCTGCTGACTGTGGGTCTGTCATATTGAATCCCCACTGTTTTGCAAAGTTTACGTTGTTCTGACTTAAAATGATAGCCTGGATACCATGTGTTAAATAGCAAAAATATACACAAAGGATAGACCACAAATATTTCTTTGCTCTCATTCCATCATTCTCCTTTTGTGAATGTAATTATTTTGCCTGAGCCTTCTGAAATTCCTGATACTCAGCAAGTGGCATCTCTTTTCCAACAAACAGTTCGTAGTTAACTGCCCCCTGCTGCAGAAGCATTCCTGCGCCACCGATTGCTTTGCATCCTGCTTCTTCTGCTTCAAGGATCATCTTTGTCTTCTCTGGATTGTATACAGTATCTGCAACGACAAGATCCTTACGGAATAAAGATTTGTCAACTAGAGTTACATCCTCGTGTGGTTTCATTCCCATAATTGTTGTATTGATAAGAATATCACAAGTTTTAATTTCTTCTTCCAGTTTAGCCTTATCAGCAAGATCATCTACAGTAACAACACAGTCCGGACACTTCTCTGCTAATTTAGCCTTTGTTCCTTCTGCTCTTTCGTAGAATTTATCTTTCACATTGAAAATATTAACTTCTTTTGCTCCGTCCAATGCTAACTGAACCTGAATAGCTGTAGCTGCTCCACCGGCACCAAGTACAACAATCTTTTTATCTTTTACAGATACACCGTTGATCTCGAGATTTTTAACAAATCCAACACCATCTGTAATGTATCCTGTGATCACACCGTTATCATTTACAAATGCGTTACATGCTCCGATGATCTCTGCTGCCGGAGAAAGTTTGTCAACTAACTTTGCTGCAATATTTTTACATGGCATTGTAAAGTTACCCGCGCGCATGTTGAATAAACGGATTGCCTCAAATGCTTTTGGCATTTCTTCCTCTGTTACATCAAATGCCAGATATGCATAATCTAATCCGTCATGCTGGAAACTGAAGTTGTACATTGCCGGTGATCCTGAGTGTCCAACCGGTGATCCAAATAATCCCATTAAGCCTGTGTGTCCAGAAATTCTTTTTTCCATGATTCTAATCCTCCTGATATAATTTCATTTATAAATTCAATGCAACCTCGTATGCTTCTTTTGTGGCATCCAGTGCACGGCGTGCTCTTACTGCGTCACCTACCATGTGGACTTCTGGTACGATGTCTTTTAATTCTTCTGCAAAGTCATAAACTACGTTCTGTCCATCACGGTGTGTATAACGTGAGCTGAATCCCATAGAGAGAACAACTGTGTCGAATCCTCTTGCCTCGTAGATCGTCTCGTCTGATTTATCTGCTGCATTTTTGTAACTTACACCATCTGAGAAGATCTCTGATACAGCTGCACTTGTAATCTGTTTGATGCCATATTTCTCAAATGCTTCCATAAGAAAAATTCTGTGCTCATGGATCACATCCGGTCCGATCGCATCTCTCATTTCGATAATGGCTACTTCATGTCCCTGCTCTGCTAAGAAGTCTGCTGTCTCTGCACCTACCATACCGCCACCAACAACTAAGACTTTATGTCCTACCGGGCGTGTTCCTTCCAGGCAGTCAACACCATAGACGATATCCGGATTTTCAATACCTTTGATAAATGGAAGTACTAAAGTCTCAGATCCTGTTGCAAGGATCACTGCATCCGGTGTATCTTCTTTCAACATCTGTGCAGTTACTTTTGTATTCATCCTGATATTAACTCCGGCCTTTTCACATTTTACAATGTAACTTCTGATCATACCTGTGATATCACCTTTTCCTGGTGGATATGCAGCCAGTCTCATATTACCGCCAAGCTTATCTGTAGCTTCAAATAATGTTACATCATGTCCGCGTCTCTTCGCTGTAAATGCAGCACACATACCTGCCACACCACCACCGATCACGTAAACTTTTTTCGCCTTCTCAGCCTTCGGAAGTCCTTCTTTTTCATGTCCAAGTACTGGATTTACAAGACAACAGATTGGTTTACCTGCATACATATTGGCAACACAGCCCTGAAGACAGGCGATACATGGTGTAAGATCTTCCAGTCTTTCTTCCATTGCTTTCTGTGGTGTGTGCGGATCTGCAAGTGACTGACGTCCAAATGCTACTAAATCTGCATTTCCCATTTTAATGATCTGTTCTGCAAACTGTGGTTCTGTATATCTTCCGACTGTAATAACCGGAATAGAAACACATTTCTTGATATTTGCAACAAGCTCTGCTGAGAATCCGCCGTGAATTCCTGTCGGAGCCCACATATACTCATCTTTTAAATGTACTGCACGGGATACGTGAAGACCATCAATTCCGCAATCTTCTAAATAAGAAGCAACTGCACACATATCGTGATTATCAAGTCCTCCAAACATGTCTTCTGTACTGTTAATACGTGCAAGAACAGCAATCTTTCCTTCTGTTTTCTTCTTTACTTCTTCAATAATGAGACGTGAAAATCTCATTCTGTTCTCAAAGTTTCCGCCAAATTCATCGACACGCTTATTTGTTCTTGGTGACATAAATGAATTTACAAGATAGCCGTGCGCCATATGGATCTCTACTGCATCTGCTCCACCTTTCATTGCACGTTCTGCTGCTTCACCATATCCTTTTACAAGCTCATACACTTTTTCTGTAGATACTTCTTCAGGAATGTCTCTTCCATCTGCTGATGCGATTGCTGTAGCAGCCTGGATCGGTGCTCCTGCATTCTTTGCATTTCCTTCCGGTCCTGCATTCTGAAGCTGGATAGATACCTTTGCACCTTCTTCATGGCAGGCATCTGTAATTTTCTTCAGACTTTCAATGCTGTTGTCATCGTAAAGACATGGTTTCTTAGGACCGCCCTTCGCTCCTTTATGTACTACAGTCGCTTCAATTGTGATCAGACCAAACTGACCTTTTGCACGCTCACCATAGTAAGCCACAGATTCGTCACTCCATGTTCCGTCTGAATTTGCGAAATTATTTCCCATCGGTGGAACCACAAAACGATTTTTAACAGTCATAGGTCCAATCTGAATCGGAGAAAACATATTTTTGAATTTCATCATTTTACCTCTCTCTTTGGCATCATCTGTTTTTCAAATTAGTCTACCAACTCTGGCCAAACTTCTTTTAATACTTTCTCTGTGTTTTCATATGTATAAGCAGCTGCTTCTTTCAGTCCTTTTCCAAGGATTGCATCAGAAATAACTTCTACACCAACAACCTTCGGATCAACTCCTGCGTCTTTAATCATCTTAACAAATCCTGCTGTATCTTTTGCTCCTGTTCCCGGTGCAAGACGATCATGCATAGACTCATCTCTTAAAATAGGTGCTGCATATGGTCTTTCATAAGCATCATTGATCTGGATAGAAATAACTTTCTTGGCAATCTCCGGTGTAAGGATATCGTATGGCTGATCTGCTCTTACCCAGTGCCATGTATCAAGAATGAGCATTGCGTTGTCGCATCCAGAAGCTTTTACAACTTCCCAGCCTTTCTTAAGATCCGGAATTCCGCTGTATGGCATCGGCTCAACACCAATGATGTATTTTCCTGCTCTCTGGCAAAGTTCTTTTAATTTCTGTGCTGTGTACTCAACAGAATAATTTTCCATCAGTCCACAGTTGATGTGGCCTACTCCAAAGAGTTCGCACATATGGAAACACATCTGCTCTTTGTATTTCTGCTCATAAGAACGATGTTCCTCACACCACTGAACAATGTACTCTACCTCTGTTACTTTCATATCATGTTTGTCAAGAATTGCAAGAATGTCTTCATCATGAAGTCCTTCATTCAATGCATCAACATAAGTCTCTGCGCGAAGACCGATTCCTTCATATCCTGCTTCCTTTGCAGCGATTACACGATCTTCAAATTTGCACTGATCTCCAAGTGTCCATGAACTTACTGTGATTGGGTTTTTCTTTGACATAATTCTTCCTCCATTGTAAAAATTGAATATAATCCATTGGATTTTTCTGTTCAATCTTGTTGTTTTTTTCTATTTTTATTATATCTGTTTGTTAAATAAATGACAAATTGGTAATTCTATCACGATCCATGCATTTTGTTTATAGATTTTATTTACACTTCATGTTACGATATTATTATCAATAAGCATTATTGCGTATTTATCTCTCAAATAGAGTAACTGTTCAGAGCCAACCTCCAAAATGCTACGCATTTCGTCGGTGTGGCGTA
>ERZ1031885.791-NODE-791-length-12444-cov-5.076358_pt1 | contig 12444 bp, 9 predicted proteins | sample MGYA00518168_ERZ1031885 | MGnify/ENA primary metagenome ERZ1031885 (study PRJEB33719, sample SAMN04261269) | wastewater metagenome | biome: rural village; feature: human; material: feces | host: Homo sapiens | place: El Salvador | collected 2014-01-14 ...
GGCACTGGATACGGCAGAGAGCAGGGTTGACTTTCCGGCATTAGCCGCGCGGTACATACTTCTCACGGCGGAAGGAAACCATCCCGTCCCCGCCCGCGCCGGAGACTACAATAATCTTTGCTCTATCGATAAACATGGAGTACCTCGTTTGAGAAATAGAAGGAATGCGCAAGAGCCCGGCTGCGATACGAGAATACCGTATTCCCCACTCTCTCCCGGAGCGTCTCACGCTTTCCATCTGTACATAAAAATTCTATTTTATTATACAGCGAAATGGCGATTCTGTCATCCAAATGCCATGGTATAGTTGCGAGAGGACTGCTCACCCCCCAATCAAAAAAACGGTTCTCCTTACGAAGAACCGTTTGCTGATTTCCTGCTATCTCACACTCTTCACCTTCATGCGGCGTTCAAGCACGCGCAGGCACATGGAGACGAAGAAGGTCATGATGAAGTAGTAGATCGCTACGATGACGAGCGGTGGGAATGGCTGGAAGCTGATGCCCTGAATGGTGGTCGCCGTATACATCAGATCGGCCATACCGATGACAGAGACCTGAGAGGACTCTTTGATGAGGGTGACGAATTCATTCCCGATGACGGGCAGGATGTTGCGGATCGCCTGCGGGATGATGATGCGCACCATAGACTCCCACTTCGAGAAGCCAAGCGACATCGCACCTTCGAGCTGTCCCTTCGGGATGGACTGGATACCGGAGCGGACGATTTCACACTCATACGCACCGGAATTCAAGATCAGTGCAAGGACACCGGCGGAAAGTCTCTCAAAGTCGACGCCCATGATCTGGAAGCTGGGGAAATGGATGCCGAGGAACGGCAGCCCGAAAAACACGAGAGAAATCTGTACCAAGACTGGCGTACCGCGGATGACTTCTACATAGGCCGTCGAGATCCACTGGAGGACCTTGATGCCCGAGATCTTCATGAATGCCAGAATGATCCCGAGAAGAAGACCAAAGAAGCAGGACAGAAGAGAAATAATGATGGTGATCTTCACACCTGACATGAAAATGTCATTATATTTGACAGCTGTATCTAATACTATATCCATAATCGCATCATCTCCTTAAATATCAGCATGGAGCAGACGCTTCAGGAATGCCTGCGTCCGTTCTTCCTGTGGATGGGTGAAGATATCTTCGGGATTTCCTTCCTCCACGATATAGCCCTTATCCATGAAAATAACGTGATTGGAAACGCTTCTGGCAAACTGCATCTCGTGCGTGACGACGGCCATGGTCATGCCGGCTAAGGCGACTTCCTTCATGACGGTCAGTACATCGCCGACAAGCTCGGGATCAAGCGCAGAAGTCGGTTCATCGAAGAGCAGCATCTTCGGCTTCATCGCAAGCGCTCTGGCGATAGCGACACGCTGCTGCTGCCCGCCGGAAAGCTCGCCCGGATAATAATCCGCACGCTCGGCAAGGCCTACACGGGAGAGAAGCTCCATCGCTTCCTCTTTCGCCTCCGCTTTCGGCAGCTTCTTGATATGTACCGGCGCATACATGACATTCTCTACCGCGGAGAACATCGGGAACAGGTTGAACGACTGGAACACCATGCCGACATCGCGACGCAGCATCTTCACATCAGTCTTTTCATTGACCTTCTTCCCTTCGAACCACAGCTCGCCCCCGGTCGGCGTTTCCAGCAGATTCAGGCAACGCAGGAAGGTACTCTTCCCGCTCCCGGACGGACCGATAATGGTACACACTTCTCCGTTCTCGATCTTCATATTGATATCTCTCAGTACTTCGACCTTGCCGAACGATTTCTGCAAATGTTTGACTTCATAAATGACTTTTTTATCTGACATAGTCCTCACACCCTTCTTATTTATACAAGATAGTAGCATAAGTATACAGGTATGTCAATAAAAATTGGGGCCTCAGCTCCAAAAGGCGCAAAAGGGCGTCGTACTTCGCCTCCCGGAATCATGCCTTCCCTACTCTCAAAAAAATACAAGGCGGATAGAGCCTAGCTATACATATATATAAGATCGGTATTCACCCCGTAGCCCTTTCTCCTCATCCCTGCCTTCCCCAAGGAGGGAAGGCCTATGGTACACGGGAAGCCTCCGCAAGACCCCAAGCGCTTCTACGCATTTCCATTTTAGTTATGTCTAAACTCATCGCCCCTGCCCTCCTACTTGAAATATTAAAGTGTTTCTCATGCTCCATTTACGGTGTCTTTGGAGAATGCTAAAATAACACCATAGAATGATACCACTCAGGAAGCAACGCTTCCATTACAGATAAGGAGATATACCATGGAAAAGCACGATGAAAAGCATGTACATCACTGCGGATGCGGCCACTGCCATCAGGCACAGGAATCCGTCCATCGCACCGAAGAACATGCACACCACGAGGAAGAGGAAGAAAATCACGACTGCGCCTGCGGGCATGACCATGACCACGAAGGTCACTCCCACGAACACGGATGCGGTTGCGAGCATGACCATGACCACGAAGGCCACTCCCACGAGCACGAATGCGCTTGCGGGCATGACCATGACCACGAAGGCCACTCCCATGAGCACAGATGCGGCTGCGAACATGACCACGACCACGAAGGCCACTCCCATGAGCACGGATGCGCCTGCGGGCATGACCATGACCACGAAAGCCACTCCCATGAGCATGATGGCTGCGGCTGTGGCTGCTGCGAAGAGATCCCGGAAGAGAGCCATGACCACTCGAATGACCCTGAAATGGCAAAATACAAGGACAATAAGATCGATGTCATGGAGAGCGACGCCGACATTGCGATCGATGAAAGGCGCGCCTTCGGTCATTTCCATGACAAGGGCATCCACCATCATGACGGGCACAAGAATGACTGTCACTGCCATGACTGCATCGACGAAGAAGACTGCGACTACTGCGGCAAAGACCTTGCCTCCTGCCAGTGCGATTTCTTAGGAAAGGAATACAAGCGCGGCCTCTATCACATGGAGCACCTCGACTGCATGGAATGCGCCGCGAAAATGGAAGGGAAGATCCGCGAAATGCCATCCGTCTTCTTCGCCTCGATTTCCTTCACGAAGAAAGAGCTCCGCGTCATTTCCAAAGAAAATCCGGACAATCTCATCCCGCAGCTGCTCTCCGTCTGCCGCACCGTCGATGAAAATATCGGCATCGTACCGCCGTCTGACAAGGGCGATTTCAAGACAGAGATCTATGAGATCCCCACCCTCGACTGTGCAGCCTGCGCCGTCAAGCTCGAAAAGCTCGTGAACCGCCAGCCCGGCGTCCTCTCCGCCTCGATCTCCTTCGCCACCAAGACGATGAAACTCACCGCCAAAGACCCGGACAGCCTCATCCCCGAGCTGACCAGAAAATGCAATGAAGTCGAAAGTCCGACCGAGATCCGAAAGAAACAGCGCCCGACCAAAGCGCAGAAAAAGTCAGCAACAAAAAAAGAAGCGTCCTTCCTCGAACGCCTGAAAAGCGAAAAAAGCCAGCTCACCATCGGCGGCCTCCTCTTCGTCATCGGCATGCTGATGCACTACCAGCCGGCAGACCTCTTCGCAGGACTTGCCTCCATCGGAGACTATTTCTTCTTCGTCTCCTACCTCATCTTAGGCGGCCCCATCGTCTACACCGCTCTCAAAAACATCACCCATGGGGAATTCTTCGACGAGACCTTCCTCATGACCGTTGCGACCGTCGGCGCCTTCGCGATCCACGAATACCCAGAAGCGGTCGGCGTCATGCTCTTCTACCGCATCGGTGAATATTTCCAGGACCTCGCTGCCGACCGCAGCCGCGACCAGATCATGGACGCCGTCGACCTGCGCCCGGAAGTCGTCCAGCGCGTGACCGCAAGCGGCACCGAGACCATCCCGGCAGAAGAAGCCGAAGTCGGCGACATCCTTCTCATCCGCCCCGGCGACCGCATCCCGCTTGACGGCATCATTTCCGAAGGCGAGACCCAGATCGACACCTCCGCCGTCACCGGTGAACCGAAGCCTGTCCTCGCAGCCGTCGGCGACCCCGTAGACTCCGGCTGCGTCAATATGACCGGCACCATCCGCATCCAAGTCGAAAAAGTCCTCGCAGAATCCATGGTCACCCGTATCCTCGACTCCGTCGAGAATGCTGTCGCCAGCAAGCCAAAGATCGACCGTTTCATCACCCGCTTCTCCCGCGTGTACACCCCGATCGTCGTCTTCGTCGCGATCGCCGTCGCAGTCCTCCCGCCGCTCCTCTTCGACGCCGACTGGGATAAATGCATCTACACCGCTCTCACCTTCCTCGTCATCAGCTGCCCCTGCGCGCTCGTCATCTCCGTCCCGCTCTCCTTCTTTGCCGGCATCGGCGCCGCATCGAAAGAAGGCATCCTCTTCAAGGGCGGCACCGTCATGGAAGCCCTCTCGAATACCAAAGCCGCTGTCCTCGATAAGACCGGCACTCTGACCGAAGGAAAATTCAAAGTCAGAAGCATCGTGAAGACCGCTGGCAAGAGCGAAGACGAGATCCTTGCCCTCGCAGCTGCCGCTGAGATCTACTCCACCCACCCCATCGCCCAGTCCATCGTGACCTGCGCGAATGAAAAAGGTCTCTCTCTTCCCAAGCTCACCTCCATGCAGGAAATCGCCGGACACGGCGTCAAAGCCAACCTGAACGGCGAAGACATCTATGTCGGAAATGAAAAGCTCCTCGCCCTTTCCGGCATCTCTGTCCCATCCCTTCCGGAAAGCAAAGAAGTCGGCACCGACGTCTACGTCGCCAAAGGCAAGACCCTCCTCGGCCGCATCACCATTTCCGATGCCATCAAGTCCGACACCATCGAAGGCATCCAAGATCTGAAGGCCCTCTCCATCACCCCTGTCATGCTGACCGGGGATAATGAAAAGAGCGCGAAAGCCATTGGGAGCCTCGTCGGCATCAAGAACATCCACGCCGGCCTCCTTCCGGAAGACAAGCTCTCTGAAATGCAGAAAGTCAGAAAAGAAATCGGCTCCGTCCTCTTCGTAGGCGACGGCATCAATGACGCTCCTGTCCTCGCCGGTGCTGATGTAGGCGCCGCTATGGGCAGCGGCGCAGATGCTGCCATCGAAGCCGCTGACGTCGTCTTCCTGAATTCGAATGTAGACGCCATCTCCAAAGCCGTCCGCGTGGCCAGAAAAGTCATCAAGACCGCCTGGGAAAATGTCGCCTTCGCCCTCATCGTGAAGATCGCCGTCATGATCATGGGGCTCTTAGGCTATGCCAATATGTGGGTCGCCGTCTTCGCAGATACCGGCGTCACCATCCTCTGTATCCTCTATGCCGTAAGACTGCTGCGCGTGAAATTCTGATCCATTTTGAGAAAGAATATTCACAAATCACGGTAGATAAAAAGGTTCAGCGAGTTCTATGGGTTCTAAAGGTTCAACAGATAAGGCGCGGCGCAACATAATAATGAAGCGCCGCGAAGTTTTGAAAAGATACGTTCCCCCTCAAAAATAGCCCCCTTAAACCTGTATAACCTATGGCATCAGACTTTCCTTCACATAAAACCCCCGCTTTGTTTTTATAGACAAAACGGGGGTTTTTATTGATGTTGATTGTTGATAGGATGAAATAAAGCGGATCTCCAGACGCTTCCCTAAACCATGTGCGATCTTAGCAAGCGCAGCCATAGAAGGCATTGTCTGCCCTTTCTCAATGGCAGCTGATATTCGACTGACGAAGCCCTGTGCGCTCCGCCAGCTCCGATGGCGTCAAGTGTTCTTCATTCCGTGCTCTCAGAACCATCCTCATCATCTGATAGCGTGCTTCATCCTTATCCCATTTCTTTTTGAAATGCGGCGCGAAATCATAGAGCGCCGCGGAATTTTAGAATATACATTGTCCCTCAAAAAGGAGTCTCTATTGAACCTGCTGCATCTATCTATTCATCGTTTCCATAGACTTTATTTAAAATTGATCCAATTTGCTATCTGATATAAATGCAGCCTGTCTTTCACATAGCAAAAACGGGCAGAAAGATTTCAAAATTCTTCCTACCCGCCTTTTTGCTTCTTTTAGAAAATTCATAAGAGAGCGCCTAATCCCCAGTCACTAGCTACTAGTCTCCAGTCACTCCATTATGAAAGTCATACTCTTTCGGAAAATCAAATGTCCCGGGATACATACGTTCTGCCATATAGCCGATCGCATCGATGGTGCGCGTCTGTGGACCATACACATATTTCAGCGGTATGCCATAGAGACGGTTATTTTTTATGAAATTCAGATTCCGGAAAGCAGGCCTATTTCGTAGCCATGCCAGCTCCTTCTCCTCATCGCGATACACGACGAGAAAGACGACATCCGGGTCTAGCTTCATCATCATCTCATCACTGACCGCCGCCGTGGTATCCGGGACGACACCTCCAATGGAGGCAGCCATATCCCCTGCGATCTTCTTTCGCCCATAAGAAGCGAGGATGCTCATACGATCGAGAATCATGACTTTCGGTTTCTTATGATATTCCACAGTTTTCGCTATATCGTGAATCCGGTTTTCCGTTGCGCTCACGATTTTCTCTGCTTCTTCCTCTTTGTGAAAAATGATCCCCAGATCACGAATGAATTTCATTTCCTTCTCTACGGTTTCCACCTGATTCAGCTTGCCCGGTGAGGTGGTATTCAGCGGCACCATGGTGAGGATGCCCTTGCTGTTCCAGTAGTCCGTACTGCCAAGACGGGTTTTCGAGAAGAATTGCTGCTCTGCGATGATCATATCTGGATGCATTTCCAGAAAATGCTCTGCTTGGATCGTGCTGCGATCGATGCGGGGCAACCGCTGAAAAGCCCTTTCATTCGATGCCTTGATGCCATACCGCTGACTATTCTGCCCATCATCAGCGGCAAGGATGGCCTTTTCGACGCCAAGATCCAGCAGCGTCTCCGTTTCATTCGCACCGATAACGATCACACGCTGCGGCACATCCGACAAGTACTCGCGATTCACCCCCGTCTCATAGTAATTCTCTACCTTGATATTCTCCACAAAGGGGCGCGAATAATCCCCTGCAGAATGAGATTTCTGCATCTGACAGCCCGATAGGACGAGCGGCAGAAGGAGCGATAGAAGCCAAGCCTTCTTCATCTCCTCACCTGCTTTCCGGATATCAGCATCCATAGAAAAAAGGGCGAGCCTGCCAGTGCAGCCATGACACCCACGGGCAGTTCCAGTCCGGAAATGGCATTTCTTCCCAGAATATCCGCCCAACAGAGGAATGTCCCTCCCGTAAGCGCCGCCAGCGGAAGAAGACGTCCATGGCTGCTCCCTACGAGGAGACGTACGCCGTGCGGGATGATGAGCCCGACGAATCCGATCATGCCTGACATGTACACCACCGCTCCGACAAGAAGCGCCATGACGGCGATATACACTTTCCGATACGTCGAAAGTTTCTGCCCCATGGTCAAAGAGAGGTCATCCCCCATGAGCATCAGGTCGAGGATGCGCCTTTGGGAGAAGAAGTAGAAACATCCAGCCGTCACCAGAATCGCCAAAATGCCGATCGCCATCCATGAGTCAGCACGGATATTCCCCATCATCCAGAACTGGATAGACCGCGTCTTCGACGTATCCGCCACCACGGTGACGAAGAAGCTCACAGCAGCCGAGCAGGCTGCATTGAGTGCAAAACCTGCCAGAAGCAGTGTCAATCCCTCTCCTTTGCCGCTGATCGAAGAAATCAAAAGAATCAAAAGGGAAACAAGTCCGGCACCAAGAAAAGCCGCAGCACCGATCCCATCAAAGCTCCCGATCATCCCGATACCGAGTGCGATCGCCAGCACCGCGCCCAGACTTGCTCCAGAGGAAATCCCCAATAGATACGGATCCGCCAGCGGATTCTTCATCACCGCCTGCATCACTGCCCCGCAGACGGCCAGTCCTGCCCCGATGAAAAAAGAAAGCACGAGATGCGGCAGACGGATGAACTGCAGCACATCCTGCTCGACCATCCCACTCCCTTCCGGCGAAGTCAGCACCAGATATAGATAGTGACAAGTCTCTGCCGGTGAAAGGGATATCTCTCCCACCCCCAATGAGAAGAGCGTCAGGAGCAGACAAAGAACGCTGATGAGCATCACACGATAGACCGGCTTCATACGACAGCCCCTCTTTCGAAAATCACAGCCGGCCTTCCATCTTTTCGCGGAAAAACCTCAGCCTTCACATGATACAGATCCCAGATCCGCTCCTCCGTCAAGACCTCTTCAGGCCTGCCGAAGGCGACCAGCTCTCCATGCTTCATTGCTGCGATCCGGTCACAATACATGGCTGCGATATTCAGGTCATGAATGGCCGCAAGCACCGTCAAATGACGCGAGCTCACCAGATCCATGATCTGCAGCTGGTAGGTGATATCCAGATGATTCGTCGGTTCATCCAGGATAAGACAAGGTGTCTCCTGCGTGAGAGCCCGCGCGAGCATCACGCGCTGCTGCTCCCCGCCGGAGAGAAAAGAAAAACTCTGCTCCGCTAATGTTTCTACGCCCGTTTCCTGCATCGCCCGATGCGCGATGTCACGATCCTCGCGATTGTTTCCCTCCGTAATGCCTTTGTAAGGCGTGCGCCCCATCAGCACGACCTCTTCTACATCAAAATCGAAACCGGCTGCGTGATGCTGCGCCAGTACCGCGACGCGCTTCGCACTTTCCCGATACGGCAGATCCTTCAAAACCGTATCACCGATCCGGATATCCCCGGACCAAGGCGAAAGCAGACGGTAAATGCACTTCAAAAGCGTACTCTTCCCGCACCCATTGGGCCCGATGATGCCCGTCAGCTGTCCGCTTTCGAAGGATATCGACACATCCTTCAGTACCTGCTTTCCCCCATAACCGGCAGATACATGATTGACTGAAATATTCATGCCCCTTCTCCTCCAAAATGATACGAACGCCGGATGAGCATCCCCAGAAATACAGGCGCACCGATCAGAGATAAGCTGACACCCAAAGGAATATCCACACCGTGGATCAGTATCCGTCCTAAGATATCCGCCCAGACCGTCATCAATCCCCCCGAAAGAACGGATACAGGCAGGAGCTTCCTGTGATCCGCCCCCATGACCATCCGGCAGCCATGCGGCACCAGAAGACCCACGAAGCCGACAAGTCCAGCCTGCGTCACCAGACTTCCCATCAGGAGCGCATTCATCACCAGGTAGAGACGCCGAAAAGGGAGGAGCTGCCGCCCCAGCGGGACAGCAGTTTCCTCCCCTTCCAGCATCAGATTCAGGATCCTTGTCTGTGTAGAGAAAAAAATGATGAAAGCAAGCACGATGGCGAGAACAGAAAGCGTCGGCAGGAGTTTGGCGAAGGAAACAGAGCCCATCAGCCAGTATAGCGTCACATCCATCCCCGTCGCATTGGCCCCGATGTACACCAGCACACTGGTGATCCCGCCGCAGACTGCCGCCAGCGCCGCACCAAAGATCAGGAGATAGGATGAATCTCCCGGTGCCACGCGGCCTGCCGCGATGGCGAGAATGAGTGACAACGCCAAGGCACCGAGAAATGCCCCACATCCGATCGCAGATACCCCGAAAGCCGCCCCCGCGCCAAAGAAAACGGCAGAAGCCGCCCCCAGCGATGCCCCGGAGGACACACCCATGATATAAGGGTCTGACATCGGATTGCGAAACATCGCCTGCATCAGCATGCCGGAAAGCGAAAGCCCCATCCCGACCGCCAGCGCGAGCAAGATGCGCGGGAGCCGAAGATCCCAGACCGCATCCGCTGCGCCCATTGCGATATCCGAAGGAAGCGCACCTCCCGAAAGATGCGAAGCAAGAATCGATACGATCCCCGGCAAGGACACAGAAAGATACCCGAGCTTCAGTCCGAGGAGACAGGAGAAGAGGAGCAGAACGGTGAGAATGATCGTAAGAATCGCCAGAGGCATCCGGCGGATAGTTCTGCTCATAGGTTGTTTCTCCTTTGGATTAGAAACGGAAATTAGCGGAGAATACGAAGGTGCGTGGTCCGCCGACAGTCAAGCTGCTGGAGCTTCCGCTTGGAATCCAGTAATCCTTTCCTGCTACATTGTAAAGCATCGCCTGCAAAGTCACGGGCGTCTTGCCAAAAGTGGTATCATAGGTCGCACCCAGATCAAACACGAAGGAAGACGGCACTTTGATCGTATTTCCATTGATCTTCGCTGTTCCGATATAGTTGCCGCGTCCAATAATAGACCACTGGCTATTTGGATGATAAATCGCGCCGACATTGGCCGTCCAATGCGGGATGCCGTCTACCGGCTTACCATCATTAGCTCCATTTTTCGTCTTTGTCTGCTTCACATCAATGTACATGGCACCACCAATGAGATCCCATCTGTCATTGATATTGCCGGTGAAGGCCCATTCAAAGCCTTTATTTTCCTGTTCTCCATCCAATGCGCGAAGCCATCTGCCATTCGCCAGTTTTACGTCGATTGCATTCGCCTGCTTGATATCAAAGTATGCCAGTGTATTCAGGAATTTACCAGTCTTTATTTTGAAGCCTACTTCATTCTGTTTCGTCTTCGCCGGATCAAGCATTTTTCCTTTATTGACATAATCGTTTGGAGAAGTAGTCGAGACGCGTGCGCCCATCCCGAAGCTTTCCGTATGGTCAGCATACATCATGAAATCTGGCGTAAATTTATAGGAAATCGCATAGGTCGGAGTAATGGCATCCGACTTTTTCAGAGACGTTTCTCCTACCTGATTTACAGTAGCCCTGTGACCGTGAACGCCAAGTGTCACCTGCAGCTTATCATCCAGTGCCTTCAGAGTGTCTACAACATGCCAGCCTTCCATCTGTGTGGTATCAGAATGAAGTGGAATCCAGTGTGCATCGCCCGGATTTGCCCAACTGTTGGTCTGGTAGATGTTACCATGTCCCGACCACTTATAGTTAGGATTTCCGTTGTCAATGTCGTAGGTTTCCCAACTCTTATCCACACCGATCATGTATTCATTTTTGACTTTGCCAATGTTGAAATCCCCTTTGATGCCCATTCCTAAGTAGGTTTTCACAAGGAACAGCGGGAAATTGGACATACCAATGTAGTAGTCCCCTTTGCTGTTAAGTACTGTAGGACTGCCATCAATATAACCATACCAATTTTCTTTATGATAGCCAGCATTCACGAAACCAGTCACATGTTCAGATAATTTCTGTTCATGGTTAAATGCCATGATATAGTTTTCATACGCATTATAGGACCAATCTGGTTTTAGACCATTGCTACCACTTGGAGCAGATGGTAAATCGATCAATGTTCCGTTCTTTGGACTAGGCGTTCCATCCTTGTTAAAGGTATTTAAGTTTTTGAAGCCGAGGCTAACCCCATAAGGGCCACCATAATGTTTGGTATGATTATATCCAAAGAGGAAATTGGTCTTTGAGCGCTCTGCTTTATGATCAATATTGACAAAAATGTTCTGCTGTTCCAGCTTTTCGTTATCGATCGCGGTATCTCCATGAATGTTATTCGTAGTAACGCGAACGCCCCATTTCTTATCGCTGCCAAGACGCGTCTGATAATCAACGCCTTCTTCAAAAGAGCTGCCGCCACGATACGCCAGTTTCAGATCTGTGGCATTGGTTACTGCTTTCTTAGAGGTATAATCGACAACACCGCCGATAGCTTCACTCAGACCTGTACCACGGACGCCGATATTCGGACCGGAAACCACACTGACGCTATCTACCCAGTAGTATGGAATATTTTCCTGGCAGAGAAGGCCTGGAATACCATTTACGTACTGTCTATGTCCATTCGTTCTGAATCCACGAATAGCAATATCCTGATACAAGCTCCCGGACTGGATCGTCACAGAAGGGTTCAGCGCAAGAGCTTCGTTGACACCGTTCACGGGAGAAGTAAAAGCTTTGATCGTCTTCTGACTGACTTCAGACACCGCAAAAGGGGCATCCATTACATCCTGATGCCCCAACAGTCCAACGCTTGGTTCTTCTTTGATGAATCCGCCCGGAAGTGTACCGACAGTATCTTCCGCCTTATCTCTATCAGCATTGACATACACTGTATCCAGTACAGTATCAGCAGCACTACCTACTACCCCCCCCCGAAATTGTGAGCATGAGGGCAGCAGCCAACATCTTATACATTTCTTTTCTCATAAACATTCTCCTCTTTCCAAAATGAGCGGGAAGAAAACGTTCTCCATCAAGAGCCAGTGTGTCCGAGTTTCCACGGCAAAGATGAAAATCCTCATCACCTATTCCCTGATCAGTGATGACCTTCTAAGAGACTATCATAAACTACTTATTTTGTCCAATATTTTTTAATTTAATTTTATTTTTGTTAACCTTGTATCTCTTGTTTCTAATTTTCATATGATAAGGTATATTTTCCCCCTTAAAAGGCAATGCTATTAAGTTAAGGAAATCGTTAGCTACGTAACGTCTTGCTTCCCCC
>ERZ1031885.800-NODE-800-length-12352-cov-3.129869_pt1 | contig 12352 bp, 6 predicted proteins | sample MGYA00518168_ERZ1031885 | MGnify/ENA primary metagenome ERZ1031885 (study PRJEB33719, sample SAMN04261269) | wastewater metagenome | biome: rural village; feature: human; material: feces | host: Homo sapiens | place: El Salvador | collected 2014-01-14 ...
CATATGCAGTTCTTAGTGATGCAGATAAGAGAAGACAGTATGACCAGTTCGGACATGGCGTTGTCGCGATAGCCAAACTGCCCGTTGAAAATCAGGCGGTTGTTGAGCAAGTTGCCACTGAACAGTCCCTCATACTCGGCATTGTTGAAGCCTTCGTCGCCTGTCGAGATGTTGGCCCCAAAGTTCCAATTGTTGCTTTTCATCACGCTTCCCAACACGTTGTTGATTTGTTGGCTCAAGGTTCCGCTGAGCAGGCTCTGCATGGCGAGAGTCGTTTGGTTCATGCCCTGCGTGCTGGAGTTGTTGTTTCCGCGAGAATAGAACCGGCCCACGGCAAGCAGGTAGAGCACCTGCTGGTTCATCTCCTCCTCGCCGTTGATAAGACTGTAGATCATCTGCTTGGTGTCTGAGCTCATGGTGGGGAAGTCGAGGTCGAAGGCGACACGTGGCGCTTCCGGCGTTCCGCTGATGTTCATTATGCAGTTGGCCTTGACATTGTTAGATGAGAAGCTGCGGCCCATCTGCAGGTCGGAGAGGCTCACGGAGGCTATTGGATAGACGGCCTTGAGCTTGAGCAGCGCGGCGAAGGGGTCGCCGCCGAAGGTGATGGTTCCGCCCTGCGTGAAGTTGAACTCCTTTCTTATGATGTTCTGCACCGTGATGCGGTAGATGCCCTTTTCCACGGTGTAAGTGCCGAAGATGTCGAGTCCGCCCTTATTAAAATATGTGGCGCGCAGCGTGCCGTTCCCGTTAAGCGTGATATAGTCGCCCGACGCCTTGTCGGTGATAAGGCGCATCGTGACGTTGGGGTTCACGTTTATCAGGAAGTTGAGGTGGATGTCGGTGGGAATGTCGGGCGCGTCGGCTGAGTCGGCCATCGCCACGGAGTCTGGCCGGGCTGCCACGGCGTCACGGTCGTGCCAACTAATGAAGTCGTCGGTGGATGTCGAGGAGGGGCTCGTGATGTCGTAGACCACCTCAGAACCTTTCGTGGGCGTGACATTCATGTTGACGTCGAGCGTCCCAGGCCTACTTCTCAACGTGATGTCGCCCGTGCCGAACACCTTGCCATAGAAGTTGCTGCCGTCAGCCCCATTCGTGTTGAACGCGAGCAAGTGGTCGGCATGGGCCGCTATGTCGGTCGTGATGTGGCTGATGTGCCGGTGGTGGATGGCCCCGGTGACAAGTCCGCGGTTACCGTATTCGTCGATGATGGTGTCGCCGGGCAGTTGTATCTCGTTCTCTATGAAATGAACCTTCCCGCGATTGACCTGATAGCGCACGCCTGTGGGCTTTATGGTCATCATGCCATCGGTAACGATGTCGCCCGTGAGGTTGAGCTTGCTCAGGTCGCCCCACAGTCTCAGATCGCCGTTGCCGCGAAGGTCAACGTTTTCGAGGAAACTGGAGCAGTGCGGTCCAAGTAACTCGTCGCGCGTGTTGTCGATCTTCATGCCCAGGTCTATGTAATGGTGCTTCGTGGAGACGTAACCGTCGATAAACGTATTAGACGGTATCAGCCCCGAGGCCCCTTGTATGGTGTCGTTGGTGACGCCCTTGATGTTTATCTGTCCCTCGCTGAGTTTCCAACCCACGTTGGCACGAAGGGTGCCGAGACGTCCCTCGATAAGCTTGAAACGGTCTACACGCAAGGCCGCCGTGACATCGGGGCTGGCAAAGAGCCCCTTCACGCTCGCCGTGCCCGACGCCGCGCCACTGAACTCCACGGAATGGAAGTTGACGAGGTTGAGGATATAGTTCACGTTGACGTTCGACAGGTGAGCGGTGAGCGAGTCGTTGGCGTTGTCAGACCCCGTGCCCGACACGAGCACGCGCTGCGAGCCACTGCTTATGGCGAAGTCGTGGACCTCAAGATGGTTCTTGCTGTAAAGCACGGTCGAAGGGTGCACCATAAACAACGTGTCGCCGACATGGAACCGCGACTTATTGAAGTTGACGAGCGCGAGCGTCTTGCCGTCGGGTGTCTTGCGGAACGCCACGTCGGCTCCCAAAGCCCCGCGAAGCCTCTGCGCCTTGGCGTGGTTGTCGAGCGATATTTGCGCCGCGATGCGGTCGAAACCCGCCGAGAGTTTCAGTCCTATGTCTGTGCCCACCTTCTCGTCGCGCATGTTGGTGAATCCGCCATCCACGGAGAGCATGTCACCCATCGTGCGCACCTTGGCGCCGACGCGCTTAAAGTGGCGGTCGCCCCAAACCACGTCAGGAGCTGAGACATCGGCGTCGAGCGAGCTTCCGTCCCTGCCGAAAGAGGCTTTCACCGACACGGTGTCGAGAATGTCGAGCGGCATGTTGAGGAAAGGCCGCGCCCAGTTGCTGTCGGTCAAGCGCGCCACGAAGCTCACGGCTCCCGTGTTTATGGGTCGATAACGGAACGGGGCGAGATTGGTGATGCCTGGCAGCTTCTTCACGATGACGTTCTCTATCGCTTGCGGCAAGGCCGCATAGTCGAACTTGCCATAGACCGCCGCCATGCCAAAGTCGCTGTGCATGAGCAGGTAATGCCCATGCTGGGAATGGCCGGCACGCAGGCTCAGCGAGTCGAGGGTATAGCTGTCGTCGCCTTGCCGCATCACGAAACTGCCCAACCGCAGGTAGCCGTCTACGGTGTTGATGTCGCGTCCACGCAAGTTGGTGTCTACCGTTCCGCTGTAAGTGGCCTTTGCCAGGCGACCGTTGAACAGGCGCAACGCCGAGGGCAAGAAGTGCCTGACAGAGCCTTTCAGCTTGACAGCCTTCTCGCCCCCCGAGAGTTTCACGCCGCCATCCAAGGCGAGGCTGATATTGGGATCGTCGATGCTCACACGCCCCTCGGCCATGCCTCCGGCGAAAGTGGCATTGAGCGATATGTTGCGATAAGCGTAAGCGTTGTAGTCGAACCGCTTCACGTTGCCCTTGAGTTCGAAATGCTTTGCCTTGATGTCGCCGCTGCCAAGGACATCAGCGGAAAGAGTGCCAAAATGCTCGTTGCCAAGGACTTGTCTCAGGTTGAACGCGTCGGTCGCGATGTGTCCGCCAACTCGCGTCCCTTGCTTGTTGAGGTCGAGCACGGCCGTTCCGGCGCTCGTGCGCAGCTTTCCCTTGGCGTAAAGGTCCTGTCCCTTGCCCGACGCCGTGCCATTGAAGGCGATGTCGCCCAATCGCGTCACCGCATCCGGAACCTTGCCGGCAAGATATTTCACGACATTGGCGTTGGCATTGAACTGCCTCACGTCGGCATGCCATCTCATGGGCTTGCCTGTCGTGAGCCACCCCACGGCGGAGAGACGGAAGTCGGACGGCTTGTTGAAATCATGGAATCCGGCATAGCGAGGCATGGCGACGTCGAGCTGGCTTAACATGATTCTCGCCCCCTTGCCCCGAGCCGACAGCTTGAGCAGGACGGGCCTGTTGATTGACGAGAGCACGGGAACGAAAGCGCGAAAGTCGTGAGGGTTGACTCGTGACGTTGCCAAGGCGAGGGAAAAAGAACGCGAGCCCTTGTTTGCCTCCGCATGGGGAATCAATATCTCCGTGCCAGGCATGGCCAACGAGAAGTTGTCTATGGCCACCGACTTCTTCGTGGCCTCGGCCTTGAACGAGAGCGACTTGATGTCGAGCCCTGAAGCCTCGCGTAGCGACAACTTCTTCAAGAAAGCGTGATAGGAGTCGCCGTCAACTATGTCGAAGACTATGTGGGAGCTTATCTCAGAAATGTCAAAATGGTTGACGTCGAAAGTCTTGAGCCGTGGCTTGTCCCATCTGTTCCAAGCCACTTTGCCGTGGCGGATGATGAGACTGTTGATGGCAAGGTTTAGGCGCGACTTGTGGGTGGTGTCCTTTGAGGCGAGCGAGTCGACAACAAATTGGAAGTTGGGCTTCGCAGCCGCGTTCTCTTTATACAAGTTAAGCTTCGGTGTGAACACTTGCGCCGAGGTGATGGTAATCTTACCCCTCGCCAAGTCGGTATAACTGAACTTGGCGGAAAGGCGCGACGCCCACAGCATGCGCTTGCCACGCTTATCGAGTATTGCCACGTCGTCTATGATAATGCGATTGAAGATGCCCACGTCTACCCTGCCAACCGACACTGGCGTACCGAACTTATTGGATATGGCCGACGCCACTGCGGTTCCCAGCGCGGATTGGACGACAGGAACGCGCACCATGACCATGGCGGCAAGGCAAAGGCCCACCGTCAGCCACACGAGATAATTTATTATTCGCCTTAGCTTCTTCAATAGAAACGGAAATGTGATGCCGAAGTTAACTTCATGCAAAATTAAGGAAAAAATAATCCTTATAAAAGAAAAAGACAGACGATTTATATTAATTGGCCCAAAAAAGTATTAAATTTGCACACAAACTACATCAAACTCTTTTTATCTGTTCTATGGCAAATGTAATTAAGTTGCGCAAAGGCTTAGACATTAACCTGGCAGGGAAAGCCGTGAAAGAGAAAGTGGCTACGCCACAATCCTCCGTTTATGGCCTTTCCCCGTTGTCTTTCCCCGGCATCACTCCAAAGCTGTCGGTAAAGGAAGGCGACCACGTGCTCGCCGGAGAGCCACTGTTCGTGAGCAAGCAATGTCCTGAGTTGGGCTTTGCGTCTCCAGTTAGCGGCACTGTGAAAGCCGTGGTAAGAGGGGCCCGACGCAAGGTCCTAATGGTTACAATTGAGGCTGACACTACCCAGCAGGCTCATGATTATGGCAAGGCCAATGCCGCCGCCCTTGACGGCGAGGCCGTGAAAGGCAAGCTCTTGGAAGCAGGCCTCTTCGGGTATATCAACCAGCTGCCTTATGGCGTGGTGGCGAGCCCTCAGACACAACCCGACGGCATCTTCGTGTCAGCGCTGCGCGACATGCCCTTGGCGTGCGACTTCGAGGTGGAGCTTCAAGGCAATGAGGAGGCGTTCAAGACTGGCCTCAAGGCTTTAAGCCGCATAGCCACGGTGCATCTCGGCACTGGCGCGAAGCAAACGGCGCAAGCCCTGACAAACGTGGAAGACGTTGACCTGAACGTCTTTGACGGCCCTTGCCCGGCGGGAAACGTTGACGTGCAAATAAACCACGTGGCACCGATGAGCAAGGACAAGACCGTGTGGACGGTGGACCCGACGGCTGTCATCTTCATCGGTCGCCTGTTCCTCACCGGGAAGGTTGACCTGACACGCACCATCGCGGTGGCAGGAAGCAGGGTGAAAGCTCCTTCCTATACCGACGTGAAGGTAGGCACGCCACTCGAAGACATCCTCGCAGGAAGGCTGGAAGAGGCCGGGCACTCACGCATCATCAACGGCAACCCTCTCACCGGTACGAAAGACGGCATCGACGGATTCCTCGGCGCGCACACGTCGGAGGTGACCGTGATACCGGAGGGCGACGACATCGACGAGACCTTGGGATGGATTCTCCCACGCACCAAGCAGTTCTCGGTAAACCGCAGCTATTTCTCATGGCTCTTCGGAAAGAAGAAGGCCTACGACCTCGACGCGCGCGTAAAGGGCAGTGAGCGCCACATGATAATGAGCGGAGAATACGACAAGGTGTTGCCAATGGACATCTACGCCGAATATCTCATCAAGGCCATCATAGCCGGCGACATCGACAAGCAAGAGCAACTCGGCATCTACGAGGTTACTCCAGAGGATTTCGCCCTCGCCGAGTTCGTGGACAGCTCAAAGCTACCATTGCAGAAACTCGTGCGTGAAGGTCTCGACACATTGAGAAAAGAAAACGCATAAGCCAGGCGGCAAGGCCTTGGCAACATTCTTTCAACATTAATCACACAATCCAATATTAATCCAATATTTGGAATGAACGCAATAAAAAAATATTTCGACAAGATACGGCCCAACTTTGAGGAAGGCGGCAAGCTGCATGCCCTGAGAAGTGTGTACGAGGGATTCGAGTCGTTCCTTTTCGTACCTAACGCCACGTCAACGAGCGGTGCCTCCATCCACGACTCCATCGACTCAAAGCGCATCATGAGCTTCGTGGTAATAGCGTTGATACCCGCCCTGCTCTTCGGCATGTACAACGTGGGCTATCAAAACTATCTCGCCGCCGGCAAGCTTGCCACGGCCTCTTTCAGGAGCATCTTCGGCTTTGGCTTCCTCGCCGTGCTGCCAAAGATTCTCGTGAGCTATATCGTCGGCCTGGGCATCGAGTTCGCTTGGGCGCAATGGAAAGGCGAGGAGATACAAGAGGGCTACCTCGTATCGGGCATCATCATCCCGCTCATAATCCCTGTCACCACACCGCTGTGGATTCTGGCGTTGGCTTGCGCCTTCGCCGTGATCTTCTGCAAGGAAATCTTCGGAGGCACGGGCATGAACATCTTCAACGTGGCCGTCGGCGCGCGCATGTTCCTGTTCTTCTCTTATCCCTCGAAGATGACGGGCGACGCCGTATGGGTGGCAAGCCACAGCATCTTCGGCTTGGGCAACACGCTCCCCGACACCTTCACCACGGCAACGCCATTGGCACACGTGGCTCAAGGCACGCCTTTGGACGCCTCTGCCTGCGACATGGTGACGGGATTCATACCCGGCTGCATAGGCGAGACTTCCGTCATAGCCATTGCCATCGGCGCTGTCATCCTGCTCTGGACTGGCATAGCAAGCTGGAAGACCATGCTTAGCGTGTTCGTGGGCGGATCTGTCATGGGAGCCATCTTCCACGCCACGGGTGCCTCGTCAATAGAATGGTGGGAGCAACTCATCCTCGGCGGTTTCTGCTTCGGCGCCGTCTTCATGGCCACAGACCCCGTGACATCTGCCAGGACAGAGACAGGCAAGTGGATATACGGATTCATAGTGGGAGCGATGGCCATCATCGTGCGCGTGAAGAACCAAGGCTATCCATATTCTTTGGCAACATGATCGCGCCGCTCATCGACTACTGTGTAGTGGAATGCAACATCTCCAAGCGAGCCAAGCGCAGCAAGGTTTCTGAATAAAAGCATAAAGGAAATGAAAACTAACAGCAATTCATATACCATTATCTACTCGGCGGTAATTGTCGTGGTAGTGGCATTTCTCCTTGCCTTCGTCTATCAGGCGTTAAAGCCCATGCAGACTGCCAACGAGGCCCTGGCAAAGAAGAAGCAGATTCTCTACAGCCTCAACATACGCGACCTCGACGGCAACGCCGCGAAAGCGAAATACAAGGAAGTGGTGAAAGAGGAGAAGACCGTCAACGGCAGCAAGATGTTCGTGTGCGACATTGACGGTAAGGCAAAGTACGTGTTCTCCATGACTGGAAACGGCCTTTGGGGCGGTATCAGCGGATACGTGTCGGTAAACGATGACAAGAGCACCGTCTATGGCGCATACTTCAACCACGAGAGCGAGACTGCCGGACTGGGCGCCGAAATCAAGGACAACCAGAAATGGCAAGAGAAATTTCAGGGCAAGAAGCTCTTCAAGGACGGAAACCGCAACGACATCGCCTTGTCGGTAAACAAGGAAGTGACGGACCCATCCACACAGGTTGATGCCGTGACGGGTGCCACGCTGACATCAAACGGTGTAGCCAACATGCTTCACGACGGACTTGGGAAGTTCCTGAAGTTCCTAAACAGCAAATAAGTTTTTCCAACGGAACGACAAAATTATCGAATTATGAGTTTATTTTCAAAACAGAATAAGGCGGCATTCATTGAGCCTCTGCACCTGAACAACCCCATCATGGTACAGGTGCTTGGCATCTGCAGTGCCCTCGCCGTCACGTCACAGCTCAAGCCCGCCATCGTGATGGGCCTCGCGGTAACAGTGATCACGGCATTCGCCAACGTCATCATCTCCCTCATACGCAAGACCATCCCGATGCGCATCCGCATCATCGTGCAGCTCGTCGTGGTGGCCGCGCTGGTCACCATCGTCAACCAGATCCTCGGAGCTTTCGCCTACGATGTCAGCGTGCAGCTGAGCGTGTATGTCGGTCTTATCATCACCAACTGTATTCTCATGGGCCGATTGGAGGCTTTCGCCATGATGAACAAGCCTTGGCCCTCCTTCCTCGACGGAATAGGCAACGGCCTCGGCTATGCGGCCATACTTGTCATCGTGGGAGCTTTCCGCGAGTTCTTTGGCAGGGGTTCGCTCCTCGGCTTCCAAATCATCCCTCAGGGAGCTTACGACTTCGGGTATATCAACAACGGCATGATGAACATGTCGTGCACCGCCCTCATCCTCATCGGATGCATCATTTGGGTCAACAGGGCTTTCTTTGTTAAAGACGAAAAGAAGTAAATAAGAAATGGAACACGCTATAGCATTACTCTGCAGGTCTATATTCGTAGACAACATGATTTTCGCTTACTTCCTCGGTATGTGCTCATACCTGGCAGTGAGCAAGAATGTCAAGACCTCTCTCGGATTGGGTCTTGCCGTGACCTTCGTGCTCGTGATAACCGAGCCTATCAACTATCTCTTGCAGGTTTACGTTCTTGGCCTCGACTGTCTGGTCAAAGATGTCGACCTTAGCTATCTGAGCTTCATTCTCTTCATCGCCATCATTGCCGGAATAGTGCAGCTCGTGGAGATGGCCGTGGAGAAGTTCTCGCCATCGCTCTACGCGGCGTTGGGCATTTTCCTGCCTCTTATCGCCGTCAACTGCGCCATCATGGGCGCCTCGCTCTTCATGCAGCAGCGCATCAAGCTGCCAATCGACAACGCGCAAGCCATCTCCAGCATTGGCGACAGCATAGCCTATGCCATCGGCAGCGGACTGGGTTGGACGCTCGCCATCGTCATGTTCGGAGCCATACGCGAGAAGATGGAATACAGCGACATTCCCAAGCCTCTCCAAGGCATGGGAATAGCCTTCATAACCGTCGGCCTCATGGCTATGGCAATGATGTGCTTCAGTGGGCTGCAGTTCTGACAACAGCAAAAGAAAGAACAATATAGAACAAACAAAGAATAAAGAAACAACAATACTATGGGACAATTTATAGGCGTAAGCATAGCAGTGTTTCTCGTCATCATACTTGTCTTGGTGGCGATGCTGCTTATCGCTAAGAAATATCTCAGCCCGAGCGGAAAGGTGACTATTACCGTCAATGGCGACAAGAAATTGGAAGTGGAGCAAGGCGGTTCGCTGCTCTCCACGCTCAACGACAATGGCATACACCTTTCGTCTGCTTGCGGCGGCAAGGGCAGCTGCGGACAGTGCCGTCTGCAAGTCCTTGAAGGCGGTGGCGAGATTCTCGACACCGAGAAGGGCCACTTCTCGCGCAAGGAGATAAAGGAGCATTGGCGCCTCGGATGCCAGACTAAGGTGAAAGGCAACCTCAGCGTGAAGGTTTCCGACTCTATCCTCAATGTCAAGGAATGGGAGTGCACGGTCATATCAAACAAGAACGTGTCAAGCTTCATAAAAGAGTTCAAGGTGGCGTTGCCTCCAGGCGAGCACATGGACTTCATCCCTGGCTCTTACGCGCAGATTGCCATACCTGCCTACGACACCATCGACTACGACAAGGACTTCGACAAGTCGCTCATCGGCGACGAGTATATCGGCGCTTGGAAGAAGTTCAACATCCTCTCGCTCAAGGCCCACAACCCGGAACCGACCATCCGCGCCTACTCCATGGCCAACTATCCTGCCGAGGGCGACATCATAACGCTCACGGTGCGCATAGCCTCAACGCCGTTCTTGCCACGCCCGCAGGTGGGATTCCAGGACGTGCCGACAGGCATAGGCTCAAGCTACATCTTCTCGCTCAAGCCGGGCGACAAGGTGCGCATGAGTGGCCCTTACGGCGATTTCCATCCTAAGTTTGACAGCAAACGCGAGATGATCTGGATTGGCGGTGGTGCCGGCATGGCTCCCCTGCGTTCGCAAATCATGTACATGACACGGCAGATACATTGCACCGACCGTGAGATGCACTTCTTCTATGGGGCTCGCTCCCTGTCGGAGGCGTTCTTCCTGGAAGACTTCTGGGAGCTTGAGAAGGAATTCCCCAACTTCCACATGCATCTCTCCCTCGACCGTCCTGACCCCAAGGCCGACTTCGCTGTCAACTGCGTGCGCGACACGTATCTCAAAGACCACGACGCGCCTGAGGATTGCGAGTACTACCTCTGCGGCCCACCAATGCTCATCAAGACCGTGACTACTTATCTCGACAGCCTTGGCGTGGAGCCTGAGAGCATCATGTACGACAATTTCGGATAAACAAAAACTATCTTCTTCCCACATACTCAAAGAGGTCGCTGGTTTCCGGCGACCTCTTTTTGTGTTATTATATGGCAAAAATCCATGACTGCCACCGTGCGCACACGAGCCTTTTGCCTGTTGGCAACACCGTCAGCCGTTTTTTTTCAAAAAGGAAAAGCGCAATGCGTTTTTTTATATTCTAATCTTCACAACTCATCATTTTTTATATACTATCAACCTAATATTCAGGAAAAAATGCGTAAGTTTGCAATATAAAACAAAAGATTTAAGTTATATGGCGGAAGATTCCAAAAAGCCGAACACTATAAGCCCTAACCTCAAAAAAGCGATCAGATACACAGGCATTGCCGTGGCGGTGCCCGTAGTCGTGGTCATAGCCTTGTCGCTCCTGCTTTACTTCCCTCCTTTCCAAAACTGGGCGGTGTCTAAAGCCACGGCCATAGCCTCGGAAAAGACGGGCATGAGCATCAGCGTTGGCCACGTGAGGCTCGCCTTTCCTCTCGACCTCGCCCTCGACGACGTGCGCGCCTTCGAGCCAAACGACTCGGTGAAGGGCAAGACCGACACGGTGGCGATAGTATCGCGCGCCGTGGCCAACGTGCAACTCTTGCCGCTACTCCACAAGCAGGTGATGGTGGACGAACTGTCGCTGCGCGACATGCAGCTCAACACCACCCACTTCATCAGCGACGTGCGCGTCAGCGGAAAGGTTGGCGAACTGAAGGTCAAGGCGCATGGCATAGACCTGTCGAAAGAGCACGTGAGGGTGAACCGCGCGATACTGAACGACGCCAACCTGCTTGTTGAGCTTTCCGACACGGCGAAGAAAGACACCGCCAAGCAAAACTTCTGGAAGGTGAATCTCGACGAGCTGAACATTCGCAACACCGCCTTCGCGCTTCGCACCCCGGGCGACACCATCTCCGTGGCGCTGCTCATGCAGAAGGGCAAGGCGCAGGGCGTCTTCATGGATCTCTTCAAGAACCTATACTCCGTGAGGCATATCGACTGGGCGGGCGGTTGGCTCAACTATGACAAGCAACCATCCGCGGTGGAGAAGGCAGGCTTCGACCCCAACCACATCGCCTTGGACGCCTTGCGGCTAAAAATAGACTCGCTACTCTTCTGCTCACCTACCATCAAGCTGAACATTCTCGCCGCCGCGTTTCATGAGAAATGCGGGCTAACCGTTGCCAACGCTAAAGGGCCTTTCAACATGGACAGCATGGGCATCGCCCTGCCCGACCTGCGCCTGAAGACTCCTTCGTCCGACATATTGTTGGCCTTCAAGATGGACATGAATGCCTTTTCCACCGACCTGCCTGCCGACAGCACGGGCGCATTCTCCGTCAACATGCACGGAAGCCTTGGCAGCCAAGACCTGCTGACCCTCGCCTCGCCTTACATTCCACGCGACGTTCGCCGCGTGTGGCCTCGCGTGCCCATCGTGGTCGACGGCAAGGCCGGCGGCAACCTGCACCGCTTGCACGTCAACGGCTTGCACCTCGCCATGCCTGGAATAATGAAGGTAAACGCTGATGGCTTCGTAGCCAACGTGACGAATTTGGCGAGCCTCCGCGCCGACATGACGGTCAACGCCACGGCCAGCAACCTATCCTTTGTCACGCCGCTGCTGCCGAAGAGCGTCACGTCGAACATCAACATACCGCGCGGCATCGGCTTGCGCGGCAACGTGAAGCTGGATGGCAAGCGGATAGCCACGAAGTTCTCGGCCTCGCAAGGTGGCGGCTCCATCGGGGGCACGCTGGCCCTCGACATGAAACGCATGGCCTACAACGCCGACATCAAGACGCGCCGATTGCCAATAGCCCACTTCCTGAAACACCAGCCCGTGCATCCTTTCACCGGCTCGATAACGGCCCACGGCAGCGGCACCGACTTCTTCGCGCCAACTACCAACCTGCGCGCGGCAGTTGACATAAAAGCCTTGGGATATGGCAAATACAATCTCGATGGCATCAACCTCACGGCGAGCCTCAACGGTGGCCACCTCACGGCAAACGCCGATTGCCGCAACAAGGCCCTGAAAGGCAAGATAGGTCTCGACGCCTTGCTCTCGGCCCTGCGCATCGGCAAACACAAGGCCTGCGCGTGCACGCTCACCGCCGACCTCTCGCACATCGACCTGCAGAGGCTACACG
>ERZ1031885.801-NODE-801-length-12351-cov-13.086126_pt1 | contig 12351 bp, 9 predicted proteins | sample MGYA00518168_ERZ1031885 | MGnify/ENA primary metagenome ERZ1031885 (study PRJEB33719, sample SAMN04261269) | wastewater metagenome | biome: rural village; feature: human; material: feces | host: Homo sapiens | place: El Salvador | collected 2014-01-14 ...
GCGAGGTCATCGGCCCGAAGGGCAAGATGATCAACCAGATTCAGGAAGACACCGGCGCTGAAATCGCCATCGAGGATGACGGTACCGTCTTCATCTCCTCCGAGGGTGGCGAGGCCGCTAAGAAGGCCAAGTCCATCATCGATTCCATCGCCAACCCGCACGTGCCCGAGGCCGGCGAAACCTACAACGGCAAGGTCGTCAAGACCACGTCGTTCGGCGCTTTCGTGAACCTCACCCCCGGCACCGACGGCCTGCTGCACATCTCCCAGATCCGCAACCTGGCCAACGGCGAGCGTATTGACGCCGTCGAAGACGTGCTCAAGGAAGGCGACACCGTTGAGGTGATCGTTCAGGGTGTCGATGATCGCGGCAAGATCTCCCTGGCCATCCCTGGTTTCGAGGATCAGGAGAACAACGCCCGCCCGAGCCGTGGCGATCGCGATGACCGCCGTGGCGGCCGTGGCCGTGGTGACCGTGACGATCGCCGTGGCAGCCGTGGCCGTCGCTCCGATCGCGATGACCGTGACTTCGACGATCGTGACGACCGTCCGCGTCGCCGTCGCTCCGATGACTTCGAGGATGATTACGACGACCGTCCGCGTCGCCGTCGCTCCGATGACCGTGACTTCGATCGCGATGATCGCGATGATGATCGTCCGCGTCGCCGTCGTTCTGCCGACCGTGACTTCGACGATCGCGATGACCGTGATGCTCGCGACTCCCGTGATGATGATCGTCCGCGTCGCCGTCGTTCTGCCGATCGCGATGACCGTGGCGATCGTGATGACCGCCGTGGCGGTTTCCGTGGCGGCCGTGGCCGTGGCTCGGACCGCAACCCGCGCTATGCCACCGACGACAACTACGACGACTACCGCGCTGACCGCGAAGAGCGTACTGAGCGCCCGCGTCGTCGCGTCCGTCGCGACTTTGATCCGTTCGAGGACTAAAGCCCTCTCACGGATCGGTCGCGGCATAGCCGCTCCCCTCACCTACGGGAAGCCCACCGGGCTTCCCGCTTAACGGTTCGGCATTCGAGGACTGATCGTTCTCTAGCTTCTCTCGGGTGAGAAGAGCTTAATCGCAAACCAAAAGGCTTCTATACCGTTTCATTCGGTATAGAAGCCTTTTGGTTTTTCGGCTTCTTCGCGCTACATATTTCGATGTTGAATAGGGCACTCGTGCTGCTGCCATGTACATTCAGTTGTCAGTTGACAACTATTCTCATGCATCAAGAATGGCGGAAAACAGCCATTAAGATGATTGGAGCCACGCTAAAAAGCGTTGACAACTGACAACAGTTTGTACATGGCACCGCATGGCACCTATCCTGTTGCTCACGACCGATCTATTCTCTCGTCTGTTGTTATGCCCAACAGCAAAATCCGCTTGCCGTGCCGCGCCATGTCCGAGTCATGGCCAGCCGTTGATTGAATGGAGGATGATCATCGAAGGTACTCATGGGCGTTGATCACTGTGGCAACAACAAAGGCCGGGCCCTTGTGAGAGCCCGGCCTTTATGCCGTATGGCGGCGGATTAATCCTTAAAGGCTAATCCGTTGTCAATCAGCGTCACAGAATCGCCATGCACACGAAGTCCAGAATGAACAGCGCGGACACGATCCAAAGTATCGGATGGACCTCCTTTGCTTTGCCCTTGCAGGTCTTCACGATGCAGTACATGATGAAGCCGCCGGCGATGCCGTAGGAGATGGAGTAGGAGAAGGCCATGAACACGGCGGCGAAGAACGCCGGAATGGCTTCGGCGATGTCGTCCCACTTGACTTCCTTCAGGGAAGCGGCCATCATGCAGCCGACGATCACCAGCACGCCGGCGGTTGCGGCGGACGGCACGGCAGAGACGACCGGGGCCAGGAACGCGGACAGGGCGAAGCAGATCGCCACAACCACGGAGGTCAGGCCGGTGCGGCCGCCTGCGGCGATGCCGGCGGAAGACTCGACGTAGGTGGTGGTGTTCGAGGTGCCGCAGATAGCACCAATGGAGGTGGCGATGGAGTCGGCGAACAGGGCCTTGTCCATCTTGGAGGAGAAGCCGTGACCGTTCTCCAGAGCCTTCTCATCCTCGGCGGAGAAGATGCCGGTGCGGCGGCCGGTGCCGATGAAAGTGCCCAGGGTGTCGAACGTATCGGACATGGAGAAGGCGAAGATGGTCACGATGACCAGAGGCAGCTTGGAGACGTCGGAGAACAGCGCCGGGAAGCCCTCAGCGGAGAAGATCGCGCCGAAGGTCTGCGGCAGCTGGGAGAAGGTTTCGCTGATGGACTGCGAGTTGGACCAGGTGGTAACGCCGAACGGGATGCCGATCACGGTGGTGATGGCGATGGTCAGCAGCATGCCGCCCTTAACCTTCATCACGGTGAACACAATGGCCAGTACGAGGCCGATCAGGAAGACCCACAGCACCTTGTCGTTGAAGTCGGCCAGACCCGGGGTCGCCGCCACGGCGCCTCCCTTGGCCGCGGCTTTCGGGTCGCCGGGGGTGAACTTGATCAGTCCGACGTTCAGCATGCCCACATAGGCCACGAACAGGCCGATGCCGCCGCCGATGGCGCGCTGCAGAGGCTCGGGGATGGCCAGGATGATCATCTTGCGGATTCTGGTGACGGTGATGAGGATATTGATCAGGCCGCACAGGAACACCATGCACATGGTCTGCTGCCAGGTGAAGCCGAGGCCGAAGCATACGGTGTAGGTGAAGAACGCGTTGAGACCCATGCCGGCGGCCTGGGCGTACGGCACGTTGGCGAACAGGCCCATGACCAGGGTGCCGATGATGGCGGCGATGATGGTGGCCAGGAACACGCCGCCCCACGGCATGCCCGTCTGCGACAGGATTTGCGGGTTGACGACGATGACGTAGGCCATCGCGAAGAACGTGGTCAGGCCGGCCAGAATCTCAGTCGAGACGGTCGTGCCGTTTTCCTTCAAATGGAAGAATTTCTCCATCTACTCTCTACTTCCTTGGGTTTATGCGGGGCTGCGCACCGCGCGCATAATGCTGCGGCTGGCCCCGGCGAGAATTGCGACTCGCCCTGATCGGCCTGCCCAACGCGCGTCAGGTGTTGCGCACCCAATCAGAACCGTGGCCGATTATAGCTTGTGAAGGTAACGTGAACGGGTCCGGGGGTAGACTGACTGCCAGAATAATTCGGAACAACTCAGGGGACACGCAGGGCACACCCGTGGAAGGAAGGCGCGCGATGAAACCGGCCGTCGAAGTCAGCATCACCTCTTGGAAGAAGAACGTCGTCAAACCTGGCCAGGAGTACGGCCGCGTACTGCTGATGCCCGGCACCGGCTACAACTGCGACCGCCCGCTGCTCTACTGGTCGGCCCAGGCTCTGGTCGAGGCCGGCTGGCGAATCGACCGCATGAACGTACGCAACGCTTCCGACGACCTGTCCACGGTGATTCCGGTCCTCAATCAGGCGATTGACGGCTGGGTGGCCGCCGCGCGCGAGTCCGGCGCGGGTAAAGCCGGTGATTCCGACACCCCGTCCGGCCCTCGCCTGTTGCTGATCGGCAAGTCGCTGACGACGATGACCTACCCACATGTGGCCTCACACTACGGTCTGCCGTTCGTGCTGCTGACCCCGGTGCTGCATCACGCCGACTTCGATCCATCCGCCCGGGTGATTCCGGTGCCGGCTGTCGGCGATGATATCGTCGCCGAATCCGAGGCCCCGAGCGTGGCCGAAGCAAGGGCGATCATCCGCGCAGAACTGGCCGGCAAGTCGCACGCCGCCAGCTCCCGATACTCCGGCCCGGCACCGCTGATCTGCGCCGGCACCGCCGATCCGTTCTACGATCGAGCCCGCGCCAACGCGCTCACCCCGCACGTGCACGAATGCCCGGATGCCAACCATTCGATCGAGGTGCCCGGCCACTGGCGTCGCTCGCTCGACTATCTGAAAGAAGTCACCGCGTCCGTAGCCCAGTACGCCGCCGCGCTGTAACGCCCCGCGACACGCCCGAATTCTGCAATGTCGCTGACCATCCGTAGTCTAATCATCTGTAAACCACAGACCGTTGGTTGAAGTGCGCGCGAGTGCATTTCCGAAGTTTGGTTCGCCAAGCCAGCGCAGGTTGAGAGATATAAGCCCGTCAAGGGCCGGCGAAGGTCGCTTCGCGAGATTGTATTGCTCTGCCTGTGTGCAGGGCTTTTTTGTTGCCTGGCCGAAAGTTCCGAACTCCAAGTCAACGGCCGACTTAGGAAGGAACGCCATGAAGAGGCCCGAAAAGGAAGCGGTAGTCGCTCAGCTTACGGAAGAATTCCGTAACGCTGACGCCGTCTACCTGACCGAGTACCGCGGGCTTACCGTTCCGCAGATTTCCGATCTGCGTGAAAAGCTAGGCCGCGATACTTCCTACACCGTGGCAAAGAACACGCTGGCACGCATCGCCGCCAAGGAAGCGGGCATTGAGGGTCTCGACGAGATTCTCTCCGGCCCGACCGCCATCACCTTCGTGAAGGGCGACTTCATCGAGGCTGCGAAGGTCATCCGTGACTTCGCCAAGGACAATAAGGCTCTTGTCATCAAGGGTGCCGCCGCTGACGGCACTGTCTACGATGCCGAGGGCGCCAAGAAGCTGGCAGACCTCAAGTCCCGCCCGCAGCTGCTTGCCGAATTCGCCGGCGACATCAAGGCATCGATGGCCAAGGCCGCGTACCTGTTCAACGCACTGCCCACCAAGGCTGTGCGCACGATCGACGCCCTGCGCGAAAAGCAGGAGAAGGCTGCCTGATTTACGCCCTCACGGCATGAATCAGTCGCTTCGATAATTTAAACAATAAGGTTTATTAGGCAGCGGATCTACCACTTCGTCCGCCGCCAAGATTGAAAGGAAGCCATAATGGCTAAGTACACCAACGATGAGCTGCTGGAAGCCTTCGGCGAGATGACCCTGGTCGAGCTCTCCGAGTTCGTGAAGGCCTTCGAGGAGAAGTTCGACGTCGAGGCTGCCGCTCCGGCTGCTGTCGCCGTTGCTGCTCCGGGCGCTGCTGCCCCGGCTGCTGAGGAGAAGGACGAGTTCGACGTCATCCTCTCCGCCGTCGGCGACAAGAAGATCCAGGTCATCAAGGCTGTCCGCGCCATCACCTCCCTCGGCCTGGCCGAGGCCAAGGCTCTTGTCGACGGCGCTCCGAAGGCCGTCCTCGAGAAGGCCAAGAAGGAAGACGCCGAGAAGGCCAAGGCTCAGCTGGAAGAGGCTGGTGCCTCCGTCGAGCTCAAGTGATTTGTGCGGCATAAGCCGCAATCACAGCTTTTCGAGGAACCCCGCACCTGTGTTTCAGGCTGCGGGGTTTCCGCATACTGAGTAGACTAGTTGACGAGGGCGAGGCGGAGAACGCGATCCGGCGTGGAATCACAAAGCTGGCAATGAGCGAAAGTTGTCAATTCTGTGCCCAGTAATCCGCCAAAAGCCGGTAAAAGATGACACAATGGCACATAGTGTGTTCAAATAGTGTGTCCAGGAAGGCGGTCACGGTGAGCGAGTGGACGGTGAAGATCAACGGTGTCGACCGGATCAGCGTCAAGCCGGGGGAGTGCGTGGAAATTGGCCGTAAGCCGTTACGCCCCCTTGCCGATGATGGTAACACCCGCCTTGACGTCGCCGATCAAACCAAATCGATGTCCAAACGGCACGCCATGTTCACGGTAAAAAGCAACGGTACGGCCTCGGTCCGCGATCTTGGATCGACCAATGGATCGTATGTGGTGCGGGAAAATGGCGATTTGTTGCGCTTGCCGGCCAATACCGAGTTCCTGTTGCCGGCGTCTCCCATGCGCATGCAGTTCGGTGATGTGCCTGCGGACTTCATTCGTCTCGATGATCCAGTGGCAAAGCCGCTCGACCTCAAGGTGCCTGATTTGTTTGGCTATGCGGTTCACGAAGCACCGCAGGAGCCGGATGCGGCGGATATGTCCGTCGACGATATTCTTGATTTGCGGGCCGGCGAGCCGACCGCCATCTTCAGCGCGGATAATGTGCGACGCAAGGTTGACGAACTTGAACTTGGCTCACTGAATATCACGCAGCCCGTGACGAAAAACGATGAGCCGGCCATACCCCGTGACCTGTTCGCGGATGCGCTGGCCCAGCATGCCGAGCAGGAGACCGAACGCAAAACCCAGCAGGCCATGGACTCCGTGGCACTGCCGAAGCAGCAAACTGAGCCTGAGTCGTCGACCGTAGCGCCCGCGTCCAAGCACAGCAGAATCTCCGGCATTGTCCCGGTAGATGCCATCGCCCATGCTGTCGTTAAGCACTCTCCCAGCACAAGCGAGCCGGCAGTGGCATCGGCGGCGGTTGTTGAATCCGATGCAGCGGCTGGCGCAAGCAAGTCAGCCGAAAACGTCCAGCCTGAGATCGCTCAGCCGGCAACCGCCCAGTCTGAAACCGACCAGCCGGCAGCTGACGTACCGGACGATCAGCAGCGGACCGCAGCCGAAGCATATCAAGAATCCACCGCAGCAGGCGTAGCAGACCAGCAGCCGTCTGCCGAAACCGAAACCGCTCAGCAGTCGGTCTCCGAAGCGTCTGATATCTACTCCACGGGCGTACACACCCCAGTCTTCGAGCCCGGCTCGGTGTTCGAGCGTGTGGCCAAGGGCGAGCTGAAAGCACAGGAGCCGGCAGTCGAAGTCGATGGCCTGACCTCTGACGAGGCAAAAACCACGCAAGATTTCAATGTTCAGTTCGAAGTCGCCCGTCATCCTGAATTGCTGGCGTTCCTCGCCATGAATCCGTACCTGTACGATGACATGTATTCTTGGCTCGCCGCCCGTGGCGAGGCCGATATTGACGAAGCCCTGTCTCACAACAAGGGCTATCAGGAATACCGCGAAGCGGTTGGAAAGTGAGTCGAGAGATGACCCAGAGCCAGACTCAGAACCAGAATCTCACGGAAGGTCTGAATCGCATCCGTCGCTGGCGTGACCAATACCGCAGCATGCAGCCGCCATCGCCGCTTGAGGATGTGAATCAGCTGGCCGCGAAGCTGGAGATGACCCATGCCCATCCCTCCGGCATCGCCCAGCTGTTCGCTTCCGGCCATGTCCGGTTGGATTCGTTGTTCCGCGACACGGGTGTGCTTAAGGCCGCCGAACGCCATATCGGGCGCGTACTGGATGACCAGGCCGCCAAGCGCAGGATTTCCGGCGTGGCGGAGTTGTCGCTCGTGGTCGGCGTGGCCACGTGGAAGGGCAACGCGCTGCCGGTACTGTTGTACCCGGTGAGCGTCACGATCGCGGATGATGGCTTGTCGACCACCATTCGATTCACCGGTCGCGTGACCCTGAACGCCGCGTTCGTCAATGCATTGCGTGAGCAGGGGGTGTTCCTGGATGAGGATTCCCTGTTTGACGGTGCCAGCTATGACAGTGGCACTCCCGAAACTTCCGCGATGTTCGCCCGTATTTCGTCCGAAGCATCGGAGCGTATTTCCGACTTCGCCATCGAGCGCCAGATTGTGCTCGGATGCTTCATGGACCCCTCGTCGCAGATGATCAGCGAAAGCCGACAGTTTATCGACCAGCTGGAGAACGGCCCCACCGGCAATGTGCTGTTGGACGCGCTTGCCGGCGACGAATCCGCCCGCACCGCGCTCAAAGACGCCAATATTCCGCAATACAGTCCTTTCGACGTAGACCCGCATGCCGAGTACGAAGTCGGCGATGTGGACAATACGGTGCGATATGCCGCGTCGCTTGCCGCCAACGGCCATAGCATCGTGGTCGACGGCACCTTCCCGAAGGGCACCGCGGAGCAGGCTGTGGCCATCGCATCGCGCTGCCTGATGAATGGTCGTTCCGTGCTGTACGTGCCCGGCGTGGCCGAGCAGAAGCGTCTGTTCATCCAGACGGCATCCGCCAATGAGATGAAGGCGCAGGTACTGGATGTATCCGATGAACACGCCAACGCCGCGCTTGATAAGCAGCTGATTGCCGCAGTCGGATTCCAGCCCGGAGTCGCCACCCAGCGATTCGACCAGCTGGCCGACGAACTCGTGGGCGTGCGCTCGCGCTTGACCCGCTACTTGGGCGACCTGCACGGGGGCAACGATAAGTGGAATGTGTCCGCATACGAGACCATTCAGAATCTGGCCCGTATCTCCGTGCTCCCGACGCACCCTGCCACCCACGTTCGACTTGACGAGTCAAGTGCCCTGAGCATCGCCAACGATATTGACACATGGATCGGCAAGATGGAACGCGCCGGCGAGCTTGGCGAATACACCATCGGCCCGGAAGACACCGCATGGTACAAGGCGTCCATCACCACTGAAGAACAGGCAGTAACCGACTACCAGCGCGTGGACGATTTGCTGCGTCGCTTCCTGCCCGCCACCCGTGAGCAGGTGACACGCACCGTGCAGACCTGCGGATTCCCGGTTCCTCCCACCACTCGCGAGTGGGAGCGTCAGGTTACGGTTTTGAAGAATCTGCGACGAGTGCTTGACGTGTTCCAGCCGGAGATTTTCGAGCGAGACATCAGCTCCATGATCGAGGCCACCAAGCCGAAGAGCCAGCGCAAGGCCGAAGGCACGTCGATGGGATTCTGGGAGCGCCGCCGCCACATCAAGGAAGCCAAGGATCTGTTGCGCGTCGGCGCGCAGGTCGAGGACTTGCACGAAGCGTTGAAGGTAGTCGCCAAGCAAGGGGAGCAGTGGCATCAGTTCGTGCCTCACGGCGGTTGGCCGGTGCTGCCCAGCAAGCTCGACGAGATCATCTCCACCCAAGAGGCGCTGGTCAGCAATATGACCGCGCTGGATACCGTGCTTTCCACCACACCCGCTGGTGGCAATCTGGAAACCGCCGATTTCGAGAAGGTGGAAGCACGCCTGAAAGCACTGCTGGATGATCGCAAGGCACTGGACACCTTGCCGGAGCGTTGCCTGCTGGAGCAGGAATTCGCCTCTGCCGGACTGAACGAGCTGGTCGCCGATCTCAACGCTCGCCGAGTGAGCGTTGAGCAGGTGCGCGGCGAAGTGCAGCTGGCCTGGTGGACCACCGTGTTTGAGGACATTGTGCGTTCGTCCGCCATCATCTCCAACCAGGATGGTGCCGCGCTGCAGACCGCATCCGACCGCTTCGCACAGGTCGATGTGGAGCACGTGCGCTCCATCGGACCGATGGTGTCGCAGGAATCCATGCGCCGCCTGTGCGACATGCTGTTCTCCCGCACTCAGGAAGCCAACCAGATGCACACCGTGCTGGCAGGGCGCTCCAGTGTGTCGCTGAGCAGGATTCGCCGTGATCATCCGGAGATTCTGGCCGCGGCCAAGCCGATTCTGGTGGCCGCACCGGGTACGCTCGCCGCACTCACCGAGCCGGGTGTGCTGGCTGATGTGGCGATTCTCGATGCGTGCGCGCACATTCCCGCTATCGAGTTGCTGTCCATCATCGGCCGCGTGCAGCAGGTGGTGGTGATCGCCCACTGCGCGACGGTAACCAGCGAAAGCGTCAAGCAGCTGATCGACACGTTGCCTCATATCGAGGTGGATGCTGCCCCGTCTCGCCGTGCGCCGCGCCTGTCCGCATTCCTTGAATCCGAGGGATATGGTCCTGTTCGCTATGATGTGGCCACCGAGCCGGCTGCCGGTGAGGTGCGATTCCACCGTGTGGAAGCGAGCGGTGTGCCGGTTATGTCTTCTGGCCTGGTGGAATCCAGCCAGCCGGAGATTGATGAAGTGGTGCGTCTGATTACACAGCGTGCCGCCGGTTTTGCCGTGGTTCCTTCCAGCTATCGACTTGTGGTCGTGACGTTGACCGACGCCTTCCGCACACGCTTGGGTGCCGAATTGAAATCGTTGGCAGGCAAATCCAAGGCGATGGGCCGATTCCTGCGCCATGTGCGGCTGGTTTCCTTGCGTGACGTGGCCGGATGTCGTGCCACTGACGTGATTCTGTCGATGTGCTATGCGAAAACCACGCATGGACGTCTGCTTCAGCAGTTCGGCCCGCTCGAAAGCACAGGCGGTCGCGGACTGTTGCTGGATGCCCTGGCATTGGCGGACCACAGCTTGGATATTGTGTCGGCCTTTGGTTCCGAAGATTTGGATGAAGAACGACTGCACCAGTCCGGTTCTCGGTTCCTGAAGACCATGTTGACGTGGGCCGAACAGCTTGACGACCGTCCGGTGCTTCCGTTGCGTGGTGCGGCAGGCGGCAACGTGTTGTTCGACGATATCGCCGACAGGTTGCGCGCGCGAGGACTGAACGCTGCTGTTGATTATGGATTCGACAAGGGTGTGAAGATTCCGCTCGTGGTGGGATTAAAGGACAAGCCGTTTGCCTTGGCCGTGCAGACCGATGACGCGAACTTTATGTCCGTGCAATCCACGCGCAGGCGTCATCGTTTGTCGGCACAGGATCTCATTTCCTTGGGCTGGAATGTGATGACCGTCTGGAGTGTCGCCGCCTTTGTGAACCCCGATAAGGAAGTCGACCGTATCGTCAGCCGTATCGGCGAGATCTACCGCGAGGTTGAATAATCATGGCGGAATACTCGGCTACACGGCGCACACCGCGCAAGCACAAGCGCGTGGTGATGAAGGGCACTGAGCAGTTTGACGCTGACGGCGTCAAACTCGAGCCCGGAGACATGCAGACCAACCAACAACGGCAATCCGACGACGACAAACGCATCCTCGGCGAACTGCCGCCACACTGGGCTGTTTTCAACGAGCGCGAGTAGAAGTTGGGGCGCACTCTGTGCGCCCCAACTCTGTGTTTTCCGCAGCCGTAGGGCTGCGGAAAACACAGCATCGGACGAAGGTCGATTCCGCTTCCTACCGCACAACGGCCATAATCGCTCCGGCCTGTTGCAGCTCCATAACCTTGGCCGCGGCCTCCGGCGGCATTGCGAACGACACCAGTCGGTCGTTGCCTCCCAATGCGCCAGTCGTATCCGGTTTGCCGACATTCATCACCGTGGCATTCTCGGCCAGCGTGCAATCGGCACCTTCGCAACCGACGGCGGAAACCAGTCTCACCCGATCGCCGGCCAATACATCGTCGACGCTACTGGCCAAGCGGACTTCAATCACCGTAGTGCCGGTCGGTGTTACGGGCGCATCTCTGGCCATATGCGTGGAAATGGGATCGGCTGCTTCGATATCGATTTGCGCCACCTTGCCCACCACATCCTCAATATTGCCCGCCCAAGACGGGCCTATCGCAGATACCGGCATAGCAGCCAACTGAACGTCGACGGCCAGAATAATGTCACCCCGTCGAATCGAACGAGCGGCCACCACCATCGGCTCGGTCTCTACCACGGCCAATACGGCTTCAAGCCCAAACAACACTGCGAGTCCCACGCACAACGCAGCAGTAAGTCGGCGCAAGGCATCCGCCATGCGCCGTCGCCGCAATGAACCGCGCGCAGGCGGCTTAATAAACGAAAAGGTCACCATGCAACCATGATGACCTGAAGTTCTTCGTAAGCGCAAGCTGAATCGACCTATGTGGTTCTAGCTTGCCAAGTTATCCACAACGCTTCAAACCCGTGCAACAGACAGTGCCCGTAGTGCCAATATCCGCGGCATACCGCCGTCGACACCATCTTTTACCGAGGAAAAACGGGGAGCCGACCTTACTTGCCGGATTTGTCGGTGCGGTAGAATCCGTGACCCTTGAACTCAATCGGCACGGCGGAATACACCTTGTGCACCTGCTCCTGCGAGCACTTGGGGCACACGGTAATCGGGTCGTCATTGAACGACTGCTGTTCGGTGAAGTCATAGCCGCAGTTCTTGCAACGGTAATGATAGGTAGGCAACGGATTCCTCCAACAAAGTCATATTTCTCGCGCATGGCGTGCAACACCATGCCTTGCAACCGTTCATATCCTAGTCGCCGCCCTGACACATTGGCGTTACGGTCTTACTAGCCAGCTTGCTGTTGCCACTCTGGTTCCATCGGCCAGTGTGCGTGGCTGGTTGGTCAGTCTGGCTTGCGCCGAGTATCTTGGCCGGCCGGTCAGCTCAACCGGCCCGATGAGCTAAGCCGCCGGTATCCCTCCGGCGTCAGCACTCCGTCGGCCGGCACATCATATGGTTCGGCCGGCAAATCGGTGTCCAACACCTCCCACGGCCAGCACACCGCAATCAGGGGACATGCGGGCTTGCGGCGAGTCAAGGCCCGGTCATACCAGCCGGCACCACGCCCCAGACGATTGCCCTGCGGGTCCACTGCCAAAGCCGGAGCGATGACCAGATCGGCCTTCTCCAACGCTTCGGGCGGTAGAACTGCGCCAGTTGGCTCGTCCGGTCTGTGATGGACGGTGCTGGGAGAGCTGCAGCTACCGGCATTGTTCGCGCCACCCACT
>ERZ1031885.803-NODE-803-length-12330-cov-10.555682_pt1 | contig 12330 bp, 10 predicted proteins | sample MGYA00518168_ERZ1031885 | MGnify/ENA primary metagenome ERZ1031885 (study PRJEB33719, sample SAMN04261269) | wastewater metagenome | biome: rural village; feature: human; material: feces | host: Homo sapiens | place: El Salvador | collected 2014-01-14 ...
ATATATAATAATGTGAAAAGATAGTGCAAAGATAGTGTAAAATACAGAGAAAACAAAATATAGCATCAATATTTTAACTTTTTTATTAATGTGGCAGAAAATATTCAAAAGACACAGAATGCACAGGTGTATTTTAGCCACAACAGCGCACAAATGGTCTTTTTGGTGCGCAAAAATTGTAAACGTTTACGTGGTTTTTTGCATAAAAAATCGAGATTTATTTGATTTATATCAATATTTGTCTTAATTTTGCACCCAGAAAAAGAAATTGATTTTCAAAAACGAACAAATCATAACTACATAAAAAACACAAACTGCTGAAACATTCAAAAACTTCAAAAGCCTCGACGTGATGTCGGGGCTTTTTGGTTTCTTCTCATTCAGGAGCGATTTTTGTTGTACGCTACAGTAACAGAAGCTGGAACGTCGGCTATACTGCTGTTGCGTCATAGACAGATAATAATTTCAACCTAACAATAAAATGAAAATGAAGCAAAAAAAATGTATTGTTGGTATTTTGTTGCTCGGCGCGGTTTGTGCGCAAGCCAACAATTATGAAGTAATATCACTTGATGGCAGATTGGCGTTCAAGGTGGAGTGTATTGATGGAAAAACAGTGTATAATAAATAAAAAAGGGTGGCAGATATCTGAATCTGTCACCCTCTTTATTTTATGTTTCAATCCGTTTTTCCGCGGATTGGTTATCTGCTGGAATTATTGGTTTTTGAAGACCAATCCATCTGCATCTGTATGATCGATGGTAATTGGCTTCTCTCTGCTAACCTCTTCTGCAAGAATCTTCTTACTCAAGTCGTTCAAGACATAATCCTGGATAGCGCGCTTTACAGGACGGGCACCAAACTCAGGGTCGTATCCTACCTTTGCCAGATACTGGATAGCTGCAGGAGTCCAGCGAAGTTCAAAGCCCTGAGGCTCCAACATCTTCTTTACTCGCTTCATCTGAAGTTCTACAACCTCGGCAATCTGCTCCTGGGTCAACGGCTTGAAGGTAATGATATCATCAATACGGTTCAGGAACTCAGGACGGAAGGTCTTGCGTAACATCTCACGGCTTGCGTTGGAAGTCATGATGATGATGGTGTTCTTGAAGTTGACTACACGACCCTTGTTGTCGGTCAGACGACCATCGTCCAATACCTGCAACAGGGTATTGAATACATCAGGATGCGCCTTCTCAATCTCATCGAAGAGAACCACACTATATGGTTTGCGGCGTACAGCCTCGGTCAACTGACCACCTTCATCGTAGCCTACATACCCTGGAGGCGCACCGATCAGACGGGTTACGCTAAACTTCTCCTGATATTCACTCATATCAATTCGGGTCATCATCGACTCGTCATTGAACAGATACTCAGCCAGCGCCTTGGCAAGTTCCGTCTTACCTACACCGGTAGTACCCAGGAAGATGAAGCTGGCGATAGGACGCTTAGGATCCTGCAAACCGGCACGGCTGCGGCGAACGGCATCACTTACAGCGGTGATAGCCTCGTCCTGTCCGATGACTCTCTTGTGGAGTTCTTCCTCCAGATGGAGCAGTTTCTCGCGCTCGCTCTGCATCATACGGCTTACTGGAATTCCCGTCCAGCGGCTTACAACCTCTGCAATATCGTCGGCAGTAACCTCCTCGCGGATCATCGCCTCACCGCCCTGAGTACTCTTCAGTTGCTCCTGAATCTTCTTGATGTCGTCTTCGAGAGCTACCAGCTTAGAGTATCTGATTTCAGCAACGCGCTCGTAATTGCCTTCACGCTCCATGCGTTCAGCCTCAAACTTGAGATTCTCCATCTCCTGCTTGTCCTGCTGAATCTTGTTGACGAGTGCTTTTTCGCCTTCCCATTTAGCACGGAAGTCATGCTCCTTGTCCTTGAGTTCAGCGATTTCCTTGTCGAGTTGCTGAATCTTAGGTTGGTCGTTTTCACGCTTGATAGCCTCACGTTCAATCTCCAACTGCTTCAAGTGACGGGTGATTTCATCCAGTTCTTCTGGTACAGAGTCGCGCTCCATACGAAGTTTTGCTGCGGCCTCATCCATCAGGTCGATGGCCTTGTCCGGAAGGAATCTGTCGGAAATATATCTTTCAGACAACTTGACGGCTGCAATGCAGGCATCATCCTGAATACGTACCTTATGATGGTTCTCGTAACGTTCCTTAATACCACGGAGGATGCTGATGGCATCTACCTCGTCAGGTTCGTTGACCATGACGGTCTGGAATCTACGCTCCAGTGCCTTATCCTTCTCGAAGTACTTCTGATACTCGTTGAGGGTAGTAGCACCGATGGCTCTCAGTTCACCACGAGCCAGGGCTGGCTTCAGAATGTTGGCTGCATCCATGGCACCCTCGCCACCGCCAGCACCTACCAGCGTGTGAATTTCATCGATGAAGAGGATAATCTGGCCGTTGGCGTTGGTTACCTCTTTGATGACGCTCTTCAGACGCTCCTCGAACTCGCCCTTATATTTGGCACCGGCTACCAGTGCACCCATATCGAGAGAATAGAGTTGCTTGTTCTTCAGATTCTCTGGTACATCGCCACGCACGATACGCTCGGCAAGACCTTCTACAATAGCGGTCTTACCTGTACCAGGCTCACCTATCAGAATAGGGTTGTTCTTGGTTCTTCGTGACAGAATCTGAAGCACTCTTCTTATTTCCTCATCACGTCCGATAACTGGGTCCAGCTTGCCGCTTCTTGCCTGTTCTACAAGGTTTTTCGCATATTTCTCCAAACTCTGATAGTTGTCATCGGCGCTTTGTGATTTTACGTTCTGTCCCTGTCTCAGTGCCTGAATGGCAGCGAGCATATCTTTGGCATTTGCACCAGCATCCTTCAGAATACGTGCAGCAGTAGAGTTGCCCTGTACGATAGCCAACAGGATAGGTTCTACGCTAACGAACTCGTCGCCCATTTTCTTGGCGGTATCCTCGGCATTCATCAGTATCTGGTTAGTCTCGTTGCTGAGGTACGGCTGACCGCCGCCCTGCACACGAGGCAGATGTTGCATCTCCTGACGCAAGAGCATGGCGATTTGCTGTCCGTTCATGCCCAACTTCTGGAAGATGTAGTTGGTCACATCGGTAGCCTTTTCAAGGATACCGCTAAGCAGATGCACCGGTTCGATGGTTTGCTGGCCATTTCGCTGCGCAATGTTTACGGCTTCCTGTACCGCCTCCTGCGCCTTGATTGTAAATTTGTCGAATGTCATATTAATATCTCCTTTCTTATATTATATATTCATATTTCTGTTATTTGGATGAGCGCCGGAATCTCCTCTTCGGAAACCTCCCGGTGCTTTCCTCCCATCCTTTAGCGAAACTTATGCCTATTCGTTGAAAATCAATGATTTACTGACAATCTGTCTTGTTTTGGGTAGGTAAAAGATAGAAATAAGAGAAATTCCCGGACAGAATGACAGAAGAAAACGGTTCGAGTACGGGCTGAAAGCCCAAATGCTCCAGAAGCAGCACGCCCTGAAGACCCAGGTTCCTTTCAGGGCGTGAGGGCTTACTGGCGAAAGTTCAGTATGCGAAGAAATGATAGGATTAGAATTCGCTCAGATAGCTTATTTCTTGATTTCTCTCAATTATCTTTTAAATATCCTTTAAATAATGCTATTTTATGGGGGGAAATGTTGTGTAATCAAAATAATCTTCGTACCTTTGCACCATCATAAATTATAATTTATAAGTTCAATGGCTGAAACAAAGAAAATCAAGACAGCGTTGGTGTCTGTCTTCCACAAGGATGGCTTGGACGAATTGCTCGCCAAGTTGAATGAAGAGGGTGTAAAGTTCCTGAGTACTGGTGGTACCCAGAAGTTTATCGAATCTTTGGGTTATGAATGCGAGAAAGTTGAGGAGGTCACTACCTATCCATCTATCTTGGGTGGTCGCGTAAAGACTCTTCATCCTAAAATATTTGGAGGTATCTTGGCTCGCCGTGACAACGAGGGTGACCAGGAGCAGATGAAGGAATATGAAATCCCTTCTATCGATCTCGTCATCGTAGACCTGTATCCTTTTGAGCAGACTGTAGCTAGCGGTGCTAGCGATGCTGATATCATCGAGAAAATCGATATTGGCGGTATCTCTTTGATTCGTGCAGGTGCCAAAAACTTCAAGGACGTGGTAATCGTTCCTAGCAAGGCTGAATACGGCGTATTGCTCGATATCCTGAAGAAGAAGGGCGCTGAGACTGATGTCGAAGACCGCAAGATGTTTGCAGAGCGTGCATTTGGTGTAAGCTCTCACTACGATACTGCAATCCATGCATGGTTTGCTAAGTAAACTCTCGGAAAAATAAAGTAGTTAAGGAGTTAAGAAGTGGAAGAAGTCAGGACAAGTGTCTGCGGGGATTCCATCCCCCGTATATGACAGACTGTTGCCGTGGCTTCTATGCTCCTTTAACTCCTTAACTCCTTAAATAAAAAGAAAATTTTAAGCTTAAAATAATTTAGAAACGAAATGGGATTTTTTTCATTTATTCAGGAAATCGCAATGGACTTGGGTACAGCCAATACCATCATTATCAGTGATGATAAGATTGTAGTGGATGAACCTTCTGTTGTAGCCCTTGACCGCCGCACCGACAAGATGATTGCTGTGGGCGAGAAGGCTAAGATGATGTACGAGAAGACTCATGATAATATCCGTACTATCAGACCATTGCGTGATGGCGTGATTGCCGACTTTACTGCCTGTGAGCAGATGATGCGTGGATTGATTAAGATGGTTCATACTGGTAGCCGTCTCTTCTCTCCTTCACTCCGTATGGTTATCGGTGTACCTTCTGGTTCTACCGAGGTTGAGCTTCGTGCTGTGCGCGACTCTGCCGAGCATGCCGACGGACGTGATGTATATTTGATTTTTGAGCCAATGGCAGCCGCTATCGGTATCGGTATCGATGTTGAGGCTCCAGAGGGTAATATGATTGTTGATATAGGTGGTGGTTCTACCGAAATCGCTGTCATCTCATTGGGTGGTATCGTATCGAACAACTCAATCCGTACAGCCGGTGACGACCTTACTGCCGATATCCAGGAATATATGAGCCGTCAGCACAACGTGAAGGTTTCTGAGCGTATGGCTGAGCGTATCAAGATTCATGTGGGTTCAGCTCTGACCGATCTTGGTGATGAGGCTCCAGAAGATTTCATCGTACATGGTCCTAACCGTATTACAGCGTTGCCTATGGAGGTACCTGTATGCTACCAGGAGATTGCTCACTGTCTGGATAAGACCGTGGCAAAGATTGAGAACGCTGTGCTCTCAGCATTGGAGAACACACCTCCTGAGCTCTATGCCGATATCGTGAAGAATGGTATCTGGCTCTCTGGTGGTGGTGCTTTGCTCCGCGGTCTCGACAAGCGTTTGCAGGATAAGATCAATATCCCATTCCACATCGCAGAAGATCCATTGCACAGTGTTGCCAAGGGTGCTGGTATTGCGTTGAAGAATGTAGACCGTTTCTCATTCTTGATGAGATAATCAGAACTTATTCTAATAGTAAGAATAAAGTATGCGCAACCTTTTAGAGTTTTTAGCGAAATACAACCATTGGTTTGTCTTCCTGATTCTTGAGGTGGTGAGTATGGTGCTGTTGTTTCAGTATAACAGCTATCAGGGCAGTGCCTGGTTCTCCTCGGCTAATGCCGTAACGGGTAAGTTGTATGAATGGGATGCGAATGTAGAAACATTCTTCTCACTTACCAAGGTGAACCAGGAACTGACACAGCGCAATGCATATCTCGAACAGGAGGTGCAGAAACTTTCCGACAGTCTCGTGAGCGTGACCAAGGATAGCAGCATCTACCATCGTGACCAGTTTGCATTGCTGAGAAACTATCGTCTGATTCCGGCTAAGGTAGTGGCGAATAGTGTCGATAAACCCGGCAACCTGATGACAATTGACAAGGGTAGCGCGGATGGCATCCACAAGGATATGGGTGTAATCAGCGGTACGGGTGTTGTGGGTATCGTGTATCTGGTGGCAGAACATTACGCTATCGTGATTCCGGTATTGAACACGAAGTCGAACATCAGTTGTATGATTCAGAATAGAGGCTATTTTGGCTATCTGCGCTGGAAGGGTGGTGTGTCTGACCTTGCCTATCTGGAAGAGGTACCACGTCATGCTCACTTTAAATTGGGTGACTATGTGGTAACGAGTGGCTATTCTGCTGTATTCCCTCCTGGAGTGAGAGTAGGCAGGATATTGCACGTGTTCAACTCCGCCGATGGACTGTCGTATCGCGTACAACTTCGCCTCTCTACCGATTTTGCCCGTCTGCGTGATGTATGTGTAATTGATGATGCCGCCATGAAAGAGCGGTTGGAGATTATGCGTGCAGCACAGGATAGCATCGCAACAAATGGAGACAATAATCAATAATGACGTATAGTAAGAGGATATAAAAAGCAATGAGTATAGATTTAGTGAAAAGACTAGCTACCTTTGTGGTGCTCGTGCTGGTACAGGGATTGGTGTTTAATCATATTCATCTATTCAATTGTGCCACCCCCTTGCTGTATATCATTATGGTACTGCATTTCCGCCGCAACCATCCTAAATGGGCGGTGTTATTGTGGTGCTTTATGATGGGGCTTTGTGTGGACGTATTTGCCAATACGCCAGGTGTTGCAGCAGCTTCGATGACAGCCGTAGGACTGCTACAACCTTATTTGTTTGAACTTTTCGTACCGCGTGACAGTGCCGACGATCTGGAACCGTCCATGCGTTCTATCGGCGTAGGTGCATATTGCTGGTACGTATTTATTATCATTCTCGTTTATAATCTATTGTTCTTTACACTCGAAACATTCAATTTCTTTAATTGGGTTCACTGGTTGGAATGTATAGGCGGAAGTACGGTTATCACTTATATATTGGTGATGGCGACAGAAAGTTTCAGGAAGTAAGATTCCGGATAAGTGATGAGAGAGAAAAGAACACGATTTTTAGTTTGCTATATATAATAAGGTATGTTGGATTACAATCTTGAAAAACGTAGATACGTTATCGGTGGAGTGGCCATAGCTATTGTGGTCATTTACATGATTCGTCTGTTTACGCTTCAGATTATGAGCGACGACTACAAGAAGAATGCCGACAGTAATGCCTTCTTGAAGCATATTGAGTTTCCCGCCCGTGGTGCCATTTACGACCGTAATGGTAAGCTGCTGGTGTATAATCAGCCGTCTTACGATCTGATGGTGGTCATGAACGAGGAGAGCGGCAGGCTTGATACGATGGATTTCTGTAATTCGCTGGGTATTACGAAAGAGTTTTTTATCAAGCGAATGAACGATATCAAGGACCGCTCTAAAAACCCGGGCTATTCGCGCTATACCCAGCAGCTTTTTATGGGACAGCTGAGCGACCGGGATTTCAGTGTGTTCCAGGAGAAGATGTTCCGATTCCCCGGCTTCTATGTCCAGAAACGTACCGTCAGAGAATATACCTACCCTTATGCAGCCCATGTGCTGGGTGATGTGGGTGAGGTTTCGCAAAGCGATATTGAAGATGATGACTACTATCAGGCTGGCGACTATATCGGAAAACTGGGTATCGAGAAGTTTTATGAGAAGCAGCTGCGTGGTGAGAAGGGTGTGAAGATTATGCTGAGAGATGCCCACGGAAGAATACAGGGTAGCTATCAGAATGGTAAACTCGACCAGAAACCTGTGGCAGGAAAGGACTTGACGCTGGGATTGGATGTCAAGTTGCAAGCCTTGGGCGAACGTCTGCTGCAGGGTAAAATCGGCAGTATCGTTGCCATCGATCCTAGAACGGGCGATGTGCTGGCTATGGTTTCTTCTCCTTCTTACGATCCAAGACGTCTGGTGGGTAGAAACCGCGGCAAGATGCACAAGTGGCTCTCGCAGAATCCTTGGAAACCGCTCCTGAACCGTAGTATTCAGGGTCAGTATCCTCCGGGTTCTACCTTTAAGACCAGCCAGGCGCTGACCTATCTTACTGAAGGTATCATCACACCGGGAACAGCATTCCCATGTAATCATGGTTTCTCTTATAAGGGTCTGCATGTTGGCTGTCATGGTCACCCGTCGCCTATTGCGCTGGTTGATGCCATCAGTACCTCCTGCAACGGTTACTTCTGTTGGGGTCTTTACTATATGATAGGTAACCGCAAGAAGTATGGCAGCGTACAGAATGCGATGACCGTATGGAAAGATTATATGGTGAGCATGGGATTCGGATATAAGTTGGGCATCGACTTGCCTGGCGAGAAACGCGGTCTGATTCCGAATGCACAGTTCTATGATAAGGCTTACAAAGGTTCATGGAACGGACTGACGGTAATCAGTATTTCTATCGGTCAGGGTGAGGTTAACCTCACGCCGTTGCAGATAGCCAACCTGGGTGCTACCATCGCCAACAGGGGATACTATTATGTGCCTCATGTAGTGAGAAAGGTGAAGGGTGAACCGCTTGATACGCTTTATGCCCGACGCCATTATACCAAGGCTTCCCGACGGGCTTACGACTATGTGGTAGCCGGTATGAGAAGTTCGGCGCTGAAGGGAACCTGTAAACTGCTCGGCCGCTACGATTTCGAAGCTTGCGGCAAGACGGGTACGGCACAGAACCGTGGCCACGACCACTCTGTATTCATGGGCTTTGCTCCGATGAACAATCCGAAGATTGCCATTGCCGTGTATGTTGAGAATGGTGGTTGGGGTGCTGACTATGGTGTTCCTATCGGTGGTCTGATGATGGAGCAGTATCTGAAGGGTAAGTTATCTCCTGATTCAGAGCGTAGAGCCGCAGAGATGCAGGCCCGCAGAATCGCCTACGGATTAAGCAGTAGATAGTTTTCAGTTAATAGTTTATATAGATTATGATCGATAATAAACAACCAAGTGTGCTTGCTTCACTTGACTGGTGGACGATAGGCATTTATCTGGCACTCCTCATCTTCGGATGGGTGAGCGTCTGTGGAGCCAGCTATAACTATGGTGACAACGAGATATTCAGTCTGGGTGCCCGCTCGGGTATGCAGATTATATGGATTGGCACATCCATAGCACTGGGATTGGTAATCCTGCTGCTTGATGACCGGTTTTATGATACCTTCTCGTATGTCATCTATGGCATCCTGATACTCTTGCTCTTTGCTACGATATTCAATCCGCATAGCATCAAGGGTTCCCACTCCTGGCTGGTGTTGGGACCGCTCCGACTGCAACCGGCTGAGTTTGGTAAGTTTGCTACGGCTCTGGCGGTAGCCAAGTTTATGTCGAGCTATGGTTTCAGTATGCAGAACCTGAAGCATTTCATGGCAGCTGTAGGCATCATCGTTCTGCCGATGCTCTGTATCGTAGGTCAGCGTGAAACCGGTTCTGCCTTGGTTTATCTTTCATTCTTCCTCATGCTTTACCGCGAAGGAATGCCGGGTGCCATTCTCTTTACCGGCGTGTCGATGGTGGCTTACTTTGTAGTGGGTGTGAAGTATGAGAACGTAATGATGTGGGATACCTATACTTCTGTGGGTAAGTTTGTCGTGCTTCTGCTGGTGCAGATTTTTACCGCGGGCATGGTGAACTCCTATACGGGTAATAAGAAACAGGCGCTGATTATCCTGGGTTATTCGGTAGGCATTACGCTGCTCTTCGTGCTCTTTTCTACCTATGTCATTCCGTTTGATATTGTGTGGATCCAGCTCTTCCTGTGTGCTATGATCATTGGATTCCTGGTTTATCACGGTCTGAGAACCCGGTTCCGGAATTATTTCCTCATCTCGATCTTTTCGTTGGGAAGTATCGCTTTCTTCTATTCAGCCGATTATGTGTTGAATCATGTGATGGAACCTCATCAGAGAGTGCGTATCAACGTGCTGCTGGGACTGGATGAAGATTTGGCTGGTGCGGGATATAACGTGCATCAGAGTGAGATTGCCATTGGTTCCGGCGGACTTCAGGGAAAAGGTTTCTTGAATGGTACGCAGACTAAACTGAAGTTCGTGCCTGAGCAGGATACTGATTTTATCTTCTGTACGGTAGGCGAGGAGGAAGGTTTCCTTGGTTCGGCAGGCGTGCTGCTGCTTTTCCTGGCTTTGATATTGCGGTTGATGCATCTGGCTGAGCGGCAACCTTATAAGTTCGGGCGTATCTACGGCTATTGTGTCCTGTCGGTATTCCTCTTCCACCTGTTTATTAATGTGGGAATGGTGTTGGGTTTAACTCCGGTTATCGGTATTCCGCTGCCGTTCTTCAGTTATGGTGGTAGTTCGTTATGGGGATTTACCATCCTTCTTTTCATCTTCTTGAGAATTGATGCGGGAAGGAACTTAGTGAGAAGTTAAAAAAAAGAGTGAACAGATTATTGATGAATCTGTTCACTCTTTTTTTATTGTATCTTGGAAATCTTGATGCCGATGTCACTCACACCGGGCAGGATTTCTCTTTTCATATCATGTCTGATGGCTACGTGTATGGAATCGCCCTGATGCATCTGATAGATGTTGATAGGGAAGTTATACTGATAGTAGCTGATGCCCTGTCCTTTGCTCACGCCGTTGTTGTCAATCAGCTGGCAGTTGACCGTATCTTTCTTGCATTCGTCAGGTATCTTTCTGTTTCGGTGATAAACCGTCTGTTCTACGATGAGCGTAAGTCCCATGAACGGATAGGCACCTGTAATGCGAAGTCCTAGGCTTTGCTTGTAATGCCCTGCCTCGAGTAGAGGTGATACTTCGAATGATAGGGTGTCGTTCTTCTCCCATCCTGCAATCGGTGTATGAGCATACTCATCGTATACGGTCGAACCGCTGCAGGCAGAGAGAATGTGAACGATCGCTGTCAAAACGATGAAATAAACTGTCTTTTTCATCTTTTTCTAGCTCCTATTCTTTATTCCTGTGGGGCATTATTGCCCTGTGGCTTGTTTCCACCCTGAGGGGCGTTATTGCCTTGAGGCTTGTTTCCACCCTGCGGCTTGTTACTGCCCTGCGGCTTGTTTCCCTTGTTAGGACGTCTGTCGTTTCTTGGCTGGCGGTTGTCACCCTTAGGATGATTGCCCTGATTACGGTTGTCGCGGCGCTGGTTGTTTGGCTTGCCTTCATTCTTCTGAGGTTTGTTGTCGCCATTCTGCGCGCGGTTCTCGTTCTTCTGAGGCTTGTTGTCTCCCTCCTGCTGGCGAGGTCCCTTGTTCTTATTGTTCTTCTTCTTCTTTTTCTTAGCCTTGTCAAAGCGGCTCAAATCAGCTTCAGCGAGCAGGTCGGTAGGCTTGGCTACAGGTTTTGCCTTACCGTCTTCCAGCAGACTCAATGGCTTCTCGCCCTGACGGTTCATTTCGATGATAGCCTTGGCACGCTCGATGCTTATGGTTTCGAGGTTGGAAGCCAGGTTCTTGTCAGAAGAGTAGGTGATGAGACCAGCCAGGATATCCACCTTGAACTGATGGAAATCACCATCGGCTGTCTGCAGTACGGCATCCTTAGGAGGTAACTTTCTGCTAGCCTCTACATAGTTGTCTACCTCGTAGTTGAGACAGCACTTCAGTTTTGCGCACATACCGGCAAGTTTCTGAGGATTCAGAGAGATATCCTGGTAGCGTGCTGCATTGGTGCTGACGCTGATAAAGTTCTTCATCCAGGTAGCGCAGCAGAGTTCTCTGCCGCAAGGACCCGTTCCACCGATGCGGCCTGCTTCCTGTCGCGCACCGATCTGTTTCATCTCAATGCGTACATGGAAGGTATCGGCAAGAACCTTGATGAGCTGGCGGAAGTCCACACGTTCGTCAGCGATGTAATAGAAGATAGCTTTGTTGCCGTCTCCCTGATATTCTACATCACCTATTTTCATCTTCAGTCCGAGATCTTTTGCTATCTGGCGGCTCTGGATCATGGTGCCGTGTTCACGGCTCTTAGCCTCCTTGCATTTGTCAAGATCCACCTGCTTGGCGATACGGTAGATACGCTTGATATCATCCTGCGACTTGAGGTTTGCCTTCTTAATCTGGAGTTTTACCAGTCTTCCGGTCAGCGTAACCACACCGATGTCGTGACCCGGGTTAGCCTCTACAGCCACTACATCGCCCTTCTTCAGGTCGAGGTTATTCACATTGTGGTAATATCCCTTACGGGTATTCTTGAACTGTACCTCCACGAGGTCAGTACTTTCTGCATTGCCGGGTACATCGGCAAGCCAGTCGTATGTGTTGAGCTGTCTGTCCTGTCTTCCTACGCCCTTAGCGCACAGACCACGGTCGCAGCCGTTACACATCCTGAATTTCATATTTTTGTAATCCACGATAGTCTAATTTATAATGTATAATTTATAATGT
>ERZ1031885.809-NODE-809-length-12288-cov-4.168560_pt1 | contig 12288 bp, 11 predicted proteins | sample MGYA00518168_ERZ1031885 | MGnify/ENA primary metagenome ERZ1031885 (study PRJEB33719, sample SAMN04261269) | wastewater metagenome | biome: rural village; feature: human; material: feces | host: Homo sapiens | place: El Salvador | collected 2014-01-14 ...
GTAAAAAAGTATACATCTTCCTCGCCGATGGATTCGAAGACATTGAAGGCTTAACCGTAGTAGACCTTCTTCGCCGCGCCGGAATCGACATCAAAACCGTATCTATCAAAGAAACCACCCGGATCCAGACATCCCATGGCATCACCATGCTCACCGACGCCATATTCGCTGAAACCGACTTCGCCGACGCCGACATGCTCGTTCTTCCTGGAGGAATGCCGGGAACCAAATACCTTGCCGGTTACAAACCACTCATCGACCTCCTGACAGACTTCAATAATAAAGGCAAAAAAATCGCAGCCATCTGCGCAGCTCCAAGCGTATTTTCCGGACTGGGATTCCTCAAAGGCCGCAAAGCAACTTCCTATCCGTCATTCATGGAAGTTCTCTTCAAAGATGGCGCAGTAACAAGTGAAGACAGCGTAGTAGTAGACGGAAACATAACCACCAGTCGCGGCCTGGGAACGGCTGTAGACTTCGCACTCTCCCTGATTTCACAGCTCGAAAACGAGGAAAAAGCAAAAGAAATCGCAGAATCTGTAGTTTACACACGTTAAAACATCCCAAAACCCTTATTTTTATGCGAAAAAACACTAGCACTTTTGGATTTTTTGTGCTATACTGCTACAATGACTGTAAATATATAATTGAGTTATAGAGAGGTCTCCCGCTTCTGCAACAGTGGGAGCGGAGCTCAGACTTGAATATATAGAAATAGGTAAAAACTGTGAATGATATAACGCAGCTGAAAAACCAGTCGCAAAATATAACCTGAATTTAAGGAGGAACATTGTAACATGAGTTTACAGGTGGAAAAAATGGAAAAAAACATGGCTAAACTTACTATCGAAGTTGCCGCTGAAGATTTAGAAAAAGCAATGCAGAATGCATACCAGAAAGCAAAAGGAAGAATTTCCATCCCTGGATTCCGTAAAGGAAAAGCTCCAAGAAAAATGATCGAGCAGATGTATGGCAAAGGAGTATTCCTTGAAGATGCTGTTAACGCTCTGATTCCGGAACACTACAGCAAAGCATTAGCTGAATGCGAACTTGAGATTGTTTCCCAGCCGACAATCGACATTACACAGGCTGAGCCTGGAAAAGCATTCATCTTCACAGCAGAAGTTGCTGTTAAACCGGAAGTTACATTAGGTGATTACAAAGGTGTAGAAGTACCGAAAACTGAAATCACAGTAACAGACGAAGACGTAGAAGCTGAACTCAAGAAAGAGCAGGAGAAAAACTCCAGAACAATCAGCGTAGAAGACCGCGCAGCTCAGTTAAATGATATCGTAACAATCGACTTCGAAGGATCTGTAGACGGAGTACCTTTCGATGGCGGACAGGCTACAGAGTATCCTCTGACACTTGGTTCCAACACATTTATCCCGGGATTCGAGGAACAGCTTGTTGGTGCTAAAGTTGGCGATGATGTAGACGTAAAAGTTACATTCCCTGAAGAATATCAGGCAAAAGAACTTGCAGGTAAAGAAGCAATCTTCAAATGCGCAGTTAAGAAGATCGAAGCAAAAGAACTTCCTGAACTGGATGATGATTTTGCAAAAGATGTTTCTGAGTTCGATACACTTGCAGAGTATAAAGAGCATGTAAAAACAAACCTTGAAGATAAGAAAGCAAACGAAGCAAAACGTGCAAAAGAAGATGCAGCAGTAGATAAAGCAATCGAAAATGCACAGATGGATATTCCGGAAGCTATGCTTATGACACAGTGCCGTCAGATGCTTGATGATTTCAGCAGAAGAATGCAGTCCCAGGGATTATCCATGGACCAGTACTTCCAGTTCACAGGCATGACAGCTGACAAGATGATGGAAGATATGAAACCACAGGCATTAAAGAGAATCCAGACAAGACTGGTTCTTGAGAAAGTAGCAGAAGTTGAGAACATTCAGCCAACAGAGGAAGAAGTAAATGAAGAGATCTCCAAGATGGCTGAAGCATACAAAATGGAAGCTGACAAGTTAAAAGAATTACTTGGAGAGCGTGAACTTGAGCAGATGAAGAAAGACATGGCTGTACAGAAAGCAGTTACTGTTATCGCTGACGCTGCCAAAGAAGTTTAATTTTAAAGTAATCGAATTTTAAGATCCGGAAAGAGACAGGCTCAGATGTCTGCCTCTTTCGGAAAAAAGTCAGCCGCGTAAATGGAGGCGTTTATATGAGTTTAGTACCTTATGTCATTGAACAGACAAGCAGGGGAGAGAGAAGCTATGATATCTATTCAAGGCTTCTGAAGGACAGAATCATTTTTCTTGGTGAGGAAGTAAATGATGTGAGTGCAGGACTGATCGTATCACAGCTTCTTTTCCTGGAAGCAGAAGATCCTGGTAAAGATATTCAGCTGTATATCAACAGCCCGGGCGGTTCCGTAACAGCCGGCATGGCGATCTATGATACCATGCAGTATATTAAATGCGATGTTTCTACCATTTGTCTTGGAATGGCTGCCAGCATGGGTGCCTTTCTTCTGGCAGGCGGTGCAAAAGGAAAGAGATTTGCTCTTCCGCATTCCACTATCATGATCCATCAGCCATCCGGCGGTGCGCAGGGACAGGCAACAGAGATCCAGATCGTGGCAGATCATATCGCACAGACAAAGAGAACTTTAAATGAGTTATTGGCTGCAAATACCGGTCAGCCGATAGAAGTTGTTGAGCGTGATACAGACCGGGACAACTATATGACTGCTGAAGAAGCAAAGGCATATGGACTGATTGACGGTGTAGTCATGCATAAATAATGCGAAAGATAAGACTCCTGTGAATCGTCACAGGAGTCTTATTAGTTAGTATAGAGAAAGGACAGACATAAATTCATGGCAGAAAAAATGAGAGAAGGAAAAGTAAGATGCTCCTTTTGCCAGAAGACAGAAGATCAGGTAAGAAAACTGATCGCAGGTCCGGATGGTAAAGTATTTATATGCGACGAGTGCATTGGCATCTGCTCAGAGATCATGGAGGAAGAATTAAATCCTTATGATGACGAGGTTTTGAATTCTGATATTAATCTGTTAAAACCGGAAGAGATCCATGCAGTTCTGGATGATTATGTAATTGGTCAGGATGCAGCAAAAAAGGCTCTTTCCGTTGCTGTTTATAATCACTATAAAAGAATCCTTGCATCAAAAAATTCTGATGTAGAGCTTCAGAAGAGTAATATTCTGATGCTTGGACCTACAGGTTCAGGTAAAACTCTGCTGGCTCAGACACTTGCCAGACTTCTGAATGTACCGTTTGCTATTGCAGATGCTACCACACTGACAGAAGCCGGATATGTAGGAGAGGATGTTGAGAATATTCTTCTCAAGATCATTCAGGCAGCAGATTATGATATTGAACGTGCACAGTACGGAATTATCTATATTGATGAGATTGATAAGATCACAAGAAAATCTGAGAATCCATCCATAACCCGCGATGTTTCCGGTGAAGGCGTGCAGCAGGCACTTCTGAAGATTCTGGAAGGTACAGTGGCAAGTGTTCCGCCTCAGGGTGGCCGCAAGCATCCTCATCAGGAGTTTCTTCAGATTGATACAACAAATATTCTGTTTATCTGCGGCGGTGCTTTTGACGGAATCGAGAAGATCATTGAGTCCAGACAGGATACCAAGTCCATCGGTTTCGGTGCAGAGGTTTCTGTTAAGGAAGACAGAAATGTGGGTGAGATCCTGAAGGATGTAATGCCGGAAGACTTTATCAAATTCGGTCTGATTCCTGAGTTTATCGGTCGTGTGCCGGTAGTTGTAACTCTGGATGCGCTGGATGAGAATGCGCTGATCAGTATTCTGAAAGAGCCAAAGAACTCACTTACCAAACAGTATCACAGATTATTTGAACTGGATGGTGTTGAACTTGATTTTGAAGATGATGCACTTGAACTGGTCGCAAAGAAATCTCTGGAACGTAAGACAGGAGCCAGAGGTTTGCGTGCGATCATGGAAGGTTCACTGATGGATCTGATGTATAAGATTCCGTCAGATGACACGATTCGCAAGTGTACAATTACCAAAGATGTAGTAGATGGCACCGGTGAGCCGGAGATCGTCCGCGGAGAAGCTCCTGCACAGGCGAAGACAGCCGGAAGCAGAAGAACGTCCCGGACACACAAGAAGGATAAACCGGAAACAGCCTGATGAAAGGGACTGAACAATAAATGACAAATCAGAATATAGTGCTGCCTGCGATTGCTCTCAGGGGGACTACCATCCTTCCCGGGATGATCGTTCATTTTGATGTGAGCAGGGAGCGTTCTGTCAAGGCGATTGAAGCTGCCATGCTTCATGACCAGAAGATTTTTCTGGTTACTCAGATTGATCCTGAGGTGGAATCACCGGATCTGGCAGGTGTATATCATGTAGGAACCATTGCCTATATCAAACAGGTTGTGAAACTTCCGCAGAACCTTTTGCGGGTACTTGTAGAGGGAACGGGAAGAGCCACACTTGTGAAATTTGAGCAGGAGTTTCCGTTTATCAGAAGTGAGATCACACTTGTTGATGAAGAAGAAATGCAGATGCCGGAACCAGTGATGGAAGCCATGCACAGAAGCCTTAAGGAATTATTCCACAGATACTGCATGGAAAATGGAAAAGTCAGCAAAGAGCTGGTAGCACAGATTTTAAATATAGATAATGTTGAGGAACTGGTTGAGCAGATTGCCGTAAATATTCCTTTATCTTATCAGAATAAGCAGAAGATCCTGGAGGCACTTACACTGGAGGAACGTTATGAAGTTCTGGGTGCAATCCTTGGAAATGAGATTGAGATCATGCAGATTGGCAGAGATCTCCAGAAAAAAGTGAAGGCCAGAATTGATAAGAATCAGAGAGAATATATTCTCAGAGAGCAGCTGAAACTGATACGTGAGGAACTGGGTGAGGATAATACTGCGGATGACGCAGAGGAGTTTAAGAAGAAACTCCAGGAACTTCAGGCCGGCGATGAGGTAAAAGAGAAGATCAGCAAAGAAATCGAGAGATTTAAGAATACCAACAGCAATGTATCCGAGAATGCAGTACTGCGTGGTTATATTGAGACCATGCTGGCGCTTCCGTGGGAGAAGAAATCCACAGATTCTGATGATCTGAAAGAAGCATGGAAAGTACTTCAGGAAGGTCATTACGGTCTGAAAGATGTGAAGGAGCGTGTGATGGAGTTCCTTTCCGTCCGCAAACTGACACATAAGGGAAAAAGTCCGATCCTTTGTCTGGTAGGACCTCCCGGAACAGGTAAAACCTCCATTGCCCGATCGATTGCAGAAGCAATGCATAAGAAATATGTACGTATCTGTCTGGGCGGTGTGAGAGATGAGGCTGAGATCCGGGGCCACAGAAAGACTTATGTAGGAGCAATGCCGGGAAGGATCACTGCAGCATTACAGCAGGCAGGAGTGAGCAATCCTCTGATGCTTCTGGATGAGATTGACAAGACCAGCAGTGATTATAAAGGAGATACTTCTGCGGCACTTCTTGAGGTGCTTGATCCGGAACAGAACAGCAGATTTATGGATCATTATATAGAGGTTCCACAGGATCTTTCAGAAGTACTGTTTATTGCAACTGCAAACGATGTTCAGGGCATTCCGAGACCACTTCTTGACCGTATGGAACTGATCGAGATCGCAGGTTATACTGAGAATGAGAAGGAACATATTGCAAAGGAACATCTGATTCCGAAGCAGATGGAAGAGAACGGTATCGAGAAAGGTAAACTGACAATCCAGTCAGCGGCTCTTAAGAAGATCATCAACAATTATACAAAAGAAGCCGGAGTTCGAAACCTGGAGAGAACCATCGGACAGATATGCAGAAAAACTGCACGTCTGATCATGGAAGAAGATAAAAAGAAAGTTACAGTGACTTCAAAGAATCTGTCAGATTTTCTTGGAAAAGAGCATTTTAACTATCTTATGGCAAATAAGAAAGATGAGATTGGTATTTCCCGCGGGCTTGCCTGGACACAGGTGGGCGGCGATACACTGCAGATTGAAGTCAATGTAATGCCCGGCAAGGGTGAGCTGATGCTTACCGGACAGTTGGGAGATGTTATGAAAGAGTCTGCACAGGCAGGTATTACTTACATTCGTTCCATTGCTTCTGACTATAAAGTTGAGCCGGAATTTTTCCAGGAAAACGATATTCATGTGCATATTCCGGAAGGGGCAGTACCAAAAGACGGACCATCCGCAGGTATTACCATGGCAACTGCAATCCTTTCCGCAATTATTAAGAAGCCGGTAAGGGCAGACCTTGCAATGACCGGTGAGATCACACTGAGAGGAAGAGTTCTTCCGATCGGCGGTTTGAAAGAAAAACTTCTTGCGGCAAAATATGCTAAGATCAAAGAGGTGTTAGTGCCGGCAGAAAACAAACCGGATATTCAGGAATTAGATAAGGAAATCACAGACGGACTTACCATTACCTTTGTAAGTTCGATGAAGGAAGTGCTTAATAAGGCACTGGTATAAAATAAATGGTCAGTCAGTAAAGATTGACCATTTGTTGTGAAAAAAGAGAGGAAATCAATGGTTATTAAGAATGTATCATTAGATATCGTATGCGGTATTACCAGCAAACTCCCGGACACCAACAGACCGGAGGTTGCATTTGCAGGAAAATCAAATGTGGGAAAATCATCGCTGATCAACGGGCTGATGAACCGGAAATCTCTTGCCAGAACAAGTGCACAGCCGGGAAAAACACAGACCATTAACTTTTATAATATCAATGAAGCCATGTATCTGGTAGACCTCCCTGGTTACGGATACGCAAAGGTTTCACAGTCTGAGAAGGAAAAATGGGGCAAGATGATCGAAAGATATCTTCATACATCCAAAAACCTGAAGGCGGTTTTCCTTCTTATTGATATCCGTCATGATCCGTCTGCAAATGACAAGATGATGTATGACTGGATTCTGAACAATGGCTATGAGCCGATCATTATTGCAACGAAGCTTGACAAGCTCAAACGAAGCCAGGTTCAGAAAAATATCAAAGCAATCAAAGAAGGGCTGAAGCTGAGCAAAGATGGCATTATTATTCCTTTCTCTGCTGAGACGAAGCAGGGAAGAGATGAGATCTGGGCTCTGATTGACGAGTTGACCGGACTGGCAGCTACTGAAGAAGCCTGAAAAAATAAATATTCGCTGTTTACTGACGGGATTCTTTTCCTGTGAAAATAAGCAGCAGACAGACAAAATACGAGGACAAAAAATATTATGGGAATTATCAAGGCATTCAAGCTGGGATTTGACTATCTCAAGTATGATGAAGATGGTAACGTGCAGGATACGCAGCGTGCTGTCAATGATGTAAACCTGGACATTGAAGCCGGACAATTCGTGGCTGTTCTGGGACATAATGGTTCCGGAAAATCTACTCTTGCAAAGCACCTGAATGCGCTGTTGCTTCCGACGGAAGGAACTTTGTGGGTAGATGGGATTGACACGTCTAAAGAGCCGGAATTATGGAAAGTCCGACAGAAAGCGGGCATGGTTTTTCAGAATCCTGACAATCAGATCATAGGAACTGTAGTAGAAGAAGACGTAGGGTTCGGACCGGAGAATATGGGTGTGCCCACAGAGAAAATCTGGGAGCGTGTAGATGAGAGCCTGAAAAAAACAGGAATGACATCCTATCGTTATCATTCTCCGAATAAACTTTCCGGCGGACAGAAGCAGAGAGTTGCAATTGCCGGTGTCATGGCAATGCGTCCGAAATGCATTATTCTGGATGAACCAACTGCAATGCTGGATCCTAACGGACGAAAGGAAGTTCTGGAGGCAGTCAGTGACCTTAACAGACTGGAAGGAGTGACAGTCATTCTGATCACCCATTATATGGAAGAAGTTGTTCATGCGGATAAGGTATATGTTATGGATAACGGAGAAGTGGTGATGCAGGGAACACCCAGAGAAATTTTCTCACAGGTGGAAACTCTGAAAGAATACAGACTGGATGTGCCCCAGGTAACACTTCTGGCACATGAACTTCATAAAGCCGGAGTGGATGTTCCGGAGGGAATACTGACTACAGAGGAGCTGGTGAATGCCTTATGTCAATAGAATTAAAAAATGTAACTTATACCTACAGTCCGGGAACTGCCTATGAGATCCATGCGCTGAAAGATATCAATCTTTCTATTCCGGACGGACAGTTTATCGGAATTATCGGACATACAGGAAGTGGGAAATCTACACTGATCCAGCATTTCAATGCGCTGATCCGTCCAACTTCTGGTACGATCACTTATAATGGAGAGGATATCTGGGGAGAGAAATATGATCGTCGTGCCCTGCGAAGCGAGGTTGGTCTTGTATTTCAGTATCCGGAGCATCAGCTCTTTGAGAATGATGTGCTTTCTGATGTATGCTTTGGTCCCATGAATCAGGGATTATCCAGGGAAGAGGCAGAAGTAGAAGCAAAGAAAGCACTGCAGCACGTAGGTTTCAAGGAGAAAAATTTCAGTAAATCCCCTTTTGAGCTTTCCGGCGGACAGAAGAAAAGAGTTGCTATTGCCGGTGTACTGGCAATGAATCCGAAAATTCTTATTCTGGATGAGCCAACTGCAGGTCTGGATCCGAAAGGACGAGATGATATCCTTGACCAGATCGCAGAGCTTCATAAAGTAAGAGGGATTACCATTATCCTTGTATCCCACAGCATGGAGGATATTGCAAAATATGCGGAGAGACTGATCGTAGTCAATGACGGAGAAATCGCATATGACGATGCTCCCAAAGCAGTATTTGCTCATTACAGAGAGCTGGAAGCCATGGGACTTGCAGCACCGCAGATTACTTATATCATGCATGCGTTGAAGGAAAAAGGCCTGGATGTAGATGTAACTGCTACAACGGTGGATGAGGCAAAAGAGAATATCCTTGCAGTTTTAAGAAAATGTAATCCCGGGAAATTGTCCGGTGACAGACAATCTGTTTCAGAAAGTCAGTCGAAAAAAGAAAATGCCAAAGCAGAAACCTTAATTAGTGAGATGGAAGCTGATCTGACTAAGGATGGGACGAAAGAGTCTCATTCAGATGTGCCTGATGAAGATTTAAGCATTCAGAAGGAAACAATGGATAAAAAGCCTGTAGAACAAGAAGAGAATGAGGGAGGGCAGGAAGTATGATCCGAGACATTACAATAGGACAGTATTATCCTGCAGATTCCGTTCTGCACAAAATGGACCCCAGAGCAAAGCTGGTAGGTACGCTGGTGTTCATCATTTCTGTCTTTGTGTTCCATACATTTCCGGGATATGCGGTAGCTACTGTATTTCTGGCAGCGATGATCATTCTTTCCAAAGTTCCTGTGAAATTTATGTTCAAGGGACTGAAGGCAATCGTGATGCTTCTTATGATCACAGTGGTATTTAATATATTTCTGACACCCGGAAAGGTTCTCTGGCAGTGGGGAATCCTGCATGTGACAGAGGAGGGCCTGAAGCTGGCCGGAAGAATGGCCATCCGCCTGACGTATCTGGTGATCGGTTCTTCTCTTATGACGCTGACTACCACACCCAATCAGCTTACAGATGGTCTGGAACGACTTCTCAGGCCGTTAAATAAACTTCATGTGCCAATCCACGAGATTGCCATGATGATGTCTATTGCGCTGCGTTTTATCCCAATCCTTATGGAGGAAACCGATAAGATCATGAAAGCACAGATTGCACGTGGCGCAGATTTTGAGACCGGAAATATAATTCAGAAGGCAAAAAATATGATTCCGCTTCTGGTTCCGCTGTTTATTTCTGCGTTCAGAAGAGCAAATGATCTGGCAATGGCCATGGAAGCAAGGTGCTATCATGGAGGGGATAACAGAACCCAGATGAAGCCATTGCGTTATGAGTCCAGAGACTACATTTCCTATGTGGTGATGTGGGCTTATCTGGGAATCGCCATTGTTTTCAGAATTGTGGGAATCTGAGAAAGTACTGATATAATTTATAAAGATATTTTATATGCTGTAATCCGGTAGGAAAGGATTACAGCATATTGTTTATTTTGTTATAACAAAAGTTTTCAATTTTTATGGAGGAAAACAGATGAAAAGAATTGGTCTTGTAGTTGCATATGACGGCACCAACTACTGCGGCTGGCAGACACAGCCAAACGGGATTACCGTGCAGGGGGTTTTAAATGAAACACTGTCCGAGCTTCTTGGCGAGAAGATAGAAACGATCGGTGCAAGCCGTACAGACGCAGGGGTTCATGCCATGGGAAATGTGGCAGTATTTGACACCAACACACGCATTCCCGGAGAAAAGATTTCCTATGCACTGAACCAGCGTCTTCCGGAAGATATCCGCATTCAGCTCTCTGAAGAAGTAGAACCGGATTTTCATCCCCGTTATTGCGACAGCGAGAAAACATACGAATACCGCATCCTGAATCGCAAATTCCCGGTTCCGACAGAGCGCTTATACACCTATTTCTACCACTACAAACTGGATGTAGATAAGATGAAAGCAGCAACCTCATACCTGATCGGACAGCATGATTTTGCTTCTTTTTGCGGTGCAAAAGCGCAGGTAAAAACAACTATCCGTACAGTGACAGGAATTGATGTATGGCGTGACGGAGATATCGTAACCATACGTGTAACAGGAACAGGATTCCTCTACAACATGGTACGAATCATCTCCGGAACTCTGATCGAAGTAGGAAACGGACAGTATCCACCTGAGAGAGTAAAAACAATCCTGGAAGCCTGCAACCGGGAAATGGCAGGACCGACTGCACCGGCGCAGGGACTGACACTGATGGGGATTGAATTTTTTGATTGATAGTCAGGAGGAGAAAATCATCCGTTTCGATAATTGCCGGTGGGATAACTGATCAACAGTTTTTTTGCTGAAAACAAAAAACGGGGGAGTAACGAAAAAAAATGAAAAAACGACACAAAACCTATTGACAGAACAGAACCCTTATAATATAATAACCAAATGTGACGTAGTGCGAGATGCTTAAGCCAAATAGCCCAGGCGAAAGTATTTATCAGCGGTTTCGGACATTTCCGCATTTTTAGCACCGGCGTTTCCAATAACTTATATTCGCGGGAAATTCCGCGGTTAATTAAACTATCGTTGATAAATAACAGGAGGTAAAACCATGCAGACTTATATGGCTAATCCAGATAAAATCGAAAGAAAATGGTATGTAGTTGACGCTGAAGGCTGTACACTGGGCCGTCTGGCATCTGGTGTTGCTAGCGTATTAAGAGGAAAGAACAAACCACAGTTCACACCACACGTTGATACAGGTGATTACGTTATCATCGTTAACGCTGACAAAGTTAAAGTAACTGGTAAGAAAATGGACCAGAAGATTTATTATAATCACTCCGATTATGTAGGTGGAATGAGAGAAACCACATTAAAAGAAATGTTAGCAAAGAAACCTGAGAGAGTTATCGAGCTCGCAGTTAAAGGTATGCTTCCAAAAGGACCTTTAGGAAGAAGCATGTACACAAAACTTTTCGTATATGCAGGACCGGAACACAAACATGAAGCTCAGAAACCAGAAGCTTTAACATTTTAATTAGGAGGTAGAAAACATTGGCTAGCGCAAAATTCTACGGAACAGGAAGAAGAAAAAAATCAATCGCAAGAGTTTATCTTGTACCTGGAACCGGTAAGATCACAATCAATAAAAGAGATATCGATGAATATTTTGGATTAGATACACTGAAAGTTATCGTTCGTCAGCCTTTAGCTGCAACAGAAACAGAAGGCAAATTTGACGTATTAGTTAACGTTCATGGCGGTGGATACACAGGACAGGCTGGTGCCATCAGACATGGTGTTGCAAGAGCCCTTCTTCAGGCAGACAACGACTACAGACCAGTTCTGAAAGCTGCTGGATTCTTAACTCGTGACCCACGTATGAAAGAACGTAAGAAATACGGTCTCAAAGCAGCTCGTCGCGCTCCGCAGTTCAGCAAGCGATAATCGACTGCTCAGACTATATCAAAAGGTTTACAAAACCCCGGAAAATCAAGGTTTTCCGGGGTTTTCTTATACCTAAACGGGCTGATATAGTTTGACCTCATTTGACCAAACGAGATCCGTTTTCACTCAATTTTTAGGTTAAATATAGGACAACCGGCAAAAATGGGGTCAAAAAACGGCCTTAGTGGAAATAGGACAACCAGAAAGGGTGCTATGTGCCAGTGGCACATGTTCAGCACCGACCGGAGCGGGAGCGGAGAAGCGTTGGCAAAACAACAACCTGTGCGAACTTGGGAATAGGTCTGGCACAGGCCGG
>ERZ1031885.814-NODE-814-length-12217-cov-6.138382_pt1 | contig 12217 bp, 7 predicted proteins | sample MGYA00518168_ERZ1031885 | MGnify/ENA primary metagenome ERZ1031885 (study PRJEB33719, sample SAMN04261269) | wastewater metagenome | biome: rural village; feature: human; material: feces | host: Homo sapiens | place: El Salvador | collected 2014-01-14 ...
CTCAACGATGCTCAAATGTGCGGGTCGTTTTTGTTTTTATAGGTATAAGGCAACAAGAGTTCCGTTTATAAAAAATATATCGATGGCAGTCGGCAGACGCGACGATGCCCGGAAAGCCAAAGGTTGGACCTTGGTTTTCCGGGCATCGTCGTATCTATTGAGAGACCGTTTTGCTCGTTGGCGGAAGTCGCTTGCTTATTCAGCAGGCAAAGCCTGTTCCGAGAGATTCCATTGCTCGATGAATTTGTCGATCATCTCCGTGCCTTTCTCCGTGCAGCATCCGCGCAGCATCACCATGATGGTGTTGACAAAAATCTCCCTGATGGTGTAGCCTTCAAAGATTTCGTTGTCGATCAGCATGTCCATTTTGCTTTGCATGAAAGGCACCACAATCTCGAATTTGATGTTTTTCTTGAAAATCCCCTGTTCGATGCCCTTTTGCATGAAGGCAACGCCTTCGATGGCGTGCTTCTTGCTGACTTCACGATGGTAGGCCACGATGTTGGGATATTTACGCATCTCGGTGAAGAACTTCGGGTTGACGTGGCGGATATCGTCGAGCGACATTTTGAAGAACTTCAAGAGAATCTCCAAGACATTGTCGGTTTCGCACTTGGTCTTTTCAACTAAAAGCCGCTCCTCCTCCTGGTGCTTCTTGATGCAGGCCAATAGCAATGACTCTTTGTCGCGAAACACTTGATAGAGCGTTCGCTTCGACATAGACAGCAAATGCGCGATGTGGTCCATCGTGACCGCCTTGATGCCGTCTTTGTGGAAAGCCTTCACGGCAGCCTCTATGATGTTGTTCCGTACTTCTGTGTTGTTAATATCTTCCATCATTCCTATGTTTTTGCCATTGCAGAGCATGGGGTTATCGACTCGTTTTTCAGATTACATAAAGTATTGGGACAGGGTTTTATCCAGCCGCAGCGTTGAAAAACCAGCGACTGCTTCCTTGGAACCTCGCCAAGTTCCAGGTCTGAAAAACGTCTATCTGTTTATCTGCGACAAAGTTAGCAATAAAAAACTTATCAATAGGCATAAGTTTTCTTGTTTTTTCAGCCTTTCTTGTTGCCATTGGGAGAAATGGCAGGTGGGCTTACAAAAAAAACGGGGCAGGCGCCCAACGTGATGTTGGAAATTTTAAGTATGTCGAAAAACAAATTCCAGAGCGGCATTTGGGCGGGCGGCATCAGGAGGGGAGCTATTATTATACTTGTAAACTATTTATGGGACGCCTCGAAACAATGGTTTCAAAGCGCCCCATAAATTATTTGCGTTCCAGTTCTTGCAGGCTCTCCATCTTCTTGTTCTCCAAGAATTCATAGATGCCGCAGAGATGTTCGCGCACGCGGCCGTGTCCGAATTCATAGACCTTCGTGACCAGTCTGTCGAGGAAGTCGCGGTCGTGTGAGACACAGATGAGCGTTCCATCGAAGTCCTTCAGCGCCTGCTTCAGCACGTCTTTTGTGCGCAGGTCGAGGTGGTTAGTCGGTTCGTCGAGAATCAGCAGGTTGACGGGTTCCAAGAGCAGTTTCAGCAACGCCAATCGCGTGCGCTCTCCGCCCGAAAGCACCTTCACCTTCTTCGTGCTCGCTTCGCCGCCAAACATAAACGCGCCCAAGAGGTCGCGGATTTTGTTTCTTATTTCGCCCTTCGCCACGTCGTCGATGGTTTGGAAAACGGTCAGTTCGCCATCGAGCAGCGAAGCCTGGTTTTGTGCGAAATAGCCAATCTGCACGTTGTGGCCGAGTTGCAGGGAGCCCTCGTGCTGCAGTTCGTTCATGATACACTTCACCAAGGTGGACTTACCTTCGCCGTTCCTTCCCACGAAGGCCACCTTGTCGCCGCGTTCAATCGTGAGCGACACATTGGCGAAGATGCGCTTCTCGCCGAAGGCCTTGCCAACGCCATCCATAATGACCGGATACTGGCCGCTGCGCGGCGACGGCGGGAACTTGAGACGCAGGGCCGAGGTGTCTTCCTCGTCTACCTCCACCAGTTCCAGTTTTTCCAGCATCTTCACGCGGCTCTGCACCTGGAAGGTCTTGGAATACGTGCCTTTGAAGCGCTCGATGAAATCCTTGGTCTCCTGAATCATCTTTTGCTGTTCCTCATACTGCTTCATTTGCTGTTCGCGGCGCTCCGCTCTCAGTCGCAGATATTCAGAATAGTTGACCTTATAATCGTAGATGCGTCCCATCGTTACCTCGATGGTGCGCGTCGTGATGTTGTCAACGAATTTGCGGTCGTGGCTGATCACCACCACGGCCTTGCCACTCTGGATGAGGAAATCTTCCAGCCATCCGATACTCTCGATGTCGAGGTGGTTCGTCGGTTCGTCGAGGAGCAGTACGTCGGGATTTTGCAGCAGCATCTTGGCCAGTTCGATACGCATGCGCCATCCGCCAGAAAATTCCGACGTCTGACGGTTGAAGTCCGTGCGCTCAAATCCCAGTCCGAGCAGCGTTTTCTCCACGTCTTCCTCGAAGTGGGTCATGTCAATCGCATAGAACTTCTCGCTCATGGTGGCCACCTGCTCAATCAGTGCCATATATTCATCGCTCTCGTAGTCGGTGCGCTCCGCCAGTTGCTTGTTGATTGCCTCAATTTCCGCCTCCATCTTGTGGAGGTGTGCAAACGCTTGCGAGGCTTCTTCAAACACTGTGCGCCCGTCTTCCGTCATGAGGTGCTGGGGAAGATAGGCAATCGTTGTGTCTTTCGGGGCAGAGACCGAGCCGCGCGAGGCTTGGCGCACGCCTGCCAGAATCTTGAGCAACGTGCTCTTACCCGCGCCGTTCTTTCCCATCAGGGCAATGCGGTCTTTGTCGTTGATGACAAATGAAATGTCTTTGAAAAGGGTGGTGCCGCCAAACTCGACGGTCAATCCATCAACTGATACCATGTATGATTTGTATTTTTTAAAGGCTTTTGCTTTGGTTGAAAGGGGGTGAGAATCCCGGTAAAGGGTTTTGAACGTGCAAAGGTACAACATGTTTTTCAATAATATACGAAGTTCAAACCGAATAGCTCGTCTGAAAAACGTAATTTTGTCTGTGGAGAATGGCCGTGGGAGGGTGATCAGAAAAAATCTGTCATATCAATGCCATCGATGCAGCGTCTTTTTCCTGCTTGCCTGGCGGCGGTTGCTGCCGTATTCGCTCCGCTTCCAAAACCCATCCCTTCTCCGCTTTGAACGATTAACCAACTATCACAAAATACCGATAAGAAAATGCTGACACAAATTCTTTCTTTTTTCCGAACGAAGGCCCTCTCTCTGATGGCGCTTGCAGCTTGCACATGGCTTGTGCCGTCGACCGCACGGGCCGAGGAATTTACGATTTTGCAATGGAATATCTGGCAGGAAGGCACGATGGTTAAGGGCGGCTATGATGCCATCGTGGAGGAGATAGTTCGTCTCAAGCCCGATTTTGTCACGCTCAGCGAAGTGCGCAACTATCATAACACCAACTTCACCCGGCGGCTGACCCAGTCGCTGCTTCAGCGCGGACTGACCTATTACAGCTTCAAAAGTAAGGACACCGGATTGCTCAGCCGTTACCCCATCACCGATTCCCTCACCGTTTTTCCTGAACACAACGACCACGGTTCTATCTACCGTCTGCTCTGTGATGCCAAGGGCAAAAAAATGGCGGTCTATACTGCCCATCTCGATTATCTCGATGATGCCTACTACAATGTGAGGGGCTACGATGGCAGTTCGTTTCGCGAGATACCCATTCCCCGTACCGTTGAAGAGGTGCTCGAGCGCAATGTCAAGTCGCAGCGTGACGATGCCATCCGCTGCTTTATCGAGCAGGCCAAGAAAGACGAAGCAGCGGGATATACCGTTGTCATCGGCGGCGACTTCAACGAACCTTCGCATGAAGACTGGACAGAGGCCACGCGTTACCTCTATGACCATCACGGTCTGGTTGTTCCCTGGACCGTGACGTCGCTCCTCGCTGAGGCTGGCTTTCGCGATGCCTATCGCACCTTCTATCCGAATGTTTTGACGCATCCCGGCTTCACCTTCCCCTCAGACAACCCAGACGTGTCGCCTCAAAAACTGACGTGGGCGCCTCTGGCCGACGAGCGCGACCGCATAGATTATCTGTGGTATAAAGGAAAGAATGCGCGGGTGACGGACTGTCGCATCTTTGGTCCTGAAGGCTGCATCGTGTACAGTCGCCGACGCCCGAACCCAACGCGCGAAAATTTCATCAAGCCTCTCGGCGTGTGGCCAACCGACCATAAGGGCGTTTGGATGAAGCTGGAGGTGGAGTGAGAAGCGGGGGGATTGGGCCCGCCTTGCGCTTCTTCCATCCAAGCGCCGACGGCAGCTTTTGAGGCGTGAGTCTGACGGCTCCAAGCAGGGAAAAACATCTCTGAGGAGGCAAACTCCTGATTGGAAAATCACGGAGAAATCAGTGAATTAGGAAAAAATAGTAATAAGAAACCACCGCGTTTCAAAAATGCTACGTAAATTTGCCACGCAAAAGCATAGCCATTCGGCTCCCCATAACAAACAAACCAACTCAACGTGAAAAAAATATTCAGCAAATCCATTCGCCTTTTCATGGCTGTTGCCATTTCTGCGGTGTTCTTCGCAGCCTGCGACGACGATACGGCTGCCATTGGCTCCGGCGTTATGCCCGACCAAGACGTGGTGGCAAGTTCCCAGCAGACGTTTAGCGTCAAATCGCGCACTGTGCTTTCAGACTCCGTGTTGGCCAACACCAACAACAGCTATCTTGGTTGCGTGGTTGACCCAGAAACGCGTGCCAAGACCACGTGCAACTTCATGGCGCAGTTTAATGTGCTCGAAAACACCATCTATCCAGAGCGCAAGAAGATGCTGACCGATGCCGAGGGCAAACTGATTATCGACTCCTGTGCCATCCGCATTTTCATCAACGACTATTACGGCGACTCGCTGCAGACGATGAAGCTCGCCGTGCAGGAGCTTGATACGGCCAAGGTGATAAAGGAAAACGAGAATTTCTATACCAACCTCTCGCCCGAAGACTATTACACGCCGGGCAAGGGCCAGCGCACCACGCTGAGCTATGCCATCAAAGACCTTAGCCGTCCGGATTCCATCACGTCGCTCAGCCGCAACATCGTGGTGCGTCTGCCGGAGGACTACGGACGTTTCCTCGTTGAGAAATACTACGAGAATCCTAAGTTCTACAGCAATTCCTACCAGTTTATCCATCACGTCTGCCCCGGCTTCTACTTCCAGATAAAAGGCGGCGTTGGTTCGATGGCGCAGGCGCGTACTTCCACGCTCGACATCTTCTTCCGTTACCACAGCACGGAAAAGGGCAAAGACACCATCGTCAACGGTATGCAGCGCATGGCTGCCACGCAGGAAGTCATCCAGCAAACCATGATCGATAATACGATTCCGGCTTCGATGCTCAACCCCGACAACGACTACACCTATATCAAGTCGCCAGCCGGACTTTTCACCGAACTGGAACTGCCGATGAATGAAATCGTTGATGGAGCGCATTACAACGACACGATTAACGCGGCCTCTATCACCCTGACCACGGTCAACACCAACAACCACACCGCCAACGCCATCGGTGCGCCAAAGCGCATCATGCTCGTGCCGAAGAGTATGGCCTATTCGTTCTTCGAAAACAGTCGCGTCACCGACGATTCCTATTCTTTCCTGGCAGAATACAACAAAACCTATAACGCCTACTCCTTCTCAAACATCTCGCGCCTCATCACCAATCTGAAGAACAAACGCGACAGGGAAGCTGGCGTTACGCCGCAAGACAGCGAGGCCGTTCGCAAGGCGAAATGGGCTACTTGGGAAGCGCAAAACCCCGACTGGAACAAGGTGTACCTCATTCCGGTGGATGTCGTGACCACGACGTCGACCAACAGTTACGGCGTTGTCTCCACCGTTATCCACAGCGTGAAAAACCAGTTGGGAATGTACAGCACCATGCTTAAGGGCGGGCCGCAGGGACTCGTCAAGATGGACGTGGTCTACAGTCGTTTCGAAAACAAGTAATGGCTTACCATTACTAAGTAAAAAAACTCATCGGCAGTTGGCCCAACCGCCGTTTGGAAAGCCATAGAAGGTGTTCTGAAAATAAGGATTTTGAATCTCGCAGATTCAGTTCCCTATTTTCAGAACACCTTTTTCTTTTCCGCGTGACACCATCTGCATTTTTTTGTTTAACTTTGAAGACTGAACAGCAGCCTGTTCAGATTGATTTCTGCATACAAAACACAATTACACACTATACGCAATGAAAAAAAATCGCAAGAACCTCACAGGGCGCTGCGCCGCCATCGCTTTGGCGTTGCCGCTGACCCTTGTTGGCAGTGCTGCGCTTGACGCCAAACCCCTGCCGTTGCCAACCACAACGCAGACGGCCGGCTCGCAGCTCATTGCCGATGTTCGGCAAATCAACCCGACAACCGTTGAAGTCATCTATGCCGATGGCAAGATGATGATGTTCGACTTCTACGGACCTAACATCGTGCGCATCTTCCGCGACGACAATGGCGGCATCCTCCGCGATCCGAAGGCCAAGCCTGCAGCGCAGATCCTGACGGCCAATGCCCGCCGCGCCACTGGCGGTGTGACCGTGAGCAAGCAAAACGGCACAGTCGCCATATCCACCTCACGCGCTGCCATCAATATCAACTGCACCACGGGCCTTTTCTCCGTCGTGAACAAGCAGACGGGCGAAACGGTGGTTGACGAAATCGCACCAGTGGTTTTCGATAAGAGCAAAACCAAACTGACGTTTGCGGCGCGTCCTGATGAATATTTCTTCGGCGGCGGTGTGCAAAACGGACGCTTCTCACACAAGGGCAAGAGCATTGCCATCGTCAACACCAACAACTGGGTTGACGGCGGTGTGGCTTCTCCAACGCCTTTCTATTGGAGCACCCGTGGCTACGGCGTGATGTGGTACACCTTCAAGCCGGGCCGTTATGACTTCGGCGCAACGGAGCCAGGCAAGGTGGTGCTGACGCACGACGAGGATTATCTCGATGCTTTCGTCATGGTTGACAACGGTGCCGTTGAACTCCTCAACGACTTCTATCAGCTCACCGGTAATCCCGTGCTCCTGCCAAAGTTTGGCTTCTATCAGGGCCACCTCAACGCCTACAACCGCGACTACTGGAAGCAAGCGGAAAACGGCTTCATGCTCTATGAAGACGGCAAGCGCTACAACGAGAGCCAGAAGGACAACGGCGGTATCAAGGAAAGCCTCAATGGGGAGAAAAACAACTACCAGTTCTCTGCCCGCGCTGCCATCGACCGTTACCTCAACAACGATATGCCCCTCGGATGGTTCCTGCCTAACGACGGCTACGGTGCTGGCTACGGCCAGACCGGTACGCTGGACGGCAACATCCAAAACCTCAAGCAGTTTGGCGATTATGCCCGCTCAAAGGGCGTAGAGGTGGGACTCTGGACCCAGAGCGACCTCCATCCGCGCGAAGGCGTTGAAGGATTGCTTCAGCGCGACATCATCAAGGAAGTGCGCGACGCAGGCGTTCGTGTTCTGAAAACCGACGTTGCCTGGGTGGGCGCTGGCTATAGCTTCGGCCTCAATGGTGTGGCCGACGTTGGCGAAGTGATGCCCTACTATGGCTCAAACGCCCGTCCGTTCATCATCTCTCTCGACGGCTGGGCTGGCACACAGCGTTATGCTGGTATCTGGAGCGGCGACCAGACTGGCGGCGACTGGGAATACATTCGCTTCCACATCCCGACATTCATCGGTTCTGGACTCTCCGGACAGCCCAACATCACGTCGGATGTCGACGGTATCTTCGGCGGAAAGAACCTGCCTGTCAATGTGCGCGAATTTCAGTGGAAGACCTTCACGCCGATGGAACTCAACATGGACGGCTGGGGCAGCAACCCGAAATATCCGCATGTGCTCGGCGAACCGGCAACGAGCATCAACCGCTCTTACCTCAAACTGAAGTCGGAACTGATACCTTACACCTACAGCATCGCTGCTGAGGCCGTTGATGGCAAACCGATGATTCGCGCCATGTTCCTCGACTATCCGAGCGACTATACCCTCGGCACGAAAACTCAGTATCAGTTTATGTATGGTCCTTCCTTCCTCGTGGCTCCAATCTATAAAGACACCAAGATGGACAAGGAAGGCAACGACGTGCGCAACGGCATCTATCTGCCAAATGGCAAGTGGGTGGACTACTACACGGGCGACGTTTACACTGGCGGACGCATCATCAACAACTTCGACGCGCCGCTCTGGAAGCTCCCTGTCTTTGTCAAGGCCGACGCCATCATCCCGATGACCAACCCCAACAACAATCCGAGCGGCATACGTCAGGATTACCGTGCCTATGAAATCTATGCCGACAGCGATGCTGAGTTCACGGAATACGACGACGACGGCACGACGCAGGAATACCTCTCCGGACGCAACACGCGTACGCTCGTTCATACGCATGTCGACAAGCAGAAACTAACGGTTAGCATCGCTCCGACCATTGGCGGATACAACGGTTTCGTTCGCGAAAAGGAGACGGAACTGCGCATCAACGTTTCGGCACAGCCCAAGAAACTCACCGCCAAGGTGGGAGGCAAGAGCGTGAAGCTCACCGCTGTTTCTTCGCTTGAAGACTTCGAGAAGGGCACCAACGTTTACTTCTACAACGCCGCTCCCAACCTCAACCGCTTCTCAACGCCAGGCACCGAAATGGCCAAGGTGGTGATCAAGAAGAATCCGCAGTTGCTCGTCAAGCTCGGCAAGGCCGACGTGGTTGAACAGGGTGTGGAAGTCGTTGTCAACGGCTTCGAATTTGCACCTGAAAACCGTCTCGCCGTCAGCAGCGGCAGTTTGCAGGCACCGAAGGCTGTTGTCGCTGAAAACGGCACCGGCGTCTTCACCCTCACCCCCTCTTGGGAGAAGGTGGCAAATGCCGACTTCTATGAAGTGGAATTTGGCGATATGCTGTATTCAACCATCCGCGACACCGAATTTACCTTCGACGAGCTCCAGCCTGAAACAACCTACAGTTTCAAGGTGCGTGCCGTGAACAAAGACGGCTATTCGCCTTGGACCACCGTCAGTGGCACCACCCAGAGCAATCCGCTCGAATGGGCTGTCAAAGACATCAAGGCCACCTGCACCGCAGAAGGTCAGGGCGGACAGGGCGTGAGCAAGCTCTTCGACTTCGACGAGAAGTCGGGCTGGCACACGAAGTGGGGCGCCAAAGCCGTTCCGTTTGACATGACGCTCGACCTTCGCGCCGTGAGCGAACTCGACCGCATCGAATACATGCCGCGTGAAGACGCTGCCAATGGTACGCTCCTCAAGGGATCTGTCTCTTACAGCACCGACCGCCAGACTTGGACCACGCCTGTGGCCTTCACTTGGAAGCGCGACAACACCACGAAGACCTTCAAGTTTGAAGGCATGCCGAAGGCACGCTACGTGAAGATTGCCATCACGGAAGCTGTTGGCGACTTCGGTTCCGGTCGTGAAATGTATATCTTCAAGAAGGAGGGCAGCGAAAGCTTCATCCAGGGCGACATCAACCACGATAAGCGCATCGATGAAAACGACCTCACCTCTTATATGAACTACACGGGTCTGCGTGCCGGCGATGCCGACTTCGACTACGTGAAGGACGGTGACATCAACCAGAACGGACTCATCGACGCTTACGACATCTCTGTGGTCACCACGGAACTCGATGGCGGTGTTCGCAACAGCAACGACAAGGTGAGCGGTTCGCTCGTGCTCACGCCAAACAAGAAGACGTTTGCCGCTGGCGACATCATCGAAATCAAAGTGTCGGGCAAGGACCTCCACTATGTGAACGGCTTGAGCTTCGCTTTGCCTTACAACGTCAACGAACTGGAATATGTTGGCACAACGCTGGTGGGCATGAAGGAAATGGATAACCTCACCTACGACCGCTTGCACACCAACGGCCAGAAGGCACTCTATCCGACCTTCGTCAACCGTGGCAACAACTTCCTCCTCGATGAAGGCAGCCACGAGCTCTTCACCATCAAGTTTAAGGCCAAGAAGGCTGGCAAGTTCAACCTCAAGGCCCAAGATGGCATGCTCGTCGACCGCAACCTCGGAACGGTGAAGTTCTGATAAACCGCATACTGTGTCTGACGACCTCTCCTGCGGCAACGCAGCGAGGTCGTGGTACCCCATAATGCCTCTCCTTCCTTCCGCCAAAACTGTGGAAACGGAAGGCGGCAGACAAATGATATGCCCCGCGGCATTCCTTCATAGAAGGAGTGGCGCGGGGCTTTTCGTATGTGACCCGATGGGTAGGGTGTTCAAAATCCAGGAAAATCAAGGTTGGCAAAGCGGCGCCAGCGCCCCTGCAAGGGGCTCATATTTAGGGTAGGGGCTTGCCCCTACCTTTTGGAGCCGATTTATGAACCTCGCCCCTGTAAGGGGCTCATATCTCGACAGATGTTGCGGGGCAAGCCCCGCCCACGATATGCGCCCCTTACAGGGGCAGCAGCGAGAATTGATGAGCTGCGGCGAGAGATAGGGGCAAGCCCCTATCCTGGAATATGAGCCCCTTTCAGGGGCAGCGGCGCCACACCTGCCATATTATTTGGTAAATAATCTCTGCGCGGTTTTTTAGCCCAATAGCATGGTGGTGCAGCGCTGCAACAAGAGGCGCTGCGCGAACATTCGGCGAAGGTCTGAGGCGAAGCACTGTAGCTCACTTTGCTCGCAAAGTGAGGGCCACGAATATTGTGGCGGCCAAACACGGCCAAACACGGCTAAAAATCCAACAAAGTCATGCCCCAAAGCGTTAGCCATATTCGCTACGTGTTCGTGCCCCTCACTTTGCGAGCAAAGTGAGCTACAATGCTGGCGCCTCAACAGACGATTATGTGGGCCAGCGCAAATCGACGCTGCGAGGGCGCTGCTGCCAATATTTAATATTCTATTTTGAACACCCCACCTTTCAGGGGCGCTGTCGCCTTTCTGCCAACCTTATTTTTCTTGATTTTGAACGCCCTACCCGTTTGGGCAAAAAAAAAGCCCAAAGCGCAGGAGCGCTTTGGGCTATCTTTTTTCCTTGGTTTATAAGGAAGCGTTGATTACAAGTTTGGGTTGATTTCGCCCCACTTTTCGATGGCAGGAACGATGTTCAACGTTACCAACTCGTCGCGCATCTTGCAGAGGTGAGCGTAAGAAGCGTCGAGAGCGGCGAGTTCTTCTGCTGTGCCCTCAGGCATGGTGTAGTGGCAGCCAGTGGCATCGAGAGTGGTATCCATGGCCATCATGATGTGGTTGTACTTCTCGTTGTTAACGAACGTACCTGCAGGGAAACGGAAGGTTTCGCCGCCCATGACAGAACGAATCATTTCAACTGAGAGGTAAGCCGGGCTCTGGAAAGAAGAACGACGACGGAGCTCAATGATCTTGGCACCGCCCTGGATAACGTCCTTTCTCATCTGTTCCCATTCAGCAACAGGGAATTCGTCTGTGCCGATGATGTCAGTGAGGTTGCGACCAGCAATCTTAACCTTGCTGCCGAACACTGCCATCTGCTCGCCGTGACCGCCGAAGGTCTTGCAGCCAGTCACTTCGCTCTGCATAACGCCAAACTTCTTGGCCAATGCGCTCTGGAGACGGGTTGAATCGAGGGCAGCCAAAGTGGTCACCTGTGAAGGCTTCAAACCAGAGTAGAGGAGCGTTACGAGACCTGTCAAGTCGGCAGGGTTGAAGATGATGACAACGTGCTTAACGTCGGGGCAGTAAGTCTTGATGTTCTTGCCGAGCTGTTCTGCGATTTCGCAGTTGCCCTTCAAGAGGTCTTCACGGGTCATGCCTTCCTTACGGGGAGCACCACCTGAAGAGATGATATATTTAGCGTCTTTGAATGCTTCTGCAACGTCGGTGGTGGCCACGATGTTAACATCGCCGAAACCGCTCTGGCGCATTTCTTCTGCAACGCCTTCCGGAGAGAACACGTCGTAGAGACAGATGTTGTTTGTCAAGCCCATCATCAAGGCGGTCTGTACCATGTTGGAACCGATCATACCGGCAGCACCAACAATCACGAGTTTTTCGTTAGTCAAAAATGCCATAATTGTATATGATTTAGAAATGAATTATTTTCGTTTTCCACCGTTGGGCGTGGTTTTCAAGTGGTTGCCCTAACGGCTCTGTTTTCGAAGGCAAAAATACAAAAATACTTATGG
>ERZ1031885.818-NODE-818-length-12175-cov-8.163366_pt1 | contig 12175 bp, 8 predicted proteins | sample MGYA00518168_ERZ1031885 | MGnify/ENA primary metagenome ERZ1031885 (study PRJEB33719, sample SAMN04261269) | wastewater metagenome | biome: rural village; feature: human; material: feces | host: Homo sapiens | place: El Salvador | collected 2014-01-14 ...
TCCATCAGCTTCTGGATGGCCTTCTGCACGGCTTCGGCGGTCTTGGAATCGCCCTTCTTGACGGCCACGGCCTCAGGGGTCACGCCAACATCCTCGCCGAGGGCCTCGAGCGTATCACCGGTCTGCTTGATGGCGTAGCCGGCAACCGGCGTATCGGCGTAGAAGATATCAGCCTTACCGGAAGCCACGGCGGTGGTCACATCGGTCTGCAGCTTGGAGGACTGGATGTCGATGGCATCCTTACCGTCCGCCTTGCACTGCTCGTTATCCTTGTTGACTTCCTCTTCCTGGGTGGTACCGGTCTGCACAGCCACCTTCACGCCGCACAGGTTCGAGGAGTCGACCTTGTTCGGGTTGCCCTTCTGCACCACGAACGTGGAACCGGCCTTGAAGTAGGTCACGAAGTCCACAGCCTCCATGCGTTCCTTGGTCACGGTGAAGGAGGAGATGCCGATGTCGTACTTGGAGCCGACGGACGGGATAATCGAATCGAACGTGGAGGAGACGGTGTTTTCCTTCAGTCCGAACACTGCGGCCAGCGCCTTGGACAGGTCGACATCAAAGCCGACCGGGGTCCTGCCGTCCTCGGCCAGGAACTCGGCCGGGGCATAGGAAGTATCGGTGCCGACGGTCAGCGTGCCGTCGCCGGCCACGGAATCGGGCAGCAGCGCGGCGATCTCATCGTCTTTCTTGATGCCGCTGGTGTCGAAGCCTTGCGTACTGGATGAATCTTTGGAATCAGCAGATTTGGATGCAGTGTCCGCGCTATCGCTCGTGCCGCAGGCGGCCACGGCGATCAGCATGGCGGCGCTCAGAGCTGCGGCCGCAGCGGATTGTATTCCCTTGCTTAGAGACATTGGATTTCCTCTCTCCGGATAGTCAGCTGGGCGGGTATGTTTCCCAGATGGCTCCAGAGATTAGGAGCGTTGTGCTACCAAGGCGTTAATCATGGGCGAAAAAGTCCGCAACGTGGACAAATCAGTGACGCATGTTGGCATAGCGCATGGCGCGCAGGGCCTCGCGCTTGTCCTGCTCCTCACGTAGAGCCTGACGCTTGTCGAATTCCCTCTTGCCTCGGGCAAGGGCGATTTCCGCTTTGACGCGACCGTCCTTGAAATACAGGCTCAACGGCACAATCGTGTATCCCTTGGCCTCGATGCCGCGAGCGAGCTTCGTGATCTGCACGCGATGCAGCAACAGCTTACGCTTGCGCTTGGGCGCATGATTGTTCCATGTGCCGTTCAGGTATTCGGGGATATTCGCCCCCTCAAGCCACATCTCTCCACGGCGATCGATGGAAACGAACGCCTCGGCCAGAGACGCGCGGCCTTCGCGCAATGACTTGACCTCAGTGCCGGTCAACGCCAATCCGGCCTCATACTTGTCTTCGATGGCGTAGTCGTGCCGGGCCTTCTTATTCTGCACGATCAGCTTTTCGCCGGCCTCCTTGGGCATGGGTTCCCTCCTTTCGTGGGTGCAACGCAACATATGAGAATATCATGAACCATCTGCACATACGAACAAGGCCCCAAACGGGGCCTTGCATAACGTAATTCGGTACAGCCGGATCAGTGAACGTACCAGTACTGACCGGGATTGTACAGAAAGCGCTGGCTGACGATGAACTCGCCCTTGACGTTCATTTCGGAAATCAGAATCGAGTTGCCGTACACGGCTTCCACCACGGCCACGTGACCGTAGTAGCCATCAGCGCCAGCCACACCCGGCGGGAAGGAGAGAGCCGCGCCAACCTGCGGGCTGTGATCCACCCGCAAACCGTATTGGGGAGCGTAAATGTACCACTGGCCGCCATTGTGCAGGAACGATGGCGTGCCGATGCCCATTTCCTTACGCCGGTTGTACGCATACCACGTGCATTGGCCGGCCACATACCGGTTGCCGACATCACCATTCGAGGTGCCCTGTCCCGTGCTTCCGCCGGCAGACGTGCTGCCACCGGAGGGAGCGGACGGAGCAGGTGCGGAAGGAGCAGGTGCGGCCGAACCACCAGTGCTCTGCTGGCCGCTGCTGACCTGGCCGTTGGCGGTTGCCTGTTCCTTGATGTACTGCTGGTTGTAGGAATCCACCTGAGAAGCGATCAGCACGGTCTGCGCGGCCTGCTTCGCCGACTGGGACTTCAGGCTGGACACCATACCGGTCAGTTCATTGCGCCTGGCTTCGCCCTCCTGGCGCAGCTGTTCCAGAGCATCACGCTCATTTTGCGCGGTTTCCGCGACGCTCTGAGCCGCGGCGGCCTTGTTGTCGGCCTGGGTCTTCAGTGTGGCGATCTGCTTCTCGATCGCGTCCAGACGCTCGCTGCGGTTCATCGAGGTATTAAGCTCGGTGGCCGCTGAGGAGGCAGCATTAGCCTCGTTACGAGACAGTGCGTCACGCGACTGCATCGAGTTGACGAAGTCCTTGGTACTCGAGGCACCAGTGACCACGCTCATAATCTCCGAGGCATCGGAACCATGCTGCTCTTCACGGGCCAATTGGGCCACAGCGGCATGGGCGTCGTCGTAGTCCTTACCGGTTTTCTCGATCTGAGCCTCGAGATCTTCCTTGTCCTTCTGCGCGGCTTCCAGTCTTGAGGCAGCGGCATCGGCTTCTTCCTGAGCCGTGGCGGCGTCGGCATTGGCCTGGGTGACTTTATCCTGCGCGGCGACGATCTTGTTGTTGGTCAGATCATCCAATTCCATGATCTTGTCGGCCAGTTCGGTGCTCGCACCGGCTAGCTGCTGCTTTAGATGGGCTTCACGCTGCACGGATGCGGCATGCTGGCTCTGCGCATTGACCAAATTCGAATAGGTGTTTGCCCGCGCCGGCTGAACAGGGCTGGCCAGCAGCCCGGCCACGCATATGGCGCTGGCCGCGCATGCGGCCAACACTGGCCTCATCGTTTTCGCCTTAGTCATATAAATCCTTTCCGTCGCAATAGACCACACCATAACATGCGAATCTGGGAACGCCACCCGCAGTGAGTGTGATACGTCTTACGCGCGAAGGTACCGTCGCAGAGAAATGGTGGAGGCAATCACCGAAAGCAGCACCGCCCCCACGACCAGGAACGGGGAAATCAGCAGCACGGTCATCTGATTCACGTACGGAATCCAAGTCACCGATTGAGCCAACCACCCGGTGATGAACACATGCACGATTACCGACAACATCACGCAGGAGAGTATCGAACCGATACCGGAAGCGATGGCGCCTTCCAAGATGAAGGGCAGACGAATCGTCCAGTTCGAGGCACCCACGTACCGCATGATTTCGGTTTCAGTGCGTCTGGATGCTGCGGACATGCGAATCGTAGTACCGGTCAGCAGGATGGCCACCAACACCATTACGCCTGCCAGAACGGCCGTGACCGCAGTGGCGCGATTCAGAATGGCGAATACGGGATCGAAGATCTGCCGCTGATCGGTGACGTCTTCCACGCCCTCCTTACTGGAGAGCACTTCGGCGACCACCTGATACTTGGTGGGGTCCTTGAGCTTCAGCCACAGGGAATCCTGCATGTCGTCGGCAGTCAGCGTACGACCTTGGAATTCGCCATTCGGGTACTGCTTGGTGAAGGTGTTGTTGTAGAAGTCCTGCTTGCTCACATAGTTGATGTTGGACACCACATCGTTGAGCTCGTCGCGGATGGTCTTCTGCAGTGCCGTGATTTCGGCCGCAGACGGCGACTTACCGGATGCGCAGTTGGCGGACTGGCTCGTACCATCCGGGCACAGCCAAACCACGACTTCGACCTTGTCATACCAATCGCCCTTGGCCTTGGTGATCTGGGCCTGAGTAAGCACGGAAGCGCCGATGAACAGGAATGAGATGAACGTGACCAGCATGAGCGAGAGCAGCATGGACAGGTTACGCCTCAGATTGGTTCCTGTTTCAGACAGGATGAATCGCATACGCATGGGCTACTCCTCCTTGCCTTCGCTGGTTGCACTCTGGGATTCGGCGCTCGGCGGCGCAGGTGGGGCTGGCGGAGCCGGCGGCATAGGCACCTCGTCTGCTTGCACTGACGAGGGCTCGGCCTGGTTCGTCCCTTCGCCGTCGCCGACGGACTGCTGCTCAGGTATCTCACCGGCAACGGACGTCTCCGGCACAGCGAGCGTTTCGGAAACCTCGACTGTCGTACTGCTGACACTTTCCTCGGGATGCAACGAATCGAAAGCCTGGGTGGCTTCGAGGGATACAGCCTGCTCGTCCAAAGTCAGGCCCTTGCCCCATGTCAACGTGTCTTCCAACGGCGCAAAAGTCTCACCGTAGCGGCCGGTTCGCCCGGAATGCACGGAATTGGCCAGACGTGCGATGCCTTCGGACGGCTCGCCCTCCTCCGGCGCGGCGATGGCGTTGGTCCGGGCATCGGGGATGTGGTTGGCCCTGCCGAATTTAGCTTCGGCCTCGGCATCGGGGAAGTACAGGGCGGAATCGTAGGAACCGTGGGCCTCATCACGCACGATCTTGCCACCGTGCAGTTCGACAACGCGCTTGCGCATCGAGTTGACGATCTCTTCGTTATGTGTGGCCATCACGATGGTGGTGCCGGTACGGTTGATAGCGTCCAACACCTCCATAATGCCCAGCGATGTGGTCGGGTCAAGGTTGCCGGTGGGCTCGTCGGCCAACAGGATCTGCGGGTGGTTCACATACGCACGGGCGATGGCCACGCGCTGCTGCTCGCCACCGGACAGCTCATGCGGATAGTTCTTCTCTTTGCCGGTAAGACCCACGGTGTCCAGCACCTTGGGCACCAAAGACTTAATGGTGGAACGGCGGGTACCGATCACCTCGAGCGCGAACGCCACGTTCTCCCACACGGTTTTGTTGTTGAGCAGCTTGTAGTCCTGGAACACGAAGCCCAGCGTACGGCGGTAATGCGGCACCTGACGGTTGGCGATACGGCGCAAGTCGTTGCCGGCCACACGAATCTCACCGCTGGTGGCCTCCTCCTCGCGCAACAGCAGGCTCAGCAGCGTGGTTTTACCGGATCCGGATGCGCCCACCAGGAACACGAAGTCGCCACGCTCTATGCTGAGGTTGATGCCATCAAGCGCGGGACGAGTACCCTTGGGGTAAATCTTGGACACATCGTCCAATGCAATCAAAGCCATGATTACTCCTCGTTCTCGGCAGCACGACGCTGTTCATGACGCCAGCGGATGCCGGCTTCGATGAAGTTGTTGATGTCACCATCGAACACGGCCTGGGTCTGGCTGGTCTCGTAACCGGTACGCAGATCCTTGACCATCTGGTAGGGATGCAGCACGTAGGAACGCATCTGATCGCCCCAGCTGGCCTTGATGTCTCCGGCGAGCTCCTTCTTCTTCTTGGCCTCTTCCTCGTGTCGCAGCACCAGCAATCGGGACTGGAGCACGGCCATGGCGGAGGCGCGGTTCTGAATCTGCGAGCGCTCGTCCTGCATGGTGACCACGATGCCGGTGGGCAAGTGGGTGATGCGCACGGCGGAGTACGTGGTGTTCACACCCTGGCCGCCGGGGCCGGAGGAGCAGTAGGTGTCCACACGGATATCCGTGTCCGGAATGTCAACGTGATCGGTGGCCTCAACCAGAGGCACCACTTCCACAGCGGCGAAGCTGGTCTGGCGGCGGCCCTGGTTGTCGAACGGGGAGATACGCACCAGACGGTGAGTGCCGCCTTCCACAGACAGTCGGCCATATGCATAAGGGGCGTCCACCTGGAAGGTGGCGGACTTGATGCCCGCCTCTTCGGCGTAGGAGGTGTCCATGACCTTGGCCTTGAAGCCGTTGCGCTCGCAGTAGCGCAGGTACATGCGCAGCAGCATCTGCGCGAAGTCGGCGGCATCCACGCCACCCGCGCCGGAGCGGATGGTCACCACGGCGGAACGTTCGTCGTATTCGCCGTCAAGCAGGGTCTGTATCTCCATTTGGTCGAGATCCTTCTGAATCTCGCCGATCTCGTTCTGCGCCTCGTCCAAGGATTCCTGATCCTGTTCCTCCTGGCCGAGCTCGACGAGCGTCTCCACGTCGTCGATGCGCTGGGATGCGGAAGTCAGACGCTTGAGCTGCGATTCCGCTGCGGAGAGCTTGCTGGTGATTTTCTGTGCGTTGTCAGGGTTGTCCCACAATCCCGGAGCCGCCGCCTGCGCCTCAAGATCCTTGATATCCGCCTTGAGACGGTCCACATCCAACGCCTTGGCGATGGAATCGTACTTGGCGCGAGCTTCGCCAATCGCCTGGGTAAAGTCAAATTCTGCCATCGTGTCTTACCTTAACTGTTGATACTTCGAGTTTTCTTGGATGTCGCGTCCTCGTTGACAGCCTTCGCACATTCCGTAATGGTTCTGGCACCGCGATGTTGTGATGTCGTAAGAGTGTTTCTGCAGCCGATCAGCAGGCTTTTCTCGTCACTCCTTCTGCATCAGACGCGCTCAACCGCGGGCGCAAATGCACGAAGGCAACGTCAAAGACCTGCATAGATAGCAGGGACAATCAGGGAGCCAAGCATGGCAACAGCCACGACGATGCACACCACGCGCACGATGGTGCGGCGGCGGTTTTCGCGCTGTTGTCGGCTGTCCTGATATTCACTCACGAGGTCAGTAGTGTACTCACCACTTACGACCGCATGATTTGCCGCCCACGCCGCTTCTGCCGCCCGGACCCCACGGGCCCTGCCCCTGCGCCTTGAGGGTTGCGAGGTGGTGTTTCATGGCCACCAGCATGATATGCGTGTCTTCCAGTCCAAGATGCCGTTCGTTATGGGCTGAATCAAGCGCTCCCTGACGCTTGGCATAAGCATCAAGCGTGTTATCACCATAGGGGTGTTCATCGTTGGGCACTGAGCCAGGATCCCATTGCCTGCTCATGGGCAGGGTGTCGATGATGGTGATGCGACCGGCGCGATAGGCTTCGGCGTATCCGGCGACATTTAGCATGAACCAGCTGTGTTCGAAGGTGGCATTGTGCGCCACATATGGCTGCTGGGTCAGGCGCGCGAGCAGACCGGTCTGGGCTTCCGGCCATTCATCGAAAAGCCGATGACCGGCCTTGCTGCTGCGGTCTCGCACATCGATACCTGTGAGTTTGCGAATGAGTTCGTTGCCGAGAGCCGCATTGGCCGGGGGAACACCGAAGTCAAGGCGAGACTGGCCATAGGCGTCACCGGCATCGTAGTAGCCCTGCTCATACGCATAACCGTTCGGCACATCGGTCGGACGCGGACTGACCATGTTCATAAATTCAAAGCCGACATCGATGATGTAGTCGCGAGCCGGATCGGTACCGGTGGTTTCGATGTCGATGCCCATCACCATGTCCACGTCACGTCCCGGCAGGTAGGCATCACGCCAATCCGATTTGGGCTTATGCGCGGCGGCACCAGAACTTGACGAGTCATTGCTAAACAAGGTGACGCTCCCACCCGGTGCCGTTGCACCGGAGAGATTGGCACGAGCCATATCCACCCTACCCGCGTGGCTTTGCTCACGCTTGGCCCTGCGCCGTTCGGCTCTGGCGTTGAGAATCGCCGCGGAGCGGTCTTGGATATCGTCGAGGGCGATATCCACAGTGCCGGCAAAACCGTCCGCACCTTCAGCCTCGGCATCAAGTGTGCCTTGATTGGGATCTGCTGTGGCGCTGGAATACGGTTTGAGCACCGCTGCCATGCCTCTCCCCTGCCGTTCACGACTTACCTTCCACAGGTGCCGGCGCTCCCCCGCATCAAGCAAGGTGTTGATGGTGTCGTTCAATCGCCGATTGACATAAGCCAGTGCGCGTGGCAGACGGTAGGATGCGATGATTCGATCAAAGTCAGTCATGAATGCGGTGCTGCATTGCGCGATGATCGGCTCCAAGCGATCGCGCACGGCGTAGTCGGCTTTGAGTGCATCATGGATGGCTTGAGGGGCCGGATTGTCACCGGCCGTGTGGCCAAGTCCGCCAAACAGGTCAAGCGAACGTACCCACCGCCAATCAATGGGGTTATCATCCGCGTCCTTGGTCATGACCATCGCCCACTGAGCGATGTCATCTTTGGCGGTCTCAAGCCAGGCGGAATCGGTCATAATGCAAAACCAAGTTCTTCGGCGGCCTCTGTGGGTACCGGATCGTCGCACCAGAGGTCTTCGAGATTTTCGCTGGTGGTCAGCGAACGGATTTCGGCCTTGTCGATGTATAGTTCGCCGCTCAGGTGATCGGTCTCGTGCTGGAAGATACGAGCCGGCCAACCGTGCAGCTGTTCGCTGTGATGTTTGCCGTCTTCATCGTCCCATTCAGCGGTGATGTCAAGCCAGCGCTTACGCACGGCCTGATAGCCATCAAAGCTCAGGCATCCCTCGAAGAAGCTGGTGGTCTTCTCCCCCACCGGCGTGTACTTGGGGTTGATGATCACATGGAACGGGAACTCGGCGATTTCACGCGGATCGTCCTCATCGTCACGCACATGGTCCTCGACTACGGCAAGCGCCAATCCGAGCCCGATCTGCGTGGCGGCCAAGCCCACTCCAGGCGCTTCGAGCATGGTGGTGTGCATGGTGTCGATGAGTTTGGCAAGCGTGCGCTTGGAAAGTTGGCCATTGTAGGCCACGGTCTGCTGGCGCAGCACTGGTTCACCAGCCTGCACGATGGGCAGAATCTGTTCTTTGCCGCCGGATTTAATCAGACGTTCGACATCGCGGTTAAGTTCCAAGTCTACTTTGGCGTTTTTTCCAAACATGTGTTTTCCTTTGCTGCTCCCGCTGGCGGGAGCTGTCGAATGGAATGAGACTGAGGGTGGTTCCATGCGGTTCAGCCTCATCAACCACTCTCAGTCAGCCTGCGGCTGACAGCTCCCGCCAGCGGGAGCAAAGCCGTGGTGTGTTATAGCGCCAGTTCTTCAGCCACGATCTTGGCGAGGCGGGTGCAGACTTCGTCGGCGTAGGCCTGGGTGGCTGCCTCGGCCATCACGCGCACGAGCGGCTCGGTGCCGGAGGGACGCAGCAGCACGCGGCCGGAGTCGCCCAGCAGCTGTTCCTCATGGGCCACGGCTTCCTGGATGCGCTTGTTGGTGGAGGCGGCCTTCTTGTCGACGTTCGGCACATTGATGAGGGTCTGCGGCAGTTGCGGGAAGTCTGCGGCAAGTTCCTTGAGGCTCTTGCCGGACTTGACGACCTCATTGCACAGGGTCAGGGCAGTAAGGGTGCCGTCGCCGGTGGTGGCGAACTCACGGTTGATCACATGGCCGGACTGTTCGCCGCCGAGGGAGTAATCGCCCTTGAGCATTTCTTCCAGCACGTAGCGATCACCCACGCCGGTTTCCACGGTCTTGATGCCCATGTCTTTCAGGGCGAGCTTCAGCCCGAGGTTGCTCATCACGGTGACCACGAGGGTGTCGTGGTTGAGCTTGCCTTCACGCTGCTTGGCGCGGGCGAGGATGCCCATGATCTGATCGCCGTTGATCATGTTGCCGTCTTCGTCCACTGCCAGGCAGCGATCGGCGTCACCGTCGAAAGCTACGCCCATCACAGCATCGGTGGCTTTGACCATGGCCTGCAGCTGCTCGGGGTGGGTGGAGCCGGCGTTCTTGTTGATGTTGTAGCCGTCCGGCGAGGCGTTGATCACGATGACGTCCGCGCCTGCGCGACGCAGCGCTTCGGGGGCCACCACGGAAGTGGCGCCGTTGGCGCAGTCGGCCACGATCTTCAGGCCCTTGAGCGGCTTGGGCTGGGTCTTGTCATCGTTCAGCGGAGCGATGGTGGACACCAGATGGTCGATGTACAGGTTGGTGGCGGTGGTCTGGTCGTGGCTCACGCGGCCCACGCCGGCACCGGTCGGGCGGTCCCAGTCCTGGCCGAGCACGGCCTCGATGTCGTCTTCCTTCTGGTCGGGCAGCTTGAAGCCGCCGCGTGCGAAGAACTTGATGCCGTTGTCGGGCATCGGGTTGTGGGAGGCGGAAATCACGGCACCCATTTCGACGTTGAGCACGCTAGTCAGGTAGGCCACGCCAGGAGTGGGGATGATGCCGGCATCGATCACGTCGAAGCCGCCGGCAGACATGCCTGCGGACAGCGCGGAAGCCAGGAAATCACCGGAAACGCGGGTATCACGGCCCACCAGCGCACGGCGGCGGCCCTCGGGCTGGTCGTCCTGCGTACCGGCGTCACCGAGCACACGCACGGCGGCGTCGCCCAGATCCAGCGCCAGTCGTGCGGTCAAATCCCTATTGGCCAGTCCTCGTACGCCATCGGTTCCAAACATGTTCGGCATAATGAAGTTCCACTCCTTGTATCGCGTTACCCGCACCATCGTAGTCGCTGCGCTCCACCCCAAACACCAACCCAACGAAAAACCGCCACGGAATCTGCGCCGGGGGTCCATCAGCGAAGCAAATCATCGGATCAACCGAGGAAACACCCCACTGAACAACCCTCAGCGAGGCAAAACCACGAACCAGTCGAAAATTCACCCCGCTCACAGCCCCTCAGCGAAGCAAAACCTCGAGCCGATTGAGGATGTACCCCACTGAGCAGTCACCAGCGAAGCAAAACCTCGACCAAACCGAGGAAACACCCCACTGAACGGCCCTCAGCGAAGCAAAACCCGCAATCATTCCCCGTATCCTTCCGCTCGTCGACCGGTACATTGCCGGCCTTGAGTGAGAATACGCTGTTGGGGATTGGTTGCGGGTTTTATGTTGGAATGTGGACGAGGTTCCTCGCGGAAGGGACTCCCCTCAGAGAGGGGAGCCAGAAATCAGAGGGCCTCGTTGTATTCGCGGACCTTGAGGGTGCGGTGGGAGGAGGCCACGTTTTCGACGATCAGACGCTTCAGGGCGTTGTCGGCGGCAATGTGTTCCTCAAGCCAGGCGTCACCAAGCTTGGTCAGCGTGGCGGGATCGGCGTAGCCCGGGTACAGGCCGTTGAGCAACGCCTCGGCCATGTGATAGGTCTTGTTGGCCCAGACCCAGTCAACGGTCTCGAAATACTTGGCGGCAAACGGCTCGACCAGATCGGCTCGCGGAGTGGCGGAGAAGCCACGGGCCACGGCCTCAAGCTGGGAGTTGGTCAGTTCGTCGTTGTGCAGCGCCTGATCCCAAGCCCATTCCTTGGCCTCAACCGTGGCCATCGAAGCGCGAGCGCCGTAAGCGAACTCACGGTTTTCAGTGGTGTCCTTCTTGGCAAGCTGCGCGTCCACGTCCTCGTTGGTCATCTCGTTGACGGAGGTGAGCGACTGGATGATGGTCCATGTGAAGTTGTTGTCGATGTCCAGACCGTCCAGCGTCACGGTACCGTCCAGCAGACCACGCGCATTGGCGGCGAATGCCGCGTCACCCTCTTCGCCATAGCCCAGGTACGCGGTGGCAAGCTGGAACTGGGTGTCCGAACCGGCTTCGGCGGCGTTGGCCAGCGTCCACAGCTCGGCGGCCACGTGGCGCAGCACCTCCTCGCGACGTGCGGGGGCCACATAGTGGTGGGCGGTGGTGCTCATGCAGGCCAGTGCATAGCGGAAGGTGGTGGATTCGGTTTCCGTGGCCAGCAGACGCAGGGTCATGTCCACGAAGCGTTCGGCCGGGAATTCGCCGTCACGGGTCATATCCCAGAAGGCGAGCCAGGTCACGGCGCGGGCCAGAGCATCGTCGAAACGCTGCAGGTTGGCTTCGGCGAAGGCCTGAGACTCGGCATCGAAGCGAATCTTGGTGTAGGTCAGGTCATCGTCGTTAATCAGCACGAAGGCCGGGCGCTGCTTGCCGGCCGCGGCTTCGACGATGGTGGTCTCGCCGTCCACATCGAGCTCGAACTGTTCAGTGCGCACGATCTTGCCGGTCTCGGCATCTTCGTTGTAGAAACCGATGGCCAGACGATGCGGGCGCAGCACCGGGTGCTCGGCCGGGGCGCTCTGGGTGAGCTTGAGCTCGGCGATGGTGCCGTTGGCGTTCGTCTTAATATCGGCGGCGATCGTGTTGATGCCGGATTCCTCGAGCCACTTGGCGCTCCAGGCCTTCAGGTCACGGCCGGAGGTCTTCTCCAGCTCGCCCAGCAGGTCGGCCAGCGTGGCATTGGAATAGGCATGGCGGATGAGATAGTTGTGGATGCCTTCGAAGAAGCGCTCACGGCCCACGTAGAACACCAGCTGTTTCAAGACGGACGCGCCCTTGGCATAGGTGATGCCGTCGAAGTTGACGTAGGTGTCGTTGAGGTCGTTGATCGGGGCGA
>ERZ1031885.820-NODE-820-length-12161-cov-12.845201_pt1 | contig 12161 bp, 9 predicted proteins | sample MGYA00518168_ERZ1031885 | MGnify/ENA primary metagenome ERZ1031885 (study PRJEB33719, sample SAMN04261269) | wastewater metagenome | biome: rural village; feature: human; material: feces | host: Homo sapiens | place: El Salvador | collected 2014-01-14 ...
TGGCCGTCATGGGCTTGAGGGTGCCGGGGTTCAGCAGGGGAGCGGGCTTGTTTTTCATATCGGCCCGCACATTGTACCATGCGGTGGGCAGCTCCGATCCTTCCAGATAAAAGCGGAAAAAGCGAAGTCGTACGACTGCCCGAAACCTGTGCGAGAGGGACGAACACCAGCCGCCCCCGGGGGCTGTATACCGCCCCTGCCACGCAGCCGTAGAGAAAAAAGAGCATCACCGCCACTGCCGCCGCCAGAAGCAGCAGCCCCCGGTGGTGGAACGACCAAATGCGATGCCCGGGCCGCTGACGCTGCATACAAGACCCCTCCTTTTGTGGTTTGGGCCATCTTATGCCTGTCAGGGTGCGGCTGTGCGATTGTGCCGGGCCGAAGAGTGTGGTACACTATAGCCATCGAGATTTTTTGTGATACGGAGAAACTTTATGCTGACCATTACACTGCTGGGTACAGCGGCCACCATGCCCCTGCCCGACCGCGCCCTCACGGCGGCGGTGGCCGAATGCGGAGGACACAGCCTCCTGTTCGACTGCGGCGAGGGGACCCAGACTGCCGCCCGCCGGGCCGGAGTCAACCTGATGAAGATGGACGCCGTCTGCCTGACCCATTACCACGGCGACCACATCTTCGGCCTGCCGGGGCTGCTGCAGACGCTGGGCTGTCAGGGCCGCACCCGCCCGCTGGCGCTGTACGGGCCGAAGGGGCTCGGCGAAGTCTGGGCGGCACTGCGGGTGCTGACGGGGCCTCTGCCGTACCCGGTTTATGCTGAGGTGCTGGACGCCCCGGCGGCGCTCTGCGAAAAATTCGGCGGCTGGCCCCAGAGCGCGAAGCTCACGCCGGTGCCGACCCGCCATCGGGTCATCAGTCAGGGCTATCGGCTCGATCTGCCCCGGGCCGGGCGGTTCTCACCCGAACAGGCGCGGGCGTTGGGCGTACCGGTAAAGCAGTGGAAGACGCTCCAGCACGGCGAGAGCATCACGCTGGACGGTGGACGTGTCATCCAGCCGGAAGCCGTCCTCGGCCCGGCCCGGCAGGGGCTGAGCTTTGTCTTCTCGGGCGACACCGCCCCCTGTCCGGCGCTGGAAAAGGCCGCAGCGGGTGCGGACCTTCTGCTCTGCGACTCCACCTATGCTCTGCCGGAGCAGGCCGCGCAGGCCAAACAGTACGGCCACAGCACCTTCGGGCAGAGCGCGGCCCTTGCCGCCAAGGCGGGCGCGAAGCGGCTCTGGCTCGTCCACTATTCGCCCATGATCACCGACCCGGAAGAAGAGCTGGCCCAGGCGCAGAGCCTCTTCCCGGCGGCAGAGTGCGGCTATGACGGCAAGAGCATCACCCTGCAATATGAGGAGGCCGAAGAATGAACATCACCATAGAACCCGGTGCCGCCGCCCTGCTGGACGCGCTGCACCGGGCAGGCTTTGCGGCCTGCGCCGTGGGCGGCTGTGTCCGGGACAGTCTGCTGGGCCTTGCGCCCCACGACTGGGACCTCTGCACCGCCGCCCGCCCGGAGCAGGTGATGGAGCTGTTCGGAGAAAAGCAGTGCATCCCCACCGGATTGCAGCATGGTACCGTGACCGTGAAGCGGGACGGCAGGCTCTACGAGATCACCACCTTCCGCACCGAGGGCAGTTATTCCGATGGCCGCCACCCCGACAGCGTGGCCTTTGTACCCGACGTCCGGGAGGACCTGGCCCGGCGGGACTTCACCATCAACGCCATGGCCTACAGCGCCGAAGAGGGCTTGTGCGACCCCTTTGGCGGGCAGGAAGATCTGGCCCGGGGCGTGGTGCGGGCCGTCGGTGAGCCGCTGCGCCGCTTTGAAGAAGACGCTCTGCGCATCCTGCGTCTCTACCGCTTTGCGGCCCGGTTCGGTTTTGTGATCGACGAGGCCACCGAAGCGGCGGCGAAACAGCTGGCCGCCCACCTCGACTGCGTGTCGGTGGAGCGCATCGAAGAAGAGCTGAACAAGCTTCTGTCTGCCCCGAAGCCGGGGGCGTATCTGGAGCCGGAAGTGCTGGCCTTCGTCCTGCCGGAACTGCCGCTCGACGATCTGTCGGAAGCCCGTGAGATCATAGATGCCCTTCCGGCAGGAGGAGAGGAAGTGACCACCCGCTGGGCGGCGCTGCTTCTGCCGCTGGGGGAGGATGGAACACGGAAGGCGCTGAAACGCTTGAAATGCTCCAATGCTGTGATAGATGGAGTATCAACACTTGTGAAGGAGAAAGCTCCCCGCACTCCTGCGCTGTCGCTTCAAGCCAAACGACTTCTTGGCAAATACGACCTCCACACCGTGCAGCAGCTGACTGCCCTTTGGAGCGCTCTTCAACCGGAAAGAAAAGATGAATTTACCGCCCTGCAAAAAGAGGCCGAGACGCTGACCGCCCAAAGCGCCTGCTGCCGCGTCTCCCAGCTGGCCGTGAATGGCCGCGATCTGATGGCGGCGGGCGTCGCGCCCGGGCCGGGCCTGCGCCGCGCGCTGGAAGCGCTGCTGGAAGAGGTCATCACCGGGCGGCTGCCCAACGAAAAAGCGGAACTTCTGGCCTTTGCGGCCAAATTTTCTGCGGCTTGACAAGAGAAAGAAGCTGCGGTAGTATTATACTACTGTTTTAGTATGTTATAACAGAAGAGGAACAGAATGACAGAAACACAGAACACTTCCCGCCGCCCCGGGGCGCTCATCGCCATGAGCGGCGGTGTGGACAGCTCGGTGGCGGCATGGCTCATGCAGAGGGACGGTTTCGACTGCACCGGCGTCACCATGCGCCTCACCCGCAACGAGGCCGTGAACACCGAGGGCCTGCACACCTGCTGCTCGGAGCGGGACATTGAGGACGCCGCCGAGGTGGCCTATGCGATGGATATTCCCTACGAGGTGCTGGATTTTACGGCAGACTTTCAGGAAAAGATCATCGACAAATTCATCCGGGTCTACGAGGCCGGCGGTACGCCCAATCCCTGCATCGACTGCAACAGATATATGAAGTTCGATCACCTGCTTCGCTGGGCGGAAGCGCACGGGCTGGAGCATGTGGTCACGGGCCATTATGCCCGGGTGGAGCAGGACGAGGCCACGGGCCGCTGGCTGCTCAAAAAGGGTCTGGACGAGAACAAAGACCAGAGCTATGTGCTCTACAACCTCACGCAGGAGCAGCTGGCTCATGTCCGCCTGCCGCTGGGTGGTCTGCACAAGAGCGAAGTGCGCGCCATCGCCGAGCAGCAGCACTTCGTGAACGCCCGCAAGCACGACAGTCAGGACATCTGCTTCGTGCCGGACGGCGACTACGCCCGCTTTATGGAGGATTTCACCGGCAAGCACTACCCGGCGGGCGATTTCCTCGACGTCGGCGGCAGAAAGGTAGGCACCCACAGCGGCGCTGTGCGGTACACCATCGGCCAGCGGAAGGGCCTGGGCCTCGCCATGGGCGCACCGGTCTACGTCTGCGCCAAGGATATGCAGGCCAACACCGTCACGGTCGGCCCGGAGTCGGAGCTGTTCGATACCATCGTCTATGCGAACGAAGTGAACTGGATCGCCATCCCGGAGCTGAAAGGCCCCCTGCGGGTGACGGCCCGCACCCGTTATCATCAGACCGAACAGCCTGCCACCGTCTACCCGGCAGGGCCGGACAGCTTCCGTCTGGAATTTGACCAGCCTCAGCGGGCCCCCACCCCGGGGCAGGCCGTCGTGCTGTATCAGGGCGATGTCGTCCTCGGAGGCGGCACCATTACACAGGTGGCGAAGGGATAAGGGCAAGCCCGTGAATGTAAAAAGCAGAACCTAAAGGAGAAATGATATGCAAGACCAGTATTCCCGCACCCAGATGCTGCTGGGCGCGGAAGCAATGACCAAACTGCACGATTCCCGCGTAGCCGTGTTCGGCGTGGGCGGCGTGGGCGGCTACACCGTCGAGGCGCTGGCCCGCAGCGGCGTGGGGGCTCTCGACCTGATCGACGACGACAAAGTCTGCCTCACCAACCTGAACCGCCAGATCATCGCCACCCGCAAGACGGTGGGCAGGTTCAAGGTGGATGTGGCCGAAGAGCGCGTCCACGACATCGACCCCAACATCAAGGTCACCACCTACAAGACCTTCTTTGGCCCTGAGACGCAGGACAGCTTCGATTTCAGCCAGTTCGACTACGTGGTGGACGCCATCGACACTGTCACCGGTAAAATTGCGCTGGTCATGAAGTGCAAGGAGGCTGGCGTCCCCATCATCTGCTCCATGGGTGCAGGCAACAAGATGGACCCTACCCGCTTCGAGGTCACGGATATTTATAAGACTTCCGTCTGCCCGCTGGCCAAGGTCATGCGCACCGAGTGCCGCAAGCGCCGCATCAAGCACCTGAAAGTCGTTTACTCCAGGGAGCCTGTCATGACTCCCATCGAGGATGACTCCATCAGCTGCAAATACCACTGCATCTGCCCTCCGGGTACCCAGCGCAAGTGTACCATCCGCCGCTCCGTCCCCGGCTCGAACGCCTTTGTCCCGTCGGTCGTGGGCCTCATCATCGGCGGCGAGGTCGTGAAGGACCTCGTGGGCTTTGTCCCCATGAAGGGCTGAATTTGATAGAATAAGAAAACGGCAGGTTCAATGAACCTGCCGTTTTCTTCGTTATGAGCTGATTTTTACTGCTCAGGAGCAGCGAATGCGATGGGGGTAGCGCCAGCAGCTGCGTCCACGCTCTTCAGAAAGATGGGAGTGGTCTCGTAGTGCAGGGTCTCGAAGCTCTGGGTGCTGCCGTCCTCGGTGGTGAACTCGAGAACATAGGTCATGTCGTCCTGCTTGTCGGCCTCGACATCGCGGGTGATGACGACATTCTCGCCGTCGGCCAGACCGGCCTCGCCAGCCAGGTTCTCGCCCTTGTCCTCAGAGCCTGCCTCGTACAGGTACAGCTCGGAGACGGTAGAACCGGTGGTGTTGTAAACGGTGTACTCTGCGCTCTCAGCAGCCTCAGAAGATGCTGCCTCAGAAGATGCAGCAACGGAGGAAGCGGCCGCAGAAGAGGCAGTGCTGGAAGCAGCAGTGGAAGCAGAGCCGCCGCAGGCGGTCAGAGCAACAGCCAGTGCCAGAACGGCAGAGGCGGCACAGATCTTGTTCAGTTTCATGAAAATGTACTCCTTGATTTTTGAATCGGACTGTCCGTGATGGACGGCTATCGGAAATTATTATACATTACTTTGCCTAAAAAATCAAGAGATTCCGCGCAGAATGCACAATGAAGTAAGAACTGTTACCAAAATGAAATAAAACAATCACAAACTCATCCGCGGTTCAGCCGCCGCTGCGCCAGCGCAAAGCCGACGGCGCTTGCCGCAAAGACGGCGTAATAGCTGGCCAGCCGGTAGAACATCAGCAGGCTCATGGACGAAGCATCGGGGAGGAAGCTGCTGTACACCAGCAGGAAGGCCGTCTCCACCGAGCCCATGCCCGCCACGTTGGGCAGGGCGTTGGAGACAAAGAAGGTCAGCGACGTCAGGAGCTGCACCTGCCAGAAGGCCAGTCCGGTATCCAGCCCCATGAACCGCAGCCCCATCCAGGGCAGGCAGAAGAGCAGGAACAGCTTTACGAGATGCACGCCCAGAATGGCGGCACAGCGGGGCTTGTCCGCCAGCAGATGGCGGCTCTCGGCGCTCAGGGCGTCCAGCTGCTTGAGCCAGCTTTCCCGGCGCTCGGCCCAGCGGCCCGTGTCGGGCAGAAAATGCAGCAGCCAGCGGGCCAGACGCTGCACCACCGGCAGGGCGCAGAGGGCGATGAGCCCCACGATGACGCCCGCCACGACAGCGTAGGCCCCGGGCAGATACCGCAGCACGCCGTCGGAGTGGGCCGCCATCCAGGGGCGGCCCGCCAGAAGCAGCACGGTGGCGTAAAGCAGGACGGCTGTCTTGTGGAAGACGTATTGCAGGGTCATCAGCCCCACGCCGGGGCCGACGTCCAGCCCGCGCCGGTGGAGATACCACGTCTGAAACGGCATCGACCCTGCGCCGAGGCCCACCACATTGCCGAAGGTCCCCATCCATGCGTTGTCGATGCCCTGCCGCAGCGGGAAATGGGACAGGCGGCTGCGGACGATGAGCCAGCTGGATACGCCCTCGAGAAGCGGGTAGCTCAGGCCCACGGCCAGTGCCAGAAGCCCCTGCCCGAGGGTGAGCCGGCTCAGCGCCTCGGAGATCTCGGCCCAGTGCTCCCGGAAGATGAACACCACGATGCCGGTCAGCAGGGCCAGAACGCCCAGCGAGAGCAGGGTCTTTCGGCGCGAAGGGGCGGGGGAGGCGGACGAACTCATGCGGGGACTCCTTTCAAATTTGAACAAAAAACGGACTGGGATAGACTCTTTTAGGAGAGTATATCACAGTCCGGAGGGGTGTTTGTGAACAACCGCCAAATTTTTTGCCTCAGTTTCGGCAGAGTGATAAAGAACGGGGAGCTTATTCGCCGGTGAGCTCCTTTACAGCCTGTTGTAAACTGTCGGAAAACGCCTGCTTGGAGTAATGGCTCTCGTAAAGCTCACGGCAGGCGGGACGCATGGCGGCCAGCTTTTCCGGGTGCTCGATGGCCCAGGCCAGCCGCTCGGCCAGCTTTTCGGGGTCGTCGTCCTCGTAGACGAAACCGTCCACGCCCTCGGTGATGAGCCCGGCGGTGCCGGTGTGCTCCGACACGATGGCGGGCTTGCCGAAGATGAGGCCCTCGGTGACGAAAGTAGGCATGGGGTCGTCGCGGGAGGCGCAGACGAGGCAGGTACACTGGGCCATCAGGCTCTTGATCTCGTCGCGGGTGAGCCGCTTGACATAAAAGACGTTGTCGGGGCAGTCAGCGGTCAGGCTCCGCACGGCGTCCATCATCTCAGCCTCTGCGGCCTTGCCCACGAAGAGGAAGGATGCCTTCTTCATGGTCTCAGGCGGCAGCAGCCGGATGGCCTTGCAGAAGATGTCCTGGCCTTTCCGGTTCTCGAAGGAACCCACGGTGGCGAACAGAGGCCGCCCGCCCGCATAGCTCAAATCGTAGTGGGAGAACTTCTCGGCGGCGTAGTCCGGCAGGCCGTAGATGAGGGGCCGGATGTTGAACTCCGGCCGCACCGAGTGCATGGCGTTGGCGGCGTGGCTGCCGACGGAGTAGAGCCGGATGTTTTCGCCCAGCTCTCTGGGGATCTGGTGGGCGATGTGGGGGTAGCCTGCAAAGGCATCGTGGAGCCACCAGAGCACCGGCACCCGCGCACCGCTCAGGGCGCGGACGGCCCGGGCCTCCACGACGGTGTTGGCCAGAACAAGGTCGGCGCAGAGGGCCAGCCCCCAGAGCAGGGGCGACTGGACACAGCCCTTGCGGGTGATGACGGTAGCTCCCGCCTCGAGGAAAAGCGGCATGGAGCCGCCGTCCTCAGGGCCGAGGACGACCACTTCGTAGCCCATGCTGCGCAGCACCGGCACGGCGCTCACCAGCACGATGGGCGCACCGGTCATGTCCAGCAGGTGGCTCATGATAAAGACGCGCTTCCCCTTTACAGACCAGACGTCTTCGGCGCAGATGTCCCGCTCATAGTGGGCCAGCGCCAGCGGGAGGCAGACGTGGCTGCGGCGGAGCTTCGCCGCCAGCGTCAGCAGCTCGACGGGATTTTCCGGGTCGCGGGCTTCCGCCTGACAGCGGCGCAGCAGCTCCCGGGAGACGAGGGCGCAGCCCGGGCAGGCTGCAAAGCCCTGACTGTGGTAGAGGGTGGTGACGCCTGAGTAGCCGAAGACGGCGTCGCTGGTGACGTAGTCTGCGCCGCTGCGCAGTGCGTCCGCAAAGCAGGAAAGGGCCGTGGGCATCAGGAAAAGGTCTTCCCTGACCAGAAGCACACCGACGGCGCTGCCGAGGGCTTCGGGGCGGAGGCTGTCCGTCCATAAAAATTTGCGGTGGAGCTGGTCCTGCAGGGAAGCTTTCAGGGCGGCGTTCCGCCCCGGCGCATAGACGCCGAGAAAAACCTCCTGGGTGTCGAGATATTCCTGTTTGGCGAGCTGAGCCCGCTGCAGAGTGGTATAACTGCTGTACATCGTATCCTCCTCTCCGCAGGCAGGCTCAACGGCTGCGATGGAACAGCCCCAGCAGGCGGCGCAGGGGCTGCGTGAGTTTCCAGCTGCTGGAAGAGAGGATGTTTTCCAGCGAGCTCTCGTAGGCTTTGCTCCGGGCGCACAGCTCGGCGTTGGCCTGATGCAGCTCGGAGAGATTCTTCTGCAGGGCCTCGATGGTCTGCTTCTGGTCAGCCGTAGTCTTTTCCAGCTGGTCGAGGTGCATCTGCTCGCAGACGCGGGTCTTCTGGAAATACTGTACGCCCTCGAGAACGGCGGCGAACAATGGGTCGTCCGCCAGCGGCTCCAGCGGGAAGTAGCAGTAGCTCACGCCCAGCTTCATCCCGGCGGGGAAACGGTTCAGACCCTCCAGCATGAAATTCGGGTCGTCGTTGAGGAACAGGATGCCGTCGCCGTGGAGCGGCACACCGTTCACCGGGCGGCAGAGGATGCGGTCATCCGAGAAGACGAAATCAGTGATGCAGCAGGGCAGTTCGCCGGGGTCGAGACGGAGATTGAACGCGGTCTCCGGCAGCTCGAAGGTCGCTGTCACCATGCCGTTCAGCTCGTCGTATTCGTAGTCCGGGGCTTTGACGGTGTCTTTCTGGGAAAAGCCGAACCCGGCATCATAGTAAAGCAGCGGCTGCACCAGAGCAGGCGAGTCGGTCTGCCTCTCTTTCTGGGGGTGGGCAGCATAGAAGGTCTGCAGCTGTTTTTCCAGCTCGAGGCAGCGCTGGGCCAGCCGCGAAGTGCCTTCGTCTGCAAGTTTGAGCTGTTGTTCAAGGTCTGCAATGCGGCTGCGCAGAGCCGCCTCAGGAGTTTCGTTCATCATTACCGGGTCCTCCTCCGATTTATCGCAAGGCGTACAACCCGCGCTGCAAGCCCATGCATCAAAAGTAACTATAGTCTGCCCTCAAAATGGCTGGATACCAAAGCGCAGGAATTTCAGTGTTTTGCCGCATAGCGGCGGGTCTTGCTCCGCTGCCGGGGCTTGTCCGCAGGCTTGCCGCCCCGAAGCCTCCGGCCAAGCTCTTTGCGGCGCATCAGAAGTTCGGTGACGGCGAAGATGGACACAAGCGAGAACACGAACTGCAGCAGCATCCCCTGCACCGGATGGTCAGCATACTTTGCAGCCATCAGATACCACGGGATGGCCGTCAGCTCCACCGTGTGGATGCAGAAGATGAAGAGCGAGCGCCGGCCCACCCACTCGATGGCATGGGAGATGGGGCCGTCCACCCGGCGCTGCCATTCCAAAAAGAGCCGGATGATGCCGTAGCCCGCTGCGCCATCCAGCAGGATGCTCAGCGGCCCCATCGTCCACTCACCCAGCGAAACGCAGTCGGTGCTCTGGGTCAGCAAAACGCCCGCGACGACGCCCAGCGCGGACGCGATAAGTCCGGCTTTGGCTCTGCCGGAAAGGGGAGTTTCGAAAAGGCGGCGCTTCTTGGCCAGATAGCCGATGTAAAGGTAGGGCAGCGACACCATGCCCTGTGCGATGCAGAAGGGAGCCTCCCACACCAGCGTGACGCCCCAGCCAAGCAGGGTGACGCCGACGACTGCGGGGGTTATGTACCGCTCGGGGAAGATCTCGAGCAGCACGTCCAGAAGCACCCACGCCAGCATCAGGGCCACTAAGTACCACATGGGTCCGCAGGAGAAAAACTGCTGCCCGAAGTAAGTGGCCGTGTGGGGCAGGCCTAACAGGAAGCCGCCTAAGACCTTGGCCGATTCTGAGAGGGCGGCATCCCACGAGCCGAAAGCTGCGCGGTGAACGAAAGCGTGGAGCACCGTGGTGGCCAGTGCGGTATAAAGGTAAGGCTTGAGCAGGGTCTTGAGCTGCTGCTCGATGCATTTGTGGATGGAGCGCTTGCGGAAGCCGTAGCCGCTGGCAATAAAAAAGGCGGCCATCAGCGCTTCGCGGTAAGCGAACAGCGCGAACGCGAAAGGGATGACGTCGTTGGTGCCGAGGGGGTAAAGCTCTGCCGTGTGGGCAAAGACGATGGCCAGCATTCCGATGCCTTTCAGCAGGTCGAACATGCCAAGGCTGCTTACAGTGCGGGGCTTGGTGCCTTCCATGAAAAGGGTCCTCCTTGTGCGCCATTCGTCCCGGAGGCCCCGGAAGGCCGTATTTTAGGCGCGATAAATAAAAATATGAAGCTCGGCGGGGAGCTTTTTTGCTAAATGATATAAACAGTATAATGCTTTTTGGGCTTGCTGTCAATTTGATAAGGACTCGACCTCCGGGCGAAGTTTCGTCCTGACGAAAAAAAGTGTATCACAGCTTTTTGCATATCGCAACAAAAGGAAAGAATTACATCTGCCTGCACAAATCGAATGCAAGTTTAAATTGCATATTTGTGCAATTAAATCTTGCGTTTGTGCTCTGCTTGCGGTATACTGTTGCCATGAGGAGCCGTGCCAGAGTTTTCCTCGAAATGCCAGAGATTCGGAATGGCTCTGGAAGGTGAATGAAAAAAGTGCTGAGTTGAAAATTTGACAAAAAAGGAGAAAGACCGATGGCTGAATACATCAAAGTACCCGCAGGCGTATACGACATGGTGACCCGCTGCATGGAGCAGGAGTTCCCCGATCATGTGGCCATCCGCTATGTGGCCGAGGACGGCAAGACTGTCGTGGAGAAGAAGTATCGCGAGTATGCGCAGGACATCCGCCGGATGGTGGCCTATCTCAAGGCCGAAGTGCCGGACATCAAGGGCCGGCGCATCGTTCTGCTGAGCCGGAACTGCTATGAATTCTGCGTGGCGTCCTACGGCATCATCCTCGCCGGCGGCGTCCTCGTGACCCTGAACCAGAAAAAGAACTGGGACGAGCTGGAATATGAGCTGGGCCTCGTGGAGCCTGCCCTCATCCTGAACGACGGCATCGACTACGGCTGCCGCGCCGAGCTGGAAGCCGCCTACGGCCCGAAGCTCCGCCCCATGGACTGCTATAAGGATACTGCCCCCGGCGAGCTGACCAACTGCGTGGGCCACGATGATTTGATGATGCTGATGTTCACCTCCGGCACCACCGGCCGCAGCAAGGGCGTCATGCTCTCGGAGCGGAATATGTGCGCCAGCCTGCACACCTATTCGGAGGTGGCAGAGAACTGGATCACCAACCGCCTCCCGGCAGGCCAGAAGCTGCCGCTGAGCCATATGACCCTGCTGCCCCTCTTCCACATGGCCTGCTTCGTCTGCGTCATGTCCTACCCGCCTGCCGGCTGGACTCTGAACCTCTGCGGCGACATCCGCGACTTCTACCGCGACCTGGGCCTGATGCACAGCGATGTCATGGCCTCGGCCCCCATGCTGGTGGAGACCATCTACAACGACATGAAGCGCGGCCGCGTCAGCCGCCTGAACGGCCTGTGGGACCTGTGCTGCTCTTCCGCTGCCCTCGACCCCAAGATGCTGCTGGAGCTGGCCCAGAACGGCTTCGTCGTCAACCAGTGCTACGGTATGACCGAGACCTTCGGCGACGGCATCCTGAACTTCACGCAGGTCGAAAAGCACATGAGTGCCGTGGGCAAGCCCGACGACCACGTTCAGTATAAGCTGGACGAGACCGGCGAGATCTGCATCAAGGGCGACTGCGTGATGCTGGGCTACTACAAGGACCCCGAGGCCACGGCAGAGGTCATCGACGCCGACGGCTGGTTCCACACCGGCGACCTTGCCCGGATGGATGAGGAAGGCTTCTATTACATCACCGGCCGCAAGAAGAACCTCATCATCCTCGCCAGCGGCGAGAACGTCAGCCCCGAAGAGCTGGAAAAGAAGCTGGCCCTCTGCCCGGCCATCACCGAGTGCATCGTGAAGGAGAAGGGCCAGAAAATCTGTGCCGTCATCTACTGCCCTGAGGATAAGCAGGAAGAGGTCAGAGCCTTCGTCACCGAGGTGAACCGCAGCCTGCCGCTGTATAAGCGCATCAGTGCCGTGGAGTTCACCGCTGAGCCCCTGCCCCGCAACGCTCTGGGGAAGCTGCTGCGGAAGTAACAAGTAAGAAGAAACAGTGAAAAGGATACGCCGCGTGGTTGCATTTCTCAGCCGAAACAGGTATTATTACTCTGAGGCAGAAAATGTCAGCTGCCGGCGTTTCGCTG
>ERZ1031885.826-NODE-826-length-12104-cov-6.227073_pt1 | contig 12104 bp, 8 predicted proteins | sample MGYA00518168_ERZ1031885 | MGnify/ENA primary metagenome ERZ1031885 (study PRJEB33719, sample SAMN04261269) | wastewater metagenome | biome: rural village; feature: human; material: feces | host: Homo sapiens | place: El Salvador | collected 2014-01-14 ...
CCCTCGAGGGGAAGGTGCCCCGAAGGGGCGGATAGGGCACTGGCGGTATGAAAGACAGATGAGAAAAGCAGAGAGATGCACGGCATATGTGGGGAAAGCGTGAGCCCCTCACGAATGAAAAAGATTTCTCGCTTGAAATGACGATATGGGGGAGGAGACCTTGCGAAGGGTCAGCGTTTTTACATGACTGTTGTGTAGCCCCTTGAAGAAGGGGCGCGCCGAAGGCGGAGGATAGATCTGCCCCGAAGGGGCAGCCTTCTACGTGATGGAATGAAAGGGAATGTGAGATCGTCCGTTCTCTCGTTTCGTCATCCCGAGCGTAGCCGAGGGTCTTTTACGTTGTAGCGGTACTCTGTACTTATGAGGTAATGATAAAATCGCGTGGGTGCTTCGGCTGCTCCTCATCTGACGCTCTCCGTTTGACCGTTGTGCAAGGAAGATTTCTCGCTTCGCTTGAAATGACGATATGGGGGAGGAGACCTTGCGAAGGTTCAACGTTTTTACATGACTGTTGTGTAGCCCCTTGAAGAAGGGGCGCGCCGAAGGCGGAGGATAGATCTGCCCCGAAGGGGCAGCCTTCTACGTGATGGAATGAAAGGGAATGTGAGATCGCCCGTTTTCTCGTTTCGTCATCCCGAGCGGAGCCGAGGGTCTTTTACGTCGTAGCGGTACTCTGTACTTATGAGGTAATGATAAAATCGCCTAGGTGCTTCGTCTGCTCCTCATCTGACGCTCGTCGTTTGACCGTTGTGCAAGGAAGATTTCTCGCTTCGCTCGAAATGACAATACAAGGAGTCTGATGTCTCCTAGTCTCTTGTCACTCCCACGCCTTAAGCCCCTGCGACGAGTGCCCGCCAGCCTTTGTGTTCAAGGCGGTAGAGCAGGACGGTCGCGCAGGAAGCACGGATGATCTGATCGAGGAGAAGCGCACACCAGCAGCCGATGAGACCAAGGTCTAGCACATAGATGAAGAAGGCGGTCATGAGCGGACGCAGGAAGGTGATGGAGAGGAAAGAGTAGCCGGCCACCTGTGCAGCCTTGCCAGATCCGCGCAGGATGCCTGCGGAGAGGATCGCGTGTGCTTCCGGGAAGCTCACGACTGCGACGAAGATCATGATGACAGAGGCGATCTCCAGCGAGGAGGCGTCATCCGAGAACAGAGCGAAAATGTCAGAGCCGAAGAAGAGGATCGCCGCGCATACGATGGCAGAGAGGATGAGGCTCCACTTGATGCCGCATCTCTTGTAGCCGCGCCAGTCCTCCTCACTGCCCTTGCCGCAGGACTGCCCTGCCATGACCATGCTCGCCTTGCCGAAGCCCATGATGAAGTCATAGTATACGTCAGAGATGTTCATGCAGATGCTGTGTACGGCGAAGGGGATCGTGCCGAGCCCTGCCGCCATGCGACTAAAGAGCACCATGCCCACGCGCTCACTGCCCTGCTCCGAAAGGATGCTTAGAAGGATCGGCATCATGCGGTGGAAATAGGCACGGTCGGGAAGGTAGCTTCCGCCAGAGAAGAACGATTCATTTTTGAGGATCCACGCAGTCCATGTGAGGGTGAAGATCGTACTTGCCAGCGTACCGATGGCTGCGCCCGTCACGCCGAGGGAGGGGATCGGGCCGAAGCCGAAGATCAGGAGTGCATTCAGCGCAAGGTTCACCACATTGCCGCAGACATTCGTCTTCATGATGACGCTTGTGCGTCCATAGCCCAGCTGCACCGCCTGCAGGATGAGCGTGAGCGAGGTCACGTAGACGGCGGCAAGCGCGATGGGGCCATATGCCATGGCTTCTGCCATGTATTCGTCATTGGCGCCCATGAGGTAGAAGATGTCATCCAGAAAAATGTAGAAAAGGATGTGCAGAAGACCCATGAAGATCGCGCAGAGCGTGAGCGACTTCTTCATGATATCCGACGTGCCTTTCGTGTCGCCGGCGCCCGCTTTTTGGGAAACGAGCAGTGTCACCGAGGAGGCGAGAGAACGGGAGAAGCAGAGCAGGATGAGACGCGGCTGCATGAAGATGCTGACCGCTGCGATGGACAAAGCTCCCAGTGCGCCGACCATGATGAGGTCGGTCGAAGCGAGGAGGATCATGAAGAGCCCTTCCAGTGCGGCAGGAAGGGCGATCTTGAAGTAGTTTCTGTCGTAGGTATGCATGAGAGTTCCTGTGGGATTTTTTGGAATAAAAACTTTTTTAATTAAAAATTCTTTTATATTCTATATAAAGAAGCGGCGAAAAGCAAGGCGAAGAGTGTAAAAAATTGCTTAGGCGCGCCAAACTTTAAAAATTAAAGCAGGGATGAGTGGCTAGTGACTAAGAATTAGCAGCTGGGGATGAGGGATTAGACTAGGAGACGCCAGACATCTGACTTCTATCCTCCAGCCTTCGGGCATTGCCCTTTATAATAATCGACGCTCGGGTGCTTTCATAAATCGCCCGCTTGAGACGTTTCTTTCCATTCTCTTTCATACCGCCAGTGTCCTATCCGCCCCTTCGGGGCACCTTCCCCTCGAGGGGAAGGCTATTCATGACAAGCGGCGAAGCTGACACCGGAAACCATTGAACCCTCTGAACCTGTAGAACCCATTGCCATAGAACTCGCTTCCTTTCCTTGCGCAATGCTTTTTATTCGTTTAGAATGAAAATGAAATAATTGGAGAGGATCGCAGATTTCTATGAAAGATGAAAAAATTTTTCTGATTTGCCATGGGAAAAAGTTCTTTTATACTTGCATGATGATTATGATTTCGGCTGTGATTGGCGCATTGGCATTGATGGTGGTATATACGCTTCCGACTACCGGAAATATGTTTAAAAATGCACAGCAGGGGCGCTTGATTTATGAAAAGGAAGAGGTGTACCCTTCATGGGCACCTGGAAATACAAGCGCGTATTGGGATAATTATACGGACTCCATCATGCTTCGAACGGCACTTTTCCCTGAAGCGAATGGTGTCGTACATGATGCCATGTTAAATCCCAGGTATTGCCTGTTCCAAGATCTTGACTCAACGTGCTCAGAAGATATGGATACTGTATTTGGAACATTCCAAACGAATAAAGATGAGGATGTTATAGGGTCGATCCTTGAGGAACTAAAAGGGAATATCCAAAATATGCAAGTATCCTACTATTCAAGATATTGGAATGGATATTTGGTGTGGCTGAAACCTCTGCTGCTGGCAATGCCGATTAGTCAGATTCGCATGTGGAATGGCATGCTGCAAATTTGTCTGGCCTGCTATTTATTTTGCCTGATTTTTCAAAAATTGGGGATCAGGTATAGTTGGGCTTTTTTGCTGAGTTATTTAGCACTGAATCCGATCAGTGTGGCGATCTCGTTTCAGTTTTCAGATATGTTCTATTTGCTGGCAGGCTTTTCTATATATGTGCTGCATCACGAAGAGAGGATATTGGCGCAAAGCCGTTATATATATATGATGGCTTTGGCGGGAATTTTGACTGCGTACTTTGATTTTCTGACATATCCATTAGTTTCCTATGGGTTTCCTATGACTATGCTCATCCTTTTGGCATATAAAGGGCATCGCATGAAAAGAAGGGTGGATGGTGCGGTTTTCGCTGTGACGGGAGGCACTTTTTGGTGTCTGGGCTATGGTGGTATGTATATAAGCAAATGGATCATGTCATGGCTTTTGACGGGACACAATACTTGGGCAGAAGCTGTGGGGCAGACCATGTACCGTATGTCCGGCTCATTATCTGGGCTGGAGGGGAGTCAAGTCTTTTCCGTATGGGAAGTTATTGATCGAAATGTGGGGATATTAGCAAAAGATCCGGCCATTTTATTGTTCTTGGCATTTCTGGCGATTCTTTTATGGAAGATGCGGAGATATCACCAGAGAAGGAGAGGACCAGAGTGCATCAGCGCAATGTTTGGATTGTTGCTCTTGTCAGTGGCACCCTTTGTGTGGCTGGCGGTTTTTGCAAACCATTCATGGTTGCACTTCTGGATGACATATAGGGAACTTAGTCTTTTCATATTTGCTTTTGTCTCTTTGTTCATTGTTATTCTGGAAGATAAAGAAACACATGGCGCACGAGGGATGTAACTGTTTTCGAGCAGATGAAGTAAACGGGGGAAATGATGAATAAGAAGGTGGAATTGGTCGCGGCGCTCGGTCTGATCTTTTTCGTGATCTTTATACTGAACAGCTTTATGGTACGCAGTGCGGGGGATGACTATGTGTACTCCTTTATGTGGGAAGGACACTCGATGTATGAGCCGCTGTCAGCGGATGCGCGGCGCATCGCAGGATTCTCGGATATTGCCGTGTCAGTGTGGTCGTATTTCCTGACGTGGGGCGGACGCATCGTCGCGCAGGCGATGGCGATGTTCTTCCTCTGGATGCCGCGAGGTGTCTTCAATGTGGCCATCGCGCTCACAGTGGTGCTCCTCGTCCTCCTCATGCAGTGGACGGCACGGGGCGGGAAAGTCACGATGGAGCTTCCGGCAAAGAGCGTCCTTATCACAGGCTTCTTTCTCTGGGCATTTCAGGCAAACTTTTGCGGCATCTTCATCTGGCTGGATGGCTCGTGTAATTATCTCTGGCCGATGGTTTTCCTTCTGGCGTGGCTGCTGCCCTACATCCGCCATTACATGACGGATGGGGAAGCGCGCTATGGAGGCTGGCTCTCGCCGCTCCTCTTCCTTCTGGGGCTTCTTGCCGGGAACGGAAATGAAAATACGCTCTGCTGGATCGGGCTTTTCGGACTGTTTTATCTCTATCACATATATAAGAAGGGGGAGATGCAGCTCTGGATGCTGGCGGGCTTCCTCGGGCTCTCCATCGGCTACGGGATTCTCATGCTGGCACCGGGAAATCTGGTGCGCATGGAAGAGAGCGGAGAGAGCTTCCGGCTCTTCCAGTTCTCTGTCAAAGCCTTCGTGGCGATCTGGTTTCATACGCTGCTGCTCTCGCCCTTCTATTTCTACCTGATGAAAGCCTTTCGGAAGAGGAGAGCGCTCTGCGCTTTTTCCGGCGGCAGGAAATATGTCCGTCTCTCGCTCTGGTTTCTATCGGCGAGCCTGCTCTTTGAGATCATCATGTGCGTCTCGCCGGAGTTTCCCTTCCGCAGCCTTTTCCCGAGCACCATCTTCTGCCTGACGGCGGCGCTCCTCATGCAGCACGCCGCTGATCGCGCCGGCGCATCGCCGGTTCGCTTGCCGGGGGCAGGGGTGATGAAGCGGCTGGCCACCCTCTACTTTGCCTTCACCTTTGCCATGACCTTCTGGATATTTGTGGAAAATGCCAGATGGTTTGACCGCTGGCTCGGAGAGGCTGAGGCCATGCGCGGGACACCGGCTATCCTCTCTATCACCGAGCGACCGCCGTATGAGGAGGAGCTGTGGACGTACCTTACAGGCTTTCACCATTACGCCGTAGGATTGAAATCCGATCCAGCCCATTGGGGCAATGCCGCGATGGCGCGTTTCTATGACATCGGCGGCGTGACGATGGTGGAGAAGAAGTGACGGCATCCTTCTTAAAGGATCTGTACACGATACATTTTGTACAAGCATGAATAGAAATTTCTTAATATATAGAATTTCTAAAATCAATGTGATAAAATTGAGCAAATGTGTATGAAAGACTTTACAAGAACGGAAAAACCAAAGCTCCTTCGCACCGGCGGGGAGTGAAATAGATGGGTATCCCGAAAGAGGGGGTCACATGAAACTAGCAGACAAACTGGCCAAGACCGCAGGGAAGATGTCGCCTAGGAAGCTCATCCTTCTCTGCGCTTTCTTTGCGCTCATGATCTTCATCATCCTGTACAGCACACTGTCTTCCTTCGAAGACAAGAAAGAAGAAAAGACACCGGAGGCAGCGGGCGTCGCCGTCATCGAAGCGGTGACGGATATCTCGCCGCGGACGGTCATCACAGATGACATGCTGAAAGCCTCTGTCGTACCGGAAAGCCTGCTCCCGCCGGGGGCTTTGACAGACAAGAAGCTCATTGTCGGGCATAAGGCAGGCGTTACCATCCTTGCTGGCGATGTCATCACCAGGCGAAAACTCGATGTGTCGGCAGCCGCCGGTTTTCAAGGGCTCATCCCGGATGGGATGCGTGCGCTGTCTTTTGGCATCAATGACATTTCCGGCGTCTCCGGCTTTGCGAAGCCCGGCGACCATGTGGATATCCTTCTGATTTCCAGTCAGGACGGGAAGAACCGCGTCACTTCGAAGATGCTGCTCCGTGATGTCCTGCTGCTGGCCATCAATAAGTCCAGCATGGGTCAGGGCTACGTCGCACCGAAGAAGGATGACAAAGACGGAAAAGATGAATCGAATGGAAATAAAATGCCGACCGCGCCGCGTCGCACGGATACCTCCTCCATGGGGACGCCCGCTGTCGCGACGGTCGCGCTCTCGCCCTATGATGCGGCGAAACTCACCGCATCCCTGCAGGTCGGACAGGTACAGCTGATGCTGCGTCCGGCAGACAGTGCGGCTGAGACAGAATCGGTTGCCTACTACGTGATCCCGCTGCCGAAGCCGGATCCGCAGCCGACGGCCGCTCCGTCCTACGCGCCATACCCGCCGCAGGGCGCGCCGCAGCCGCAGGTGGAGATCAGCGGGGGACAGACCGGCAGTGCCGGCAGTGGTATCGAAGTCATTCGTGGTACAAGCGTAACGAGGGGGCAGTAAGATGAACGGAATGAAAAAAAGGATCGGACTCCTCCTCGCCGCTGCGATGCTCTCCTTCGGAAGCGCCTGCGCCGCTGAACCTGTCGAGGTGTCCCTGAATGAATCGAAATACATGGCCGCTTCCGGCATCACACGCCTTGCGGTCGGAAATCCTGCCATCGCTGACGTGCAGCTTCTCTCTTCGGGGGATTTCCTCCTCGTCGGAAAGAAGGCAGGGACGACATCCCTCATCGTCTGGTCAGATGGCGGACGGCGCACCGAGTATACCGTGTACGTCGCGGGCAATGACCGCGGCATGGCGAGCGCCATTCAGGACGCTATCGGCTATCCGAAGGTCCATGTGCAGATGATGAAAGACCGCGTGATGCTTCGCGGCAAGGTCGAGAACCAGTATGAACACGACATCGCACTGAAGATCGCCGGCCTCTACACCGGCGGCGATGGCTCCGGCGTGATCGACCTTCTGGAGATGGAGCATCCGAGCCAGATCCGCCTCGAGGCGCAGATCATAGAGATCAATTCGGACTATACCAAGAACCTCGGCATCCAGTACTGGTCGCAGACACCGGGTTCAAACAGCAGCTCTGGCAGCAGCTCCGGCAATGCCAATAGCGGTATCACCGTAGGTACGGCGGGCCTCTTCTACGGTGGGGAAGACTTCTCTTCCACCCGAAAACACGGCGGCTGGCTGGGCTCTCATATCGCGAATGTGAATGTGACCCTGCAGGCGCTCATCAATGAAGGCAAGGCGCGCATCCTTTCCCGCCCGTCCATCACGACCATGTCCGGGAAGACGGCAAACATTCTGATCGGCGGACGTATCCCGATCCCTGTCTCGGATGGCAATGGCAATGTATCCATCGACTGGCATGAATACGGCGTGAAGCTCAATATCGAGCCGGTCGTCGACTCGGAAGACAAGATCACCTCGAAGGTTCATGCCGAAGTATCGACCCTGGACTACAGCCATGGCGTCAAGATCGACTCCTTCAGCGTACCGGGCATCGCGACCCGCGAGGCCGAGTCCGAAGTCAATGTCCGCTCCGGCATGACCATGGCGATCGGCGGCCTCATCAATTCCGAGGATGCGAAGATCGTATCGAAGATCCCGCTCTTGGGAGATCTCCCCATCATCGGGCGCTTCTTCCGTCATACATCGAATACCCGTGACAAGCGTGAGGTCATCATCCTCATCACGCCGACCCTCGTCGCAGACGATACCCCTGTGCCGATGAGCCAGCGCATGAAGGAAAGCTATGAGGCTGGCGAGCGCGCCGCCAGAAACCGTGAGCTTGTAGAGACGGGAAAGCCCGTTCCGCAGGGGACAGATGCGGAGGAGCGTGACCTCTGGGGCGAAAAGCCCGGAGACGATGACACCATCATCCTCGAAGAAAAAGCACCTGCCAAGACGCGGTCCTACCTCTTGAAGACCACGGACATTCACGGCGAGCCGATCCTCGTCCCTATGACCGAGGAAGACTACGAGGCACAGAAAGACCGTTTGACCGTCGCCCGTCGAGAAAAGACAAAGCCGGAGAAAAAGGCAAAGCAGGAAACCGCCCAGCCAGCCGTAAAGATACAGCAGCCCACCCGCACCGCCGCTGACGCCGAAGCCCAGAGGGCAAGGATCAAGGCGGCGATGGACAGGTATTCCGGAAAGAGTACGACCTCGACAAGCAGGTAAAAGTGGTGGGTTCAAGGTTGTGGTGCGGCGCAAAAAAATATGTGACTAGTGACTTGTGACTGGTGACTAGTGACTGGTAGCTAGGGATTAGGTTTGCGATACGAGAAAACCGCTAGTTTCAAACCTCCGCGGCGCTTCTATATTTTTATGCGCCGCACCACCATTTCTCATTTCTCATTTCTAATTTCTCATTCAAACGAGGCTTTCAAACGCAATCAAAGGACGTACGTCCCGTGGGCTAACCCTGAACCTTGAACCCTTTATTCTGGTAAAGAGTCCTCAGAGACTTTTTATAGATTCCGTTTCTATATATTTCACGAAAAGGAGGTGAAATCATTATGATGAACAGAGCAAAACAGATGTATGACTACTATGTCAGACCGGTACTCGGCGAAAAAGGTCAGGACATGGTCGAATACGCACTGATGCTGGCGATCATCGTCGGCATTGGCTGGCTGATTTATCAGCAGGCTGGCCTGTCTGATCAGATCAAAGCAGTATTTAGCGATTCCAGCGACCTGATCAGCACTGCTGCGGAAAAGCCTAACTCCTAATAGTTCAATGGTACTTGCTGCATAGCAGGTGCCATTGAGAAAGGACAGCCGCGGGGCTGTCTCTTCTCGATGGTATCTACTTTGGTAGACAGGTTCAACGGGTTCTATAGGTTCTATAGGTTCAAAGGGGTTCTCATCTTGTGTGAACAACGTGTTTTTCTAAAACTAAAAATTTTGCGACGCTTTCCCATTTTTATGCGCCGCACCACCCCCGTTGAACCCATAGAACCTTCAGAACCCGCCGAACCTCTCGTCGAATCCGCCCAAATAACCAATAAACCAATAACTAACAACCAGCAACAACCAACAACCAACATCCCCGAAGGAGGCGTGATGTCTATGGTAGGCCGCAAAGGCATGATCATTACTGTATTCAGCACGGCGTACGCCGTGGGAAAGACGCTCATCGCCATCAATATGGCGGCGGAGCTGGCAAAAAGCCGTCATACCGTCTGTCTGATCGATCTGGATCTGCAGTTCGGCGACGTGGCGAGTGCGCTCAAGCTCACGCCGGAGAAGACGATCGCAGACGCGGAGAGATCCATGCGCGAGCATCCGGATGACACCGTAGCCGCCGAGTACCTGACACCCTTCTCCTCCGGCGGCGTCTCCTTCGATGTGATGGCGAATCCGAAGCTCCTCGAAGAGGCGTACAACCTTGACACGACGCTCATCCGTGACCTCGTCGTACAGCTCCAGCTCGAGTATGACTACCTCATCATTGATACGACATCGACCTTCAGTGCGCTCAATCTCTCCCTCATGGATCTTTCGACGGTGATCGACTTCATCGGCATCGTCGACTTCATCCCGACCATCAAGAACATGAAGCGCGGCTCGGATGCCCTGAAAGAGCTCGGCTATGATGACAATAAGATCCGCTATGTCCTGAACCGTTCGAATGCACGCACCCGCATCAATGTCAAGGATGTCGAAGCGATCCTGGGTCACCAGTTCCACTACGTCATCCCGAACGATTTCCAAACGGCCGCCGAATCCATCAAGACCGGCGTCCCCCTCGTCCTTTCGGCGAAGGACACGCCGCTTGCCAAAGGCATACGCACCATGGTGGATACCTATGAAGAAGACACCGCCTCGCCGCAAAAGCCACAGGAGGGCGGCTGGCTGTCGAGACTGTTCTCGTGATAAGGCAGGTTCAGGACTCGCCCATAGGGTGTGCTGTTTGTGCAAAAGAGGGGGAGCGGGTTCTACGGGTTCAGAAGGTTCAACGGGGTGGTGCGGCGCATTTCGTCATCCTGAGCGGAAAAAACGTCGTATATGAGAGAATGGCTTATCTAAAGCATGAGAACTGAGGAGAACTGAGTCGAAGGATCTAAGCACCGCGGAGTATAGATAGCGCTTCGCGTGTATCCTCATTCGTATCGTGTACGGGATGTGTGAGGGAATGGTACTCCCGTAACGTCATTCCGACCGAAGTGGAGGAATCTTTTTTCGTTTGCGGTGAAGCGCCGAATGTTCGATAGCAAGAAATGGGAAACATCGTATGATGGAGAATCGTGTTTTATGCAAAGCGATTAGATGCAGCAGTCAGGTATAACGAATACAACAAAGATTCCTCGGCTTCGCTCGGAATGACGATGCGCGAAGCGCCAATTTCACATGTGCTTTGATTTCTTACGCGCCGCCACTACCATTTCTGATTTCTCATTTCTCGTTCAATCAAAGGCTTTCAAATGTAATCAAGGGGCGAGCCGCCTCAGGGGTTAACCCTGACCATCAACCGGAAATTCCCTTATCATTTAAGGAGGTGCTTTCATTTGTCTTATCGTACAGTCCTCATCGAGAACAACCGCATGATGCTTGAGCGGCTGTCGAGCGTGATCAGAAACAGCCCGGGCTTCGAGCTGTCGGCACGGTATCAGACCGCGGGCGATGCTCTGGGGCAGATGCAGGCATTCAGTCCGAATCTGATCCTTCTGGATATCGACTGCGAGCCCAATGTCAGTCTGCTTTCCGATCTCAAGAAGAATTGCGGGCAGGCCCTGATCATCTGTCTCTCCCGCCGCTGGGACTCGGAGGCGCAGGCAAGGCTGCTGCGCGGTGGCGCGCAGGGGTATATGATCAAGCCGTTCACGCCGGATGAGCTGCAGGCGGCGGTCAGGAATGCGGACCGTGCCTCGCTGCGCTCGTCTGCGCGTGTGATCTCCTTCTTCAGCCCGAAGGGAAAGAGCGGCAAGACGACATTGATCTCCAATCTCGCCGCGAGCATCGCCAAGAGGACGGGAGAGCCTGTCGCGATCCTTGACTGTGACCTGCAGTTCGGTGATATGGCGGTTTTTTTCAATCTGAATCCGCAAACGACCCTGGTCGAAGCGGTGCGGGATATCAAGTTCCTCTCGCCGGTGACGCTGAAGTCGTACTTCATCGATGCCAGAAGGAATCTGCAGATACTCTGCGGGCCGGCAAAGCCGGATCTTGCGGAGTCTGTCACACTGGATGCGCTGACGCAGCTCATCCATATGACGCGGAGCCTCTACAGCTACGTTCTGATCGATCTGCCTTCGGGATTTTCCGATATTTCCGCGACGGCGTGTGAGCTCTCCGATGAGACGGTCCTGATGGCGATGTACAATGGCGGCTACGAGACGATGCATATGAAGCGCGCGCTGGAGATATTCAAGGCATGGGACGACTACCGGGAGCGTGTCTATCCGCTCTTCACCCGTGTCTCGCCGTTTGACGACGCGGAGAAGGAGCGTCTCTCCAAGGAGCTGGGCTATCCTGTCGCAGCCATCATTCCGAATGAATATGTCCGTGTCTCGGAGGCGGCTGACAATGGCCGCCTCGTCGTGGACGAGGATCCTGACAGCCCCTTTGCCAAGGCCGTCGATGCACTCGCAGAGAAGATCATTAGTAAGTAGTGACTGGTGACTAGTAGCTAGGGATTAGGTATTTTTCCCCAACTGAGCAGGCTCCTGGAGAGGGGGCGCGCCAAAGGCGGCGGATAGATTCCCATAGCGTCAGCCAGGCAAATGCTGTACAACGCTGATTTCCAAGAAAGGAGCAAACCATCTATGATCTTTATCATCTCGCTGTTTTGCGCCTTTCTTTTCTTTTTCATCCTGTTCTTCCTGCTCGGTCATGCGCTGAAAAAGAAGCAGGTGGTGTCTGAGCGTCTGCAGCAGTATGCGGACTATCTCGATGTGAAGGAGACGGAAGAGGAGC
>ERZ1031885.835-NODE-835-length-12026-cov-5.693008_pt1 | contig 12026 bp, 8 predicted proteins | sample MGYA00518168_ERZ1031885 | MGnify/ENA primary metagenome ERZ1031885 (study PRJEB33719, sample SAMN04261269) | wastewater metagenome | biome: rural village; feature: human; material: feces | host: Homo sapiens | place: El Salvador | collected 2014-01-14 ...
GGAGCAACGACAAAAATCACAATCAACAACCGCCGTTTAAATCGGCTGGACTTTGTAACCCTCGGTGAGGACGGCATGCCCATTTCGGCAATGCAGAGGCGCGAGGGACAGCAGCACCGTCAGCCCACGCCGGCTGAGGTGCTTCGATGGCTGCCCAAGGACGCCACGCCAGAACAGCAGGACTCTGCCATACAGGCCAATATCAAGCCGTCGGAGATAACGTGGAGCGAGCAGCCTGACACGCTGCACCTGCCGGGACAGCCGAAAGGACGCTCCTGGCGCGACGTGAATATGCCGAAGTATTACCGTGAGTCGTACTTCACCGGCAAGCCGTTCTTCAATCCCGACCTCTTCGGCGGACGACTCGGCGTGGCTGGCGACCCTGTGCCCTACAGCATAGCGCGCGACAACATCATCACCGCCCTGCTGCTCGGATGCTTCATCCTTGCTATGCTTGCCTTCGCCAAGACCAAGCGCTTCATCGTAAGGCAGGCAAAGAACTTCTTCCGCCCGCCCGTAAGCCAGAATATGACAGCCGTGACGGAGACCTCCAGCGAGTTCCGCTTCCAGTTCTTCCTCGTGCTGCAGAGCTGCCTGCTCTTCTCCCTTGTCTATTTCTTCTACGTGCAGACGCAGGGAGTGAGGACTTTCCTTATTGATCAGATACAGGTGATAGGCGTATATGTGGCGGTGATGCTGGTGTACGTTCTCGTCAAGACAGCCGCTTTCTCAATGGCAGGATGGGTGTTCTTCGACCGACGGCGCAACGAGGAATGGCTCAAGTCGTTCCTCTTCCTTCTTGCCATGGAAGGAGTGTGTGTATTCCCGATAGTAATGCTTCAGGCATACTTCGAGATGCCCGTGCAGACCACCCTCATTTGCACAATGGCGGTGTTAGTGGTGTTCAAAATACTCGCATTGTATAAGTCGTATCTCATCTTTTTCAGACACAGCGGCAATTCTTTGCAGATTTTTTTGTACTTTTGCACGCTTGAAGCCATCCCGCTCGTAGCGCTCATGGGATCGCTCGACATTTTGACAGGATTCTTGAAGGTCAGCGCCTAAGGAATCCTGCGTATTGTCGCATATAAATGTATAGACACAAAAAAAACGTTCAACAATAGAATAAGCTATTCAAAATAATACAAATGATAAAGAAGATTCTGATATCCCAGCCAGAACCGTCAAGCGAGAAATCGCCGTACTACGACATTGCAAAAGACTTCGGAGTCGAGCTGGTATTCCGCCCCTTCATCAAGGTGGAAGGACTCAGCCCTAAAGAATTCCGTCAGCAGAAAATCGGACTGCTTGACTACACCGCAGTAGTGTTCACTTCACGCCACGCCATCGACAACTACTTCAAGTTGGCAAAGGAGATGCGCATTACTATTCCTGAGGACATGAAGTATTTCTGCGTTACTGAGACAATCGCTCTCTACATCCAGAAGTACGTACAGTACAGAAAGCGCAAGGTGTTCTTCGGCAACACAGGAAAGATTGACTCGCTCATCCCAACTATGGTGAAGCACAAGACTGAGAAGTTCCTCGTGCCCCTGAGCTCGGTTCACAACGACGACGTGCAGAAGCAGCTCGACGCCAAGAAGCTCAATCACAAGGAATGCGTGATGTACCGCACCGTCAGCAACGACTTCACTGAAGAGGAGGCAAAGAATTTCGACTGCGACATGCTCGTGTTCTTCAGCCCCACCGGCATCAAGGCGTTCACAAAGAACTTCCCCGACTTCAAGCAGGGCGACATACGCATTGCAACCTTTGGTCCTACTACCGCTAAGGCAGTGGCTGACGAAGGATTCAGACTCGACCTCGAGGCACCTACAAAGGAGCACCCTTCAATGACGAGCGCCCTCAGAGGATATCTTGAGAATATAAAGTAAGCATAATACTTATATATAACAAGCCTACCGATAAGAAAATGAACAAAACATTCTCCCTTTCACTGGACGAACGCATCAAGAGCAAGAAGCAGATTGACCGCCTCTTCAAGGGTGGCGGAGCTAAAGCCATGTCTGCATATCCGCTCCGCGTGGTCTACTTGGCTGAGCCGATGGGGGAGGATGAGAGCACGGTGGCGCAGATGATGGTAAGCGTGCCGAAGCGATACTTCAAGCGAGCCGTAAAGCGTAACCACGTCAAGCGTCAGGTAAGGGAGGCGTATCGGCTTAACAAGCATATCCTCCTCGATGCGCTTGCAGCGGACGAGGCGGCGGACAGCCGTCGCAAGATGTCGCTCTGCTTTATATGGACGTCGGACCAGCTTGTGCCCACGGCAACAGTGGCAGAGAAGATACAGAACCTTCTCACACGCATAGCGGAACGCACGGCTGGCAACCATAAAACCACCCCTGCAGAATGAAAAAGATATCGCGATTCCTCGCATGGCTCGTGATACAGCCCATACGCTTCTATCAGCTATTCATAACGCCCTATACGCCGCCCTCATGCCGCTTCACACCGACATGCTCCGAGTATGCAAGGCAAGCCCTCGCAAAGCACGGATTCTTCAAGGGAATGGCGCTGGCAATATGGCGCATCCTAAGATGCAACCCTTGGGGAGGCTCCGGCTACGACCCTGTGCCGTAGCTCTCGGGCACGCCCGAGAGAGTTAGGAATTAGGAGTTAGGAATTAGGAGTTACCTCTCAGTCTTGATTCCCCAATTGCTCAGAAAGGGCCAAAGAGACCCAGAAAGGCTTAAGCTTAAACTTAAATAAAACACAATGGCAAAAAACTTTGTTGAAGAACTGCGCTGGCGCGGCATGCTCGCGCAGATTATGCCCGGTACTGAGGAGTACCTCAATACCCACATGGTGTCTGCGTATTTGGGCACCGACCCCACTGCCGATTCTCTGCATATCGGCCATCTTTGTGGTATCATGATGCTGCGTCACCTGCAGCGCTGCGGACACAAGCCCTATCTTCTCGTAGGCGGTGCCACAGGTATGATTGGCGACCCGTCAGGAAAGAGCCAGGAGCGTAATCTCCTCGACTCGGAGACTCTCTACCACAACCAGGAGGCCATCAAGAAGCAAGTGTCTAAGTTCCTTGACTTCGACGGCGCAGAACCCAACAAGGCAGAACTCGTTAACAACTACGATTGGATGAAGGACTTCACCTTCCTCGACTTCGCACGCGAGGTGGGCAAGCACATCACCGTAAACTACATGATGGCAAAGGACAGCGTGCAGAAGCGTCTTAACGGCGAGGCACGTGACGGACTCTCATTCACCGAGTTCACTTACCAGTTGCTCCAGGGTTACGACTTCCTTTATCTCTATCAGCATCACGGCGTACGCCTGCAGCTCGGCGGTAACGACCAGTGGGGCAACATGACTACCGGTACTGAGCTTATCCGCCGCACACTCGGCAACGAGACAGAGGCTTACTGCCTTACATGCCCGCTTATCACAAAGTCAGACGGCAAGAAGTTCGGCAAGACAGAGAGCGGCAACGTATGGCTCGACCCGCAGCGCACCACTCCTTATGCTTTCTATCAGTTCTGGCTGAACGTCAGCGACGCAGAGGCAGAGAAGTACATCAAGATATTCACCGACCTCGACAAGGAGACCATCGACACTCTCATTGCAGAGCACACAGAAGATCCGGGTCGTCGTGTGCTTCAGAAGCGACTCGCTGAGGAGGTTACCACACTGGTACACTCAGCTGACGATCTCGCTCTTGCGCAGGAGGCATCAAGCATCCTCTTCGGTAAGGGAACAAAGGAGACCCTTCAGAAGTTCGATGAGGCAACATTGCTTTCCATCTTCGAGGGCGTTCCTCACTTCACACTTGCAAAGGACCAGCTCGGACAGCCCGCAGTTGACCTCTTCACACGCGACGACGTTAAGATTTTCGCTTCAAAGGGCGAGATGCGTAAGCTCGTTCAGGGTGGTGGCGTATCGCTCAACAAGGAGAAGCTCGCTGCTTTCGACCGTCCAGTAGGTGAAGAAGATCTCATTGACGGCAAGTATCTTCTCGTACAGCGCGGTAAGAAGAACTATTATCTCATCACTGTAAAGTAATACTCGTTACAGCGAAATAATACGCAAAAATTTGGCTGCAAAGCAAAAAATCATTACCTTTGCAGCCACAATTGTCCTATGGTGTAATGGTAGCACAACAGGTTTTGGTTCTGTTTGTGGTGGTTCGAATCCGCCTAGGACAACAAAAAAGGAGACATTCCCTCGGGAACGTCTCCTTTTTTGCTTTCAGACTATTTGTCTTTATAAGGTCGAGCCTTATTAGTTGAGGGCGTCTGCCAAAGCTGCACCAGCCTTGAACTTAGCCACCTTCTTAGCTGCGATAGTGATCTTCTCCTTAGTGTGGAGGTTGATACCCTCGCGGGCGGGACGCTCGTTCACGCTGAAAGTGCCGAAGCCGATGAGCTGCACGCTGTCGCCCTCTACAAGTGCGTTCTTGATAGCATCGAGAGTTGCCTCCAAAGCCTTCTTTGCCTTTGCCTTGTCCAACTCAGCACCTGCTGCTATCTTCTCGATAAGTTCTGTCTTGTTCATAATTCGAATTATTTTAAATTGTGTGTTTGTTTTTTACCAAAATGGCGTAACTTTCAGTATTCCAACGACAAATTTAGGCTATTCCTTTCACAATCCAAACAAAAAAGCGGAAAAAGTGCATAAATAACTCAAAAAAAAGTAGCTGAAAGGTCTTTTTAACCCATATTACGGGGATTTTTATTAATTTTGTCCATCCGTAAAGCACCCCTGCCCCGCATTTACGTATGATATAACAACCACAATGTAAGATATGAACAACATTCCAACAATCACACGAAACCTACTCGTAATAAATGTCGTTGTCTTCCTTGCCACCTACGCATTCCGCGGGCTTGGCATTGACCTTAACGACCTCCTCGGCTTGCACTTCATGCTTGCCCCTGACTTCCACTTTTACCAGCTCTTCACCTACATGTTCGCACATGGAGGATGGAGCCACATATTCTTCAATATGTTCGCCTTGTGGATGTTCGGTTGTATCGTGGAGCGCACATGGGGACCGCGCAAGTTCCTCTTCTATTACATAGCCTGCGGTGTCGGAGCCGGACTCTTTCAGGAGCTGGCACAGTTCGCCCAGTTCTATATGCTTGCAGCCGACCAGTTGCCCGACTTCCGCTTCTCTCAGGTGTATGAGGTGGCAGCAGCCAATGCGCGTTACCTGAATCTGTGGACCACAGTAGGCGCTTCTGGTGCCATCTATGGCATCCTTCTCGCTTTCGGAATGCTTTATCCCGAGGAGCGTATGTTTATCTTCCCGCTGCCCGTTCCCATCAAGGCCAAGTGGTTTGTTGTAGGCTATGCAGCCGTTGAGATGTTCATGGCATTGTCCACACCGGGCGATGGCGTGGCTCACCTCGCACACCTTGGCGGTATGGTCATCGGCTTCTTCCTCATTCGTTACTGGCGTCGTCATCCCGGCGTTGGCTACAACAGTAGGGGAGGACAGAGCTTCTTCGATTCGCTCCGCTCTTCATGGGAGCGCCGCAAGCATGGCGGCAACGCAGGAAACGGAGGCGGTCAGTCCTTCGGCGGCTCTTCTTACGGTGGCTCTGCACATCGTGAGACCGACTGGGAATATAATCAGCGCCGCCAGCGTGAGCAGGCAGAGATAGATGCCATCCTCGACAAAATCCGCCGTTCCGGCTACGACAGCCTTACACGTGAGGAAAAGCAGAAACTCTTCGATTATAGCAAGCGCCAATGAAAAACCTACAGGACTTTACAGTAAGGCTGATTGCGGGAGGAAACATCGCCACCATAGTCTGCATGCTGCTTATAGGCTTCAGTGACCGCATCAATCCCGTCAGTCATCCGCTCCTTGCAAACATCGGTCTTTTCTTCCCCGTCTTCCTTGCCATTAATGTCGGCTTTCTCTTCTTTTGGCTTATCGTAAGGAAGAGGATGGCGATAATTCCCGTCGTCGGACTCGTCTTGGGCTTCGTGCCGGTCCGTACATACACGCCGCTCAACATGCCCGAGGAAGCGCCGAAAGGCAGTCTTAAGGTGATGTCATACAATGTCTTCAACTTCTCGACATGGACATCACCCGACGAACCGTGCCCTATACTCGACTACGTGGAGGCACAGCGCCCTGACATCCTCTGCATGCAGGAGTTCTGCTCTGACGGATGGAAGAAAGACCGTATCTTGGAACGCCTTGGCAAACTCTATCCCAACAGTCGCATTACTGACCCGAAGGGCGGCGACCCGATAGCCATCTTCTCCCGATTCCCCATCATCCGCACCGACACCATTCACTATGAGTCGCGTGCCAACAATTCTGCTGCCTACCACTTGCTCACCCCCGGTGGCGACACCACCATCGTCGTGGTCAATCACTTCGAGTCTACCGGACTGTCCAAGGACGACCGCCGTCGCTTTAAGGCTATGCTAAAGGGCGACATGAAGCGCAAGGAAGCCGAGAGCGAATCGCGAAACATCTGGCGCAAACTGGCTGAAGCATCCGCCATACGTGCCCCGCAAGCCGACTCCGTAGCCGCATACGTGGAGCGACATGAAGGTAAGAGCATTATCCTTACGGGCGACTTCAACGATTCGCCTATATCCTACGTGCACCATCGTCTCGCTTCAGTACTGACAGACTGCTACGTTGCCAGCGCCAACGGTCCCGGCATCTCCTATCATTACAACGCCTTCTACGTTCGCATTGACAACATCATGTGCTCTTCGCACTGGGAACCATACGCCTGTCGAGTTGACAATGGCATAAAGGCGTCCGACCACTATCCGATAATATGCTCTTTGGAGCGTAAAAAAGAATGACGGGGAACGGAAAAACCGTTAAACCATAGCGATTTAACCCGCAAACGGCAATCTAAACATTACTAAATAAAAGAAATAGAGTTATAAATTTCGCAAAACGAGAGAAAATAAGTAACTTTGCACGCTAACTGTACTTTAGGAAAAAATAAATAATAAATAAAAACTAACAAAAATGCAGAACAAAGGTATTGTAATTGTAACAGCCGTCCTTCTGACGCTTGCAAGTATCTTTTATCTCTCGTTCTCTGCCGCCACTAAGTATTATGACGGCCAGGCTGCGAAGATAAAGGATCCAATCGCACAGCAGGACTACAAGGACTCCGTGAAGTTCCTCGGGCTGTACTCCTATCAGAAATGCCTTGAGACACAGATCGGTCTCGGTCTTGACCTCAAGGGCGGTATGAACGTCATCCTCGAAGTGAGTGTTCCCGACGTAGTGGAGAACCTCGCCGACCACAAGACCGACGTAGCTTTCACAAAGTCAATGAAGGAAGCACGCGCCGAGCATGAGGTAAGCCAGAGCGACTTCATCACTCTCTTCATCAACGCATACAAGAAGAACGCACCGGGCCATCACCTCTCTGAGATTTTCGCCACACAGCAGCTTCAGGGCAAGGTGTCGCCTAACTCTTCAGACAAGGACGTGGAGAAGGTTCTCCGCGCTGAGGTGCAGGCAGCCATCGACAACTCTTTCCTCGTAGTCCGCACACGTATCGACAAGTTCGGCGTAGTACAGCCCAACATCCAGAAGCTGGAGGGCCAGCAGGGACGTATCATGGTGGAGATGCCGGGTATCAACGAGCCTGAGCGTGTGCGCAAGCTCCTCCAGGGAAGCGCCAACCTCGAGTTCTGGGAGACATACAACTCTGACGAGATTATTCCTTTCCTCCAGCAGATCGACCAGCGCGAGGCTAACGTACGCTCTGGCAAGGACGAGGCAGCAGACACCACAGCTGTAGACACAGCAGCTGCTCCCGCAGCAAAGAAGGCCACTGCCAAGTTCCAGATGAAGAAGAAGGCAGGTGCTGCCGAGAAGGAAAGCGCCAGCCAGATGGAGCAGGCAAAGAAGGAGCATCCGCTTCTCTCTATCTTCCAGCCCACAGGCAACGGTGCGCTCAGCCTCGTAGGCTACGCTTCAGCACGCGACACTGCCGCTGTTAACAAGATTATCTATTCTGCACTCGCTAAGCAGATTCTTCCTTCTGACTGCCGTCTCCTCTGGAGCGCAAAGCCTGCTGACGGCATCCAGGCTAAGAACATCTACGAGCTTCACGCCATCAAGGTGACAACCACCAACGGCCGCGCTCCCATCGAGGGCGACGTAGTGACAGACGCTAAGGACCAGTTCAACAACCTTACCGGTACGCCTGAGGTTTCGATGACCATGAACTCTGACGGTGCACGCCGCTGGGCAGCCCTCACAAAGGCCAACGTAGGCAAGGCCATCGCCATCGTACTCGACGGAACAGTATATTCAGCTCCCCGCGTAAACGGCGAGATCTCTGGCGGTCAGTCTTCAATCTCTGGTAACTTCACCATTGAGGACACCAAGGACTTGGCCAACACACTTAAGTCAGGTCGTATGCCTGCCCCCGCACACATCGTGCAGGAGGAGGTCGTAGGTCCGACACTCGGTGCACAGTCAATCCAGCAGGGCTTCATCTCGTTCATCGTTGCCTTCATCATCCTGATGATCTACATGGTAGTGATGTACGACTTCATCCCGGGTATGGTAGCTAACGGCGCCCTCCTCCTCAACCTCTTCTTCACCATGGGTATCATGGCATCGTTCCAGGCAGCACTCACAATGCCAGGTATCGCCGGTATCGTGCTCGCCCTCGGTATGGCTGTAGACGCCAACGTGCTTATCTACGAGCGCACCAAGGAGGAACTCAAGAAGGGTCTCGGCACAAAGCAGGCACTCTCGCTGGGCTATAGCAACGCCTTCTCAGCCATCTTCGACTCTAACTTGACATCAATCATCACAGGTATCATCCTCTACGTGTTCGGTACAGGCCCAATCCGCGGCTTCGCTACCACACTTATCATCGGTATCTGCTGCTCGTTCTTCACCGCAGTGTTCCTCACACGCCTCGTTTACGAGAACCGTCTGAAGCACGACAAGTGGACAAAGCAGAACTTCTCTACACGCGTGTCACGCAACTTCATGGCAAACAAGAACTTCGCGTTCATGTCGTCATACAAGACATCGTTCACAGTGTTCGGCATCGTAATCCTCATCATGCTCGGCAGTTTCTTCGTACGCGGTTTGAGCAAGGGTATCGATTTCACCGGTGGTCGCAACTACGTAGTAGTGCTCGAGAAGCAGACAGAGCCTGAGCAGGTGAAGGCAGCCCTCACACCGCTCTTCAAGGGCGCAACAGTAAACGCCCTCGCACTCGGTACAGACGGCAAGACAATCCGTATCTCTACCAACTACAAGATCGAGTCGAACAACCCGGCTATCGACAACGAGGTAGAGAACATCCTCTACAAGGGTCTCCACGGCGCTGGTCTCGTAACTCAGGGCAGCGTTGAGGCATTCAAGAACCCTGACGTACGCGCAGGTGGCTCTATCGTATCGTCTACAAAGGTAGGACCGGCAGTGGCTAAGGACATCACACACGGCGCTATCATCAGCGTGCTCTTCGCCCTCGCAGCCATCTTCCTCTACATCCTCGTACGTTTCCGCAACGTAGCGTTCTCAGTAGGCTCTACAGTAGCCCTCGCCGTTGACGCAACAATCGTTATCGGATTCTTCTCACTCCTTTGGGACGTAGTGCCGTTCTCACTCGAGATCGACCAGACCTTCATCGGTGCTATCCTCACCGTTATCGGTTACTCTATCAACGATAAGGTGGTTGTGTTCGACCGTATCCGCGAGAACCTCACACTCCACAAGAAGATGGATCTGCAGGAGCTCTTCAACAAGTCGCTGAACGAGACCCTCGCACGTACTATCAATACATCGTTCTCAACACTCATCGTGCTGCTCTGTATCTTCTGCTTCGGCGGTGAGAGCACTCGCAGCTTCTCGTTCGCAATGTTGCTCGGCGTAATCTTCGGTACACTGTCTTCTATCTTCATTGCCGCTCCTCTGGCATACGTCATCCTTGGTCGCAAGATCAAGAACGAGCCGGTTGCTGAGGCAGAAGTAGTAGAGGTAAAGTAAAGACCATTCGCTAAGAATATATAATGTATAAGGCGCAGTTCCCACAAGGAGCTGCGCCTTTTTCGTTTTGGTTGATAAGTCGCTCAGCGTCTTAATAATAAAAAACAAGCAAGCTTGGATGTTTTTATTATCAACAATATCGTCTATTGTATTGATTTTTCATAACTTTGCAGTCAGAAATCAAAAAAACACAATAATATAATGGAAGAGAAGAATTTTAAACGTACCACCGTGACAGCTGCTTTGCCTTATGCCAACGGTGGCGTTCACATCGGACACCTCGCCGGAGTGTATGTCCCCGCTGACATCTACGTTCGCTATCTGCGCCTAAAGAAGAAGGAAGTGATGTTCATCGGCGGCAGCGACGAGCATGGTGTGCCCGTGACAATCCGCGCCCGCAAGGAGGGCATCACCGTTCAGGAGGTGGTCGACCGCTATCACAATCTTATCAAGAAGTCGTTCGAGGACTTCGGCATTTCGTTCGACGTCTACAGCCGCACGACATCCAAGATTCATCATAAGTTTGCTTCCGATTTCTTCCGCACGCTCTATGACAAGGGCGAGCTGGTGGAGAAGACAGAGGAGCAGTTCTGCGACGAGGTTACGGGTGAGTTCCTCACCGACCGCAACATCGTAGGCACATGTCCGCGCTGCGGTGCAGAGGGCGCTTACGGCGACCAGTGCGAGAAGTGTGGCGCCACACTCTCACCCGAGGAGCTTATCAACCCCACCAACAAGAACAATCCTGGTCACGGACTCATTAAGAAGGCTACGAAGAACTGGTACTTGCCGCTCAACAAGTGGCAGGACTGGCTCAAGAAGTGGATTCTTGAGGACCACAAGGAGTGGCGTCCTAACGTATACGGACAGTGCAAGTCATGGCTCGACATGGACCTCCAGCCCCGCGCCATGACACGCGACCTCGACTGGGGTATTCCCGTTCCCGTGGAGGGAGCAGACGGCAAGGTGCTCTACGTATGGTTTGACGCTCCCATCGGCTACATCTCCAACACCAAGGAGCTGTGCGACGCGCAGCCCGAGAAGTGGGGAACGTGGCAGAAGTGGTGGCAGGATCCTTCGTCACGCCTCGTCCACTTCATCGGCAAGGACAACATCGTGTTCCACTGCATCGTGTTCCCCACAATGCTTAAGGCTCACGACGACTATATCCTCCCCGACAACGTACCAGCCAACGAGTTCCTCAACCTCGAGAACGACAAGATTTCTACGTCACGCAACTGGGCTGTATGGCTCCACGAATATCTCGTAGACTTCCCCGGCAAGCAGGACGTGCTGCGCTACGTGCTCACAGCCAACGCTCCTGAGACAAAGGACAACAACTTTACTTGGAAGGACTTCCAGGACCGCAACAACAACGAGCTTGTAGCCGTTTACGGCAACTTCGTCAACCGTGCCCTCCAGCTCACAAAGAAATACTTCAACGGCATCGTGCCCGAGTGCGGCGAGCTGCAGGACGTAGACCGCGCTGCCATCGAGGAGTTTAAGGACGTGAAGCAGAAGGTGGAGGCGCTGCTCGACACCTTCAAGTTCCGCGACGCACAGAAGGAGGCTATGAACCTCGCCCGCATCGGCAACAAATACATCACCGACTGCGAGCCTTGGCACGTGGCCAAGACCGACATGGAGCGCGTGAAGACCATCCTCTACATCTCGCTCCAGCTCGTTGCCAACCTCGAGATTGCCTTCGAACCGTTCCTCCCGTTCAGCTCTGCCAAGCTCCGCGAGATGCTTAACATCAAGGAGACAGACTGGGCACAGCTCGGCAGCACCGAACTGCTCAAGCCCGGACACCAGCTCGGCACACCGGCTCTCCTCTTCGAGAAGATTGAGGACGACGCCATCAACGCTCAGCTCCAGAAGCTTGAGGACACGAAGAAGGCCAATGAGGCTGCCTCTTACGTGGCTGCTCCAGTGAAGGAGAACGTAGACTTCGACACCTTCGAGAAGCTCGACATCCGCGTGGGTCACATCAAGGACTGCCATAAGGTGAAGAAGAGCAAGAAGCTCCTCCAGTTCACCA
>ERZ1031885.851-NODE-851-length-11900-cov-6.203630_pt1 | contig 11900 bp, 9 predicted proteins | sample MGYA00518168_ERZ1031885 | MGnify/ENA primary metagenome ERZ1031885 (study PRJEB33719, sample SAMN04261269) | wastewater metagenome | biome: rural village; feature: human; material: feces | host: Homo sapiens | place: El Salvador | collected 2014-01-14 ...
TGCCATACCTCTAAATTGATAACCTTTGTTTATCCAATCTGTAACAGCCTTTTGGTCCTGAGCGCATTGAATAGACGAAGCCAGCCTGATCGAAGCTCATCTTGGTCTTGTCAGCGCCGTTAAACTCCTCTGCGTCCGACTGCGAACTGAATCCGAACGATCCGTTTATGACGCTGCGACGGAACATTCCGATACCGGCAGGGTTGGTGCCCATCGTTGAGATATCGGCACCAAGAGCCTCCATAGCTCCACCCATACCCACGTAACGTGCCGTACCGTTAAGGTCTTTTTGTGCGAGCGGGGCGTTGTCGTATGTCTCTTGTGCCGTGGCTGCCGTAGTAAGCATGGCGGCTGCCATGAGCGAAAATATCTTCTTCATAATAAAATATGTTCTTTATGTGTTGAGTATGTGGTCTGACTGTTTATCTGCGACTGCCGAATCCTCCGCCACGGCTACCGCCGCCGAATCCTCCGCCGCCACCGAAGCTGCCGCGACTGCCGCCGAATCCGCTTCCGCCTCCGAAGCTACCGCGATTGCTGCCGAATCCGCCTTGGTTGTTGTTGTAAGACGGGCGCTGTGTGGGCTGCTGGTTCTGGTAACGGTTGTTGTTGTCGTCGAAAGAAGAACGGCGCTGACCGAAGCCGTTGCGTGAGCTGTTGTTGTTTCTGTTGCTGCTAAAGCTTGAGCGTTCGCCCTTCGATCCGAACGAGCTGCGGTTGCCATAGAAGCGTCCGCCACCGTTCGAGTGGTTGCGTGTGCCGGAAGGATCTTTGTAAGCATAGTGCCATGTCGGACCATACCATCCGCCGCCCCATCCGTAATAGGGATATCCCCATCCGTAGTAACCATAGAACCACGGGTTGTGCCATCTGCCGTACCATCCGGTGTAATATGGTCCGTACCATGGGTCATACCATGGATCGTACCAGCCATAGTAACCGCGCCAATATGGAGAACCATAGTAGCCGTAGAAAGCCGGATCCCAATAGAAGTCGTCAAATCGTCCCATACGGCGAGAGTAGGCAAAGTCTGAGTCCTCGTCGAAATAGCGTTCCGAGCCGGGATAGATGGTTATGGTGGAGTCGAGGTCGGCAGTTCCGTACGTGCCGTCACCCTCATGAAACTCTATGACGTCGTTGCCGAGCGAGTCAGTACCTATCTTCTGATAATAGCTCTTCAGCTTTCCGCGTCTGTTGTATTCGTCTACGTTACGTGGGCTACCGCAATAGTAAGCCGGTCTGTCGTATACGTCTCTATCTATTTTTACGGGCGCATCCTTCGAACTCTTTTTCGGTGTGAAATAGAGGTCGTCGTCCTGGGCTGCCATCGTAAGAGGCATTGCGCCCATGAGGACCGAAAGAAATAAAAACCGTGTCGTCATAATCATTATAGTTTATGATTGTCTTTTTCTGTATCTATTTTATCAACTGCAAATTTAATGCTTATTCTGTTGCAAAATTAGGGAAAAACCCTAAAACGCAGTAGGTTTTCCCCTAATTTTATATTTTTTACACAATTGGATTACGCTTTTGGCATAAATGCAAAAAAAAGAGAGCTTTACGTAATGTAAAGCTCTCTTTAAACTTGTGACTCCGGCAGGATTCAAACCTGCAACCTTCTGATCCGTAGTCAGATGCTCTATTCAGTTGAGCTACGGAGCCTTCTTTTATTAAGCATTAAGTATTGTTCCTTAATTGCGAGTGCAAAGGTACGCATTTATTTTGAAACTCCAAAATATTTGCGTACCTTTTTTGCTATTTTCTTTAATTTTTCTTCTTTCCGAGCGATTTTATCCAGCTTAAGGGCTTTTTGAGGATAGTTGTGAGTGTTGTTGGCTGTTTTACTGCCGGTACATTCGGTGTGGTTTTTGCATTTGCGCTTTGTGCATTATCCTTTCTATCCTGCTTGCGGTTCTGGTTTGAACGGCGTGAAGCGTTGTCTTTGCGCTGACGGCGCTGCTGATTGTTGCGTTTTGGCAGTTCGCCGTCACGAGCAGGGCGCTCTCCGTCACGATTTTGGCGCTCATTATTACGAGCAGGGCGCTCGTTGCGTTTCTTTGCGTTATCGCCTTTGTTCTCGTTGCTGTCCTTAGCGTTCTTTTCTGTTTGCTGAACGTTGCCAGCTTCAGCGTTGGCAGGCTTACGGTTAGGTTTGCGTCTGCGCTTCTTCTGCGGTGCTGTCTGCGTGTTGTCGGGATTTGTAGTAGCGGCTACGTTCTCCTGAGCGTTATCAGTCTGCTGAGCTTCTGTAGCAGGCTTCTCGCCGTTGTTTTGATCGTTGGCGCCGTTCTTCTTTCTGTTGTTGTCGCGGCGCTTGTTGTCGCCTTGTGAGCGGTTTGACTTAGAACCGTTTCTCGGGCGTTTCTCGTCGCGTCCCTTTCCGCCTCTGCCTCTTGATCGGGGAGCGTTGTAGTCGGGAGTCTCGCCGAGACCTTCCGGCAGTTCGTTCTTGTCTACGACACGTCCGAGGAACTTTTCAATCTGTTTGAAGCTGCTGATTTCGTCTTCGCTTACGAATGTGATGGCAACGCCGTCGCGCTGTGCACGTGCTGTACGACCGATGCGGTGGACATAGTCCTCCGGGTCGTGCGGTACATCGAAGTTGATAACCATTGCGATGTCGTCGATGTCAATGCCGCGAGCCACGATATCAGTAGCCACGAGCACGTCGATTTGTCCGGTCTTGAACTTGTAGAGAATCTCGTCGCGCTCAGCCTGCTCGAGGTCTGAGTGCATCTCGCCTGAGTTGATTTTCATCTGCTGCAGGGTGCGGTTGATAGCCTTCACCTTCTGCTTCTTGCCAGAGAAGATGATAACGCGATTGAGGTCGCCTTTACGGAAGAGGTCCTTTACGATGCCTATCTTCTGTGTTTCGTAGCATACGTATGCGCTCTGCTTGATTTTCTCTGCAGGTTTGCTCACAGCAATCTTCACTTCCACGGGGTTCTTTAGCAGACTCTTTGCCAGTTCTTCGATCTTTTCGGGCATAGTAGCCGAGAACATGATGGTTTGACAAGTAGCAGGCAGTTTGCTTGCAATCATCTTGATGTCCTCAGAGAATCCCATGTCGAGCATGCGATCTGCCTCGTCGAGAACGAAGAAACTCACCTTGCTCAGGTCGGCAGAGCCGAGAGAAATGTGGCTGATAAGGCGTCCCGGTGTGGCGATAACCACATCGGCACCCATTTGGAAGCTTTTCAGTTCTTGATCGTAGCGGTTGCCGTCGTTGCCGCCGTACACAGCTACGCTGCTCACGCCGTTGAGATAGTAGCCGAAGCCCTGCATAGCCTGGTCGATCTGCTGTGCGAGTTCGCGTGTTGGACTCATGATTACGCAGTTGATGGCATCGTGCGGATAGCCGCCATCGTCGAGTTTAGAGAGTATAGGGAGCAGATAAGCTGCTGTCTTTCCTGTTCCGGTCTGTGCTACGCCAAGAAGGTCGCGGCCTTCGAGTATTGGCGGTATACATTTCTCTTGAATAGGTGTGCACTGGTCAAAGCGCATGTCATATAATGCGTCGAGCACATTGTCGTTGAGTTGTGTTTCGTCGAAATACATATTGTGTTATTATTTATATTATTATTAATTGGGTGCTTTTCTATAGCAGAAGTATGCTACGATAGCAAAGATGATGTTCGGTATCCACGCCGCCAGTATCGGTGGCGTATTTGCGTTGATGGCGAAGGTAGACGATACGGTCTGTAGCATGATGTATCCGAAACTCAGGGCGAGACCCATACCGAGATACATACCCATGCCACCTTTACGTTTGCGCGAAGACAGCGAGAGACCGATTGTCGTGAGGATAAACGAAGCGAATGACGAGGCTATTCGCTTGTGGTATTCCACTTCGTACTGCACTACGTTGCCGTTGCCGCGGTTGCGCTGCTTGCCGATATACTCCTTCAATTCGGGGTTGGTGAATGTCTCCTGCTGACCTTTCGAATAGACGAGGTCTGTCGGCTCCATCTGTATTATGGTGTCTTGTTTGGTTCCGCTTGTGATATGCTCGCGCAGTCCGCGCAGTTCGCGAATCTTCCAGTTAGACAGAGTCCAGTGATACTTCGAGTCGGAGATAGTATCATACTGCGCATCCATTGCCGTTAGGTGGCTAACAAGCTTCTTGTTCTCGAACTTATCGAGTGAGAATCCGTAGCCACGTTTCTGGTTGTTGTCATAATGCTGTATGTACGCAATCGTACCTTTGTCCACCTGCAGCATAACATTTTCGGCTGATGTGTTCTTCTTCTTGTTCTTGTACATCGTCTCGAAGTTCTGTCTAACAACCGTGCCGTGCGGAATGATGTATGCACTAAGGAAGAAGGACAAAGTAGAGATGAGTACGCACGAAATCATGTAAGGGCGCATGAGGCGTCGGAATGATACGCCTGCGGCGAGCATGGATATGATTTCGGAGTTAGATGCCAACTTTGATGTGAAGAAAATCACCGCGATGAATACGAATAGCGGACTGAACAAGTTGGCGAAGTAAGGCACGAAGTTGGCGTAATAGTCAAAGACGATAGCCTTAAGCGGTGCGTGGTATTGTGCGAACTTTACGAGGTTCTCGTTCACGTCGAACACGATACTGATAGAGATGATCAGTATGATGGAGTAGATATATGTGCCGATGAACTTGCGTATGATATACCAGTCGAGAATACTGATATAATGGAATGGGTTTATCACGTTCAAGACACTAAGGAAGCGCAGCTTGTGGCATAACCATGCCCAAGCCGTGCGTATCCCTTTTGTCTTTCTGTGCAAGGTCTGCTGCAAATGCAGCAACTTGTGTAAACGCCTGATGTTCTTTATTTTCATTTAAATTCTTCTTCCGAGATTGTCTATAACGCTTGCTTTCCATTGTACGAAGTCGCCTTGCTCTATGTGTTTGCGTGCGTCGGTGACCAGTCGCAGGTAGAATGCCAAGTTATGAATGCTCGCAATCTGCATAGCCAGCAGCTCCTGCGCCTTGAAGAGGTGGTGCAGGTAAGCCTTAGTGTGAATGCGGTCGATGTCGCATCCGTCAGGGTCGATAGGAGAGAAGTCCTGCTCCCATTTTTTATTGCGTATATTTATTGTGCCTTCGTAAGTGAAGAGCATTGCATTGCGACCGTTGCGTGTAGGCATCACGCAGTCGAACATGTCTACGCCGCGCTCAATAGCCTCAAGTATGTTCTGCGGAGTGCCGACGCCCATAAGGTAGCGAGGCTTGTCCTTTGGCAGAATCTCGTTCACCACCTCAATCATCTCGTACATCACCTCTGTCGGTTCGCCCACAGCCAGTCCGCCGATAGCGTTGCCGTCAGCTCCCTTGTCGGCTACGTGCTTTGCTGCTTCGCGGCGCAAGTCCTTGTACTTGCAGCCCTGCACGATAGGGAAGAGACTCTGGTTGTAACCGTAGAGCGGCTCTGTTTCGTTGAAACGCTTGACGCAACGGTCGAGCCAGCGCTGAGTGAGTCCGAGACTCTTCTTTGCGTACTCGTAGTCGCTCTCGCCCGGAGGACACTCGTCGAATGCCATCATGATGTCGGCACCGATGATACGCTCCGTATCCATCACGTTCTCCGGTGTGAAGATGTGCTTCGATCCGTCGATGTGCGAACGGAACTCGCAGCCTTCTTCGCGCAACTTGCGTATGCCGGTTAGCGAGAAAACCTGGAAGCCGCCAGAGTCGGTGAGTATCGGGCGGTCCCATGTGTTGAACTTATGCAGTCCGCCTGCCTTTTGTAGAGTGTCAAGACCCGGGCGAAGGTACAGATGGTAGGTGTTGCCCAAAATTATCTGTGCCTTTACTTGTTCGCGGAGTTCGTTGAAATGTACTCCCTTTACGGAGCCTACCGTGCCGACGGGCATGAATATCGGGGTCTTTATCTGTCCGTGGTCGGTGGTGATTAAACCTGTGCGAGCGTCGCTGCATGGGTCGGTATGTTGCAGTTCAAAAGTCATTCTTTCTTTTCTTCTTCAATTTTAAAATCAATAGGGTTGTCTACAATTTCGTCAGTGAGAGCAAACTTCCACACATCTTGTACATTCTCGACATAGTGGAACTCCACACCCTTGCGGTACATCTCAGGAATCTCCTCGATGTCCTTACGGTTATCCTGGCACATTACGATGTCGGTGATGCCGGCACGCTTTGCTGCAAGAATCTTCTCCTTGATGCCACCAACAGGCATAACCTTACCGCGGAGCGTGATTTCGCCAGTCATTGCTGTGTTCTTGCGCACCTTGCGCTGAGTGAGTGCCGAGGCAATTGATGTTGCGATAGTTATGCCTGCTGACGGACCATCCTTCGGTGTAGCACCTTCTGGTACATGGATGTGAATGTTCCAGTTGTCGAAGATGCGATAGTCTACGCCGAGTGTGTCGATATGTGCTTTTACATATTCGAGAGCGATGACAGCCGACTCCTTCATCACGTCGCCAAGATTGCCGGTAAGTGTCAGCTTGCCCGTCTTGCCCTTGCTGAGCGATGTCTCGATGAAGAGGATCTCGCCGCCCACGCTTGTCCAAGCCAAGCCCGTAACAACACCTGCATAGCTGTTGCCCTGATAGATGTCGCGGTAGAACGGAGCCTTGCCGAGCAATCCTTCAATTTCGTTAGGCGTAATCTTCTCGTTCACCTCGCTGTCGAGCGCCTTTTTGTAAGCAATCTTGCGCAGAGCCTTGTTCACCTGCTTCTCCAACTGACGTACGCCGCTTTCGCGTGTATATTGCTCTATGATTCTCTCGATAGCTGCCTTTGTGAATGTAGGCTTCTCCTCGTTCTTGTCGAGTCCGCAGTTTTCTATCTCGCGCGGTATAAGATGGCGTTTCGCAATCTCTATCTTCTCCTCTGTGATGTAGCCGCTCACTTCGATAAGCTCCATACGGTCGAGCAACGGACGCGGTATGGTGTTGAGGTCGTTGGCGGTTGCAATGAAGAGCACCTTTGAAAGGTCGTAGTCGACATCGAGATAGTTGTCGTGGAAAGCGCTGTTCTGCTCTGGGTCGAGCACTTCGAGCAGCGCAGACGACGGGTCGCCGTTGATGGTGTTCTGCGTCACCTTGTCAATCTCGTCGAGTATAAACACGGGGTTTGAAGAGCCTGCCTTCTGAATGTTCTTGATGATTCTGCCGGGCATTGCTCCGACGTATGTGCGTCTGTGTCCGCGAATCTCGCTCTCGTCGTGCAGACCGCCAAGCGACATGCGCACATACTTGCGCTTCATTGCTGCAGCGATGCTCTTTCCGAGCGAAGTCTTGCCGACTCCAGGAGGGCCGTAGAGGCAGATGATAGGCGACTTGAGGTCGCCGCGCAGCTTCAGCACAGCCATGTATTCGAGGATGCGTTCCTTCACTTTCTCCATGCCGTAGTGGTCGTGGTTGAGAATGCGTTGTGCTCGTTTCAGGTCGAGATTGTCCTTGGTATATTCGCCCCAAGGCAAAGCAATCATTGTCTGCAGATAGTTGAACTGTATGCTATACTCTGGACTTTGTGGGTTGAACATATCGAGCTTGTCGAGCTCCTTACGGAAAATCTTTGCAACATCCTCCGACCAGTTCTTCTTAGCCGCTTTTTGCTCAAGTTCCTTGCGTTCCGGCGAACCTTCGCCTCTGCCAAGTTCCTCCTTGATGTTCTTAATCTGCTGCTGCAGAAAGTATTCGCGCTGCTGTTCGTCGAGATCCTCGCGAGTCTTTGTGCGGATATTTTGCTTCAGTTCGAGCAACTGAATCTCCTTGTGTAGCACCTTCAGCGTCTTGATTACACGATCCTTGATAGAACTTGTAGAGATAAGTTCTGCCTTGTCGTCTATGGAGAAGGGCAGATTCGTACATACGAAGTCGACTGCTATAACATCATTCGATATGTTGTTCAGAGCGAACTGTGACTCGTCGGGTAGGTCTTCGTTCTGTCTGATATACTCTATGGTTGTAGAGCGCAGGTCCTCCATTGCGGTGTTGAACTCCTTGTCGTCGGCAGCGGGCAGCTCCTCCATCGCCGGCGCCACTTCGCCCATGAGGAACGGCTTGTTGGTCGTGAGCTTGTTCAGACGGCAACGACCCAAGCCCTGAATTATGGCTGTAATGTTATTGCCAGGTCCGGGCAGTTCAAGTATCTTTACGAGGCGTGCATAAACTCCGTATTCGAAGAGATCGTTGGTGCTTGGATGCTCAACCTCCTGGTCGTGTTGGCAGAACACAGCAAAACTTATGTCCTGCTTCTTGCGTAAATGGTCGAGCAGATTGAGGCTTTGTTTTCTTCCGATGATGACAGGAGTAATCACTCCCGGGAACATTGCCATGTTACGTGTGGCAAGGATGGGCAATTCGCCTTCTATATTTACGTTGAACAAATTTGAAATATCGCCGTCGTAATCGGCAATCATCTGTATTGAAGTACTCGTTCTCTTATTCATATCTCGTTATCTGTGTATCGGGGCGTGTGTATTTCCGTGCAAAGTTACTTAAAATTCTGCTAATGAGTGAATTTTTGCTGTTATTTTATGTAGAAATCAGCGGTCAGATTAACGTACCATTCTGATCTTGATCCATCTGCCTCTTGCAGGCATACTTCCTCCATTTCTCTCTCACATCTGCAGTAGGCGTGACGGAACGCAACAAGATGGCGTTTAGGTTGTTTGCGTGGGGTGGTGCGCACGGCGCATTGGCGTGACATCGCAAGTCCTGCCTTGTAAGCTTCCGCAATGAACGCTTGCAGACACTCCGTAGGTATTATAGCGCTGAACTCGCCGTCGCTATCGAGTAGCGCTTTCACGGCGGCGAATAACTCGCAGTATTTCAGCGCACAAGCATGTCTTGCTGTGGTACGCTGTGCGTTGGGGTTGATGAGGCTGTCGATGAAGAAAGGAGGATTTGACACTATTGCGTCGTACTTGTGGTGAGTAGGGTAGAGCTGGATAGCCGTTTCCGCAATGCTGATGCGGTCGGCGTATGCAGTGGCGGCTACGTTCTCGCGCGCCTGAGCGGCGGCTTCAGCGTCTATCTCAACGGCGTCGATGGTGGCGTCAGCGAAACGCTGAGCCATCATGAGCGCAATGAGTCCGGTGCCGGTGCCAATGTCGAGAATGCGTGAGCCGCCATTAGCCCATGTTCCGAGTAGCACGCCATCGGTGCCCACCTTCATGGCGCAGTGGTCTTGGTGGATTACAAACTTCTTAAAAGCAAACATTCGTGATAGTAAAGATGTGTTGGTGGAGGCGTAGCGCCTCCGCTGTATTACAAGTCGAGCTTATTCTGCACAGCTTTGCTCCACTGCTGCAGTTTCTGTCGACTCTTGCTTATTTCCTCGCGTATGTTATTTATCTCGTTAAACAGTTCGGTAGCGGCGTTTTGTAGCGCATTCGGTTTGCGCTGGTTTCTGTCGGCGAACGGGTTCACTACAATCTTTATTCCCTTAGGCTTAAGCTCGACGTCTATGTCCGCACCAGTCATTACGGGGTCGCCGTCGTAGTGGATGGCGCCTGGGGTGTCGCGATGAACGTGCAGCTTCTTGCAGCGGAATGTCTTTATCTTCGAGTTGTTCTTGTTGAGCGTCTTGTTGAACATCTCGATGCTTATCTGCGGAGCGTCGATGAGTCCGAACGGCTCCATGATGATAACATCCATCAGTCCGTCGCTCATGGAAGCTTGCGGTGCGATATATGCGTTGTTGCCGTACTGCGACGCGTTGGCGCACGATATGAGGAATGCCTTGTGCTGGCTCGTCTCGTCGTCTGCCATCACGGTATACGTCTCTGGCTCGTATTTGAGTCCTTCTCGCAGCACATTCTCTATATATGTGAGCGGTCCGCGTTTGCCAGCCTCGGCGAACTTCAGGCTGATGAAGGCGTCGAATCCCATTCCGCAAGTGCAGAAGAACGGGTAGCCGTTGATGATGCCGTAGTCGAGATCGCGCACCTCGAAAGCGTTTATTATTTCAATCGATTTCTTTACGTTGATAGGCAACTGCAGGTGGCGTGCCAGTCCGTTGCCCGAACCGCACGGTATGACGCCGAGAGCGGTGTTGGAGTGCACGATGGCGCGTGCCACTTCGTTTACGGTGCCGTCGCCTCCGACAGCCACAACCATGTCTACGCCGTCGTCTTTAGCCTTAGCGGCTATCTCAGAGGCGTGTCCGGCATATTCGGTTATTGCGATTTCATATTCAAACTTCTCTTTGTCAAGAAGCTGGTCGATCAGTCCGGGGATGGCAGCCTTGTCCGACGTGCCTGAAATGAGGTTGATTATGAAAATGGCTTTTTTCTTCATATTTATTAATGCTATAAATAAGGCACAAAGATAATAAAATAATGTTATACGTAGGAATTTCGTTTGGTGAAAAATATCAAAAAGTCATATTTCTTGCGAAAAATGTGCGTGTTTAACATATTTTTCGTACCTTTGCACCTTGGAAATAACAAATTTGAAATATACCTATTTAAATTATAATGGGACAGTTACAAGAAAAGTATAAAAGCTATCGCCTTCCACAGAAGTACATGGCAGAAGGTGTTTATCCCTATTTTCGTGAGATTACGAGCAAGCAGGGCACAGAAGTAGAAATGGGCGGACACAAGGTCCTTATGTTCGGCTCGAACGCTTATACCGGACTTACCGGTGATCAGCGCATCATCGATGCTGGTAAGGCGGCTCTCGACAAATACGGTTCTGGTTGCGCAGGTAGCCGCTTCCTCAATGGTACGCTCGATATTCACGTACAGCTTGAAAAAGAACTTTCTGAGTACATCGGCAAGGACGACGCTCTCTGTTTCTCTACAGGTTTCTTCGTTAATAGCGGTGTTATCCCCGCAGTTGTTGGTCGTGGCGACTATATCATCTGCGACGATCGCGACCATGCCAGCATCGTTGACGGACGTCGTCTCTCGTTTGCTACACAGCTTCACTACAAGCACAACGATATGGAAGATCTTGAGCGCGTGCTGAAGAACATTCCAGAGGAGGCTATCAAGCTCATCATCGTTGACGGCGTGTTCTCAATGGAGGGTGACCTTGCTAACCTGCCTGCTATTGTAGAGTTGAAGCATAAGTACAACTGCTCTATTATGGTAGACGAGGCTCACGGTCTCGGTGTGTTTGGCAGGCAGGGTCGTGGTGTTTGCGACCACTTCGGACTTACCGATGAGGTCGACCTTATCATGGGTACATTCTCTAAGTCGATGGCTTCTATCGGTGGCTTCATCGCTGGTGATAAGGACACAATCAACTGGTTGCGCCACACTTGTCGCACATACATCTTCAGCGCATCTAACACTCCGGCTGCTACAGCAGCTGCTCTTGAGGCGCTGCACATCATCCAGAATGAGCCGCAGCGCATCGACGACCTTTGGAAGGTTACACGCTACGCGCTCCGCCGTTTCAAGGAAGAGGGCTTTGAGATCGGTGAGACACAGAGTCCGATTATTCCGCTCTATGTTCACGATGTAGAGAAGACATTCGTTGCTACAGCAAGGGCTTTCGAGTATGGCGTGTTCATCAACCCTGTTATTCCGCCGGCTTGCGCCCCGCAGGATACTCTCGTGCGTTTCGCGCTCATGGCTACACATACAGAGGAGCAAGTAGAGCGTGGCGTTCAGATTCTAAAGCGTGTGTTCAAGGAACTTGACATCATTAAGGACTAATGTATTATTTCTATATGCAGCAAAAGGCAGGCTTTCCGTGTGGATTGCCTGCCTTTTGCGTTATGCGGTTTGGAGTCTGCAAGTAAAGGTGGAGTAGGAAAGTGTGGCATGCTATTTGCTATTATTGTGCATTATTGTTTCGATTATTGCGGTGTTTGGTGAAAAAACACGTGTTAAATTTTGGTTGTGTCAAAAAATAATTGTACCTTTGCACTCGCAATTTGAAAACGGGGTGTAGCGCAGTCCGGTAGCGCGCCTGGTTTGGGACCAGGTGGT
>ERZ1031885.852-NODE-852-length-11886-cov-5.102020_pt1 | contig 11886 bp, 10 predicted proteins | sample MGYA00518168_ERZ1031885 | MGnify/ENA primary metagenome ERZ1031885 (study PRJEB33719, sample SAMN04261269) | wastewater metagenome | biome: rural village; feature: human; material: feces | host: Homo sapiens | place: El Salvador | collected 2014-01-14 ...
ATGGGCCAGGCTGCCGCCGACAAAGATGAGGTCGCCCAGGCTGTAGACGCGGCCCAATTCGCCGATCGTATCGAGGATGACGCCGTCATAGTCGGCTTTGACCGGTTTCCCGGCCTTCATATCGCTGCGCTTGACCATGGTGACGCCATGCTTCAGCCCTTCGTCGACGATGAGGTCGGCCTGGTAGATATAGCGCGGCGCGATGATCAATTTAGCGTCCGGGAAATGGTCCCGTATCTTGACGAAGGCCTTATAGACCGAACCGTTCTCCCCTTTATGGGTACTGCCGGCGATCATGATGGGGTACGTCCCTTCGGCAAAGCCCAGTTCATGGAGGAAGCGCTTCTTTTCTTCTTCCGTGACGATGCCGTAGGTCTGGTCGTACTTGGTGTTGCCCGTAACGATGACCTTATTGGGGTCGGCGCCGATGTCGATGATATACTGGGCGTCGATGCGGCTCTGCATGCAGAACATGCGGATCGTCGACAAGACGCGGCGCGTAAAGAAGGTGATCATCCGGTAGCGGACGGCACTGCGCTGGCTGATGCGGCCGTTCATCATCATGACCGGGATGTGCTTGTCGGCAGCGATGCGCAGGAAATTCGGCCAGATTTCCGTTTCGACGAGGACGATGGCCTGGGGATTGACGATGGTCAGGATGCGGTTGGTCAGATAAGGCAGGTCCAGCGGGAAATAGAGGATCCCGTCGGCGCCTTTGATGATCTGATGGGCCATGCGGAAACCCGTCGCCGTGACAACGGAAACGATGATGACTTCGTCGGGATGAGTCTTGCGCATTTCCCGCACAATCGGGCTGGCCGCGACGATTTCCCCGACCGACGCGGCATGGACCCAGATGGCATGGCGATTGGATATTTTATCTTTTAATTCTTCCGGCAAAAAGCCGATACTCTGTTTGATGCGCTGATAAAATCCTTCTTCCCGGATGAGCCGGTAAATGAGCATGGGAATGAGTGTCGCCCAGTAAATGAGGAGCAGGATATTATACAGCCAGTACATAGGATGGGATTTTAGATTTTTCATCACGAATCAACCTTCTGACGCTGTGTCTTCCGTAGTATCGTTGAACTGTACGGCATAGAGATGGGCATAGAGGCCGTCCTTAGCCAGCAGTTCTTCATGGGTTCCTTCTTCGACGATGCGGCCATGGTCGATGACGACGATGTTGTCGGCATTGCGGACCGTACTCAGGCGATGGGCGATGACGACGGCCGTACGGCCTTCCATGAGGCGGTCCAAGGCGGCCTGGACGATTTTTTCGCTTTCCGTATCAAGGGCCGACGTCGCTTCATCGAGGATGAGGATGCGCGGGTTCTTGAGGATGGCCCGGGCGATGGCGATGCGCTGGCGCTGGCCGCCGGACAGGGAGCTGCCGCGGTCGCCGACGAGGGCTTCGTAGCCGCCAGGCAGTTCCATGATGAACTCATGGGCATTGGCCGCTTTGGCCGCAGCGACGACTTCTTCGTCTGTCGCATCGAGGCGGCCGTAGAGGATGTTCTCCCAGACCGTAGCGTTGAAGAGCATCGTTTCCTGCGGTACCAGGCCGATCTGCTGGCGCAGGGACGAGAAAGTGACGTCGCGGACGTCGATGCCGTCGATGGTCAGGCTGCCGCCGGTAACGTCATAGAAACGGGGCAGCAAGTTAGCTACCGTCGATTTACCGGCCCCGCTGGGACCGACGAGGGCGACGACTTCGCCCGGAGCGACTTTCAAGTTGAAATCGGTCAGGGCCGGGTGGTCTTTATCGTAGGCAAAGGAAACGTGGTCAAATTCGACTTCCCCTTTGACCGGCGGCAGGACGATGGCGTCTTTCTTTTCCTTGACATCCGGTTCGGTGTCGATGGTTTCAAAGACACGGTCGGCAGCGGCCAGGGATTTCTGGATGTCGCCGTAGATTTCGCTGATGCGGCGGACCGGATTGGCCAGGTTGATGGCGTAAATGAGGAAGGCGATGAGGGCACCGGCCGTCATTTCACCGTTGATGACACTCATGCCGCCGTACCAGATGATGCCCGTAACGGCAATGGCTGCGAAGAACTGGATGAACGGCGTCAATAAGGCCGTCAGCTTAGTCGTCGTCATGAGGGCCCAGAAGTTGCGGTCGTTCTGGACCATGAAGCGGCGGATTTCAAAGTCTTCGCGGTTGAAGGAGCGGATGATGCGGATCCCGGAAATGGCTTCTTCCAGGAGCGACGTAATATCGGCCATCTTGCCCTGGACGTCATGACCGGCCCGGCGCAGACGGGAGCCGAAGAAGTTGATCGTAAAGACGACGAGGGGGACGATGACCAGGGTCAAGAGGGTCAGCTTCCAGTAGAGGAAGAGCATGGACCCCAGGGAGCCGACGAGGATGACCGCTTCCTGGACGAAGGAAATGAGGTTGCCTGCAATGGCCGTCTGCAAAGCCGTGACGTCATTGGTCAGGTTGCTCATGATATTGCCCGTCTTGTGCTTGTCGAAGTACGACAGGGACAAGGTCTGCAAATGGCGGTACAAGGTTTCGCGGATGTCGTTGACGATTTTCTGGCCGACGAAACTCATGAGGTACTTCTGGCCGAAGTAGAAGAAGCCACGAAGCAGGAACAAGATCAGGATCCCGATGACGATGAGGTTCAGCGTGTAGATATCCTTATTGGCCAGGACCTTATCGATGACGTCCTTGATGAGCCACGGGACGACGACGTTGCTCGCCCCGGACAGGGCCATACAGATGACGGCGACGGCGAGGCGCATCTTGTACGGCTTGATGAACATTAATAATCTCTTATAACTTTGCCAACTATTGTATTGCTTCATGGGCACCTCTTTCTCTTGCAAAATCTAAGATAGCCTGGGCCGTCCGCTGGACAGCACCGGGTTCCCCCATCATGCGGCGGACAGCCGCCAGGGATTCGTGCAAAGCTTCACGGCGCGCTTTATCGGTGATCATGGGCACCATGGCGGCAGCGATGTTTTCCGGTGTCACCTCATCCTGCCACAATTCAGGGATGACCCGGCGGCCCATGATGATGTTGGGCAGGCCGATGCTGTCGATATGGACCAGGACCTTCGACAGCCAGTAGGTCAGGCGGTTGACGCGGTAAACCAGGAGCGTCGGCAGGCCCATGAGGGCCGTTTCCAGCGTCGCCGTCCCGGAAGCCGCTATGGCCGCCGTACTGAGGTTCATCATATCGTACACCCGGTCTTCCCCGATGGTGACATCGATTCCCGAAGGCTTGATCAATTCGTCCAGCAGAACCTCGTCAATAGTCGAGGCCCGCGGCAGGATGAACTGGACGTCGCCAGCTTCCTGGCGGATGAGCTTGGCCGCTTCCAGCATACACGGCAGGAGGCCGCGCACTTCCTGGACCCGGCTGCCCGGCATGAGAAGGACCGTCTTTTTTCGCTCGTCCAGGCCAAAATAGGCACAAGCTTCGCGGCGGCTCATGGTCGCATGGACCGTATCGACCAGGGGATGGCCGGTATAGATGACATTCGTCCCCATGTCTTCATACATCTTGGCTTCAAACGGAAACAGGGAAATAGCTAAATCCGTATACTTGGCAATGGTCTTCCCGCGGCTCTTGTGCCAGGCCCAGATAGTCGGCAGGATATAATAGACGACGGGTATGCCCGCCGCTTTGGCCGCCTTGATGAGGCGCATATTGAAGCCAGGATAGTCGATGCAGACCAGGACGTCCGGCTTTTCCCTGCTCATCGTCTCGACGAGGAAATCGCGAAGGCGGAAGAAGAAAGGAATCTTGCGAAGGATTTCCCCGACGCCGATGACGCCTAAGTTCTTGATATCGTAGACGATGTCGACGCCGGCCGTTTCCATTTCCTTACCGCCCATGCCGAGCAGTTCGACCTGCGGATCGAGTTCCCGCAAAGCCCGGGCCAGGTTAGCGCCATGGAGGTCGCCCGATGCCTCACCGGCAGAAAACATGATTTTCATAGGCTCTCCTAAAAATTCTTATCGACGGCACAGATGCAGATATTGTGGCGGTTGGCCAGATCCAGGACTTCGTCCTGTTCGACGAAGAGCGTCCGGCCGGCTTCCATGGCCAGGACATTGCACTTACTTTCAATCATGGACAGGATGGTCTGCTTGCCTACGGCAGGCACATCGAAACGCGGGTCCTGATTGGGTTTGGCCACTTTGACGACGACGGACTTTTCCCGTCCCAGGGCGCCGCCGCGGCGGATGCAGGCGTCCGTCCCTTCGATGGCTTCGACAGCCATGACGGCCTTGTGCTTGACGACGACGGTCTGGCCGATGTCCATGCCGCCCATGGCCTTGGCCGTGACGAAGCCGAAGCGGATATCGTCTTCTTCATCGGCCGTCGGTTTACGGCGCGACAAGACGCCGCAAGCCGGCATGAGGGGCTTCAAGTACAAGGTCTGGTCGACGACTTCCAGACCATCCTTGGCCAGTTCTTCGACGATGGCCAGCATAATCGTATCGTCCTTGCGGTTGCGCAGTTTTGCCAACAGCTTGATGGCCCGCCAATCTGGGAACTTCAAGCCCTTGAAGAGGATTTCCTTGGTGACTTTGCCAATCATGGTGACTTTGGCGACGCCATTATTCTTGAGGGTCTTGATGACTTTGTCCAATTTGGCGACATTGATTTCATAATAAGCATCTGCTTCGGCAGCCAGTTCCGGCTCTACGCCATCGACGACGGCGATAACGATGACCTCGTGGCCCAGCTGCTTGGCAGCGCGCATAAATTCTACAGGCAGTTTGCCGACACCGGCAAGCAATCCTACTTTTTCCATAGCAATCATCCTTATTCATAAAGAGAAATATTCATCTTTATATTATAACAAAAAAACAGGCTCCCTGTCAGTAAAAAGAGGCTGCCACATGAAGGTTTTTCCTATTCATGCGCAACCTCTTTTGACGAGCCGTTTGCCGTAGGTCGTTTGTCGTGGGTCGTTTTTTCGGCAAACGATGAACGCCAAACGAACCACGAAACGGAGCTGTCGCACATGCAACAGCTCCGTTTCCAGCCATCAGGCTGCTTAGTCTTTTGTCCCTCTGCAGATACCGCGGTCGGCATTGCGGAGGAAGCGGAGAAAATGTTCTACTTCTTCATAGCTGTCCAGTTCCTGTTCCATTTCGGCAATAGCCTGGCGCAGGTTGAGGCCGGAACGGTACAAGATGCGGAAGGCCTTCTTCAGTTCCCGGCGTACTTCTTCCGGGATACCTGCCCGCGAAAGGCCGACGCTGTTCAAGCCGATGCAGCGGGCGGGCTGGCCGTCGGCGATGACGAAAGGCGGAATATCCTGGACGACTTTCGCCAGGCCGCCAATCATGCTGTTGCGGCCAATCTTGACGAACTGATGGACGCCGGCAATGCCGCCGATGACGACGCGGTCTTCGACGGTGACATGGCCGGCCAGGCCGGCGCAGTTGCTCATGATGACGTGGTTACCGACGACGCAGTTATGAGCTACATGCGTGCAGGCCTGGAAGAGGCAGTCGTTGCCGATGCGCGTTTCTTCCCCTTCGCCAGTCGCCGTGCTGACCGTGACGAATTCCCGGAACACCGAACGGTCGCCGATGATCAGGTAACTCTTTTCGCCGTGATATTTCAGATCCTGCGGTTCCGAACCAATGGAACAGCTGGGGAAAAACCGGCAGTCCTTGCCGATTGTCGTCCAGCCGTCGATAGTAACGTGGGCCATGATTTCTGTTCCGTCACCAATGGTAACGTGGGGCCCGATAACGGCATACGGTCCGATTTTGACACCGGCACCGATTTTTGCCTGCGGGTCTATAATAGCCGTCGGATGTATCATGCTCTGAGGCATGTTATTCGTTTCCTCGGTCATTAAAGTCACTCCTCGCTTCCCTGCCTCACTGGCAGGCGCTTATTTTCAACACAAACTATATAGGTTATACTCACAGAAATAGTGTCCGGTTTTGCCGGGCAAAATCAGGCTTTTTCCCGCTAATTTCCACTTCATGCTCACAAATGCGCCCATTTAAGGCTTTATTTAACACAAAGCAAAATTTTTAAACTTTTTTAAAATTATTTCTTCGGGTTCTGGCCAGGCATGAGGGCAAAGAGATATTCCCCTTCGGCACAGAGCGTATCGCCGACGTGGCACTGGGCCTTGACCTTACCCATACGGCCTTTGATTTTTTCGATGTCGGCCCGCATGACCAGCTGGTCGCCGGGGATGACGGGATGGCGGAAGCGGAGTTTGTCGATGCCCGTGAAGAACGGGATGAGGCCGCGGTTTTCTTCCGGATAGAGCAGGGCTACGCCGCCGACCTGAGCCATGGCTTCGGCGATGAGGACGCCGGGCATGACCGGTTTACCCGGGAAATGGCCCTGGAAAAATTGTTCATCAAAGGTCGCATTCTTGATGCCGATGGCATACTTCATCGGTTCCAATTCGATGATGCGATCGACGAGCAGCATGGGATAGCGATGCGGCAAAATTTCCATAATATCAGTTACTTCCAAAGTCATGAGAATTCCTCCTTAGATCACTGCAGTTCTTGAAAAATTTTATGGGTCAGCAGGTTGTTCAGTTTGTGGCTTGATTTGACGGCAATGATGTGTCCCCGCACGGGCCGTCCGAGCATGGCCAGGTCTCCGATGATATCGAGGACCTTATGGCGGACCAGTTCATCGTCGCTGCGGGGCACGGATAAGCACGACGTCTTGTCATAGACGACGACATTTTCGATGGTGCCGCCCTTGCCCAGGCCTAATTTCTTGAGCATTTCCAATTCTTCCGTAAAGGCGATGGTACGGGCAAAGGCGATGTCCCGGACATAGGATTCCTGGGTGATGGTCGTATCCAAGAACTGTACGCCCAGCAGGGGATGCGGGTTAATCGATGTAAAGGTGATGCGAAAACCGTCATAGGGCACGATGGCAATGAATTTATCGTCTTCCTGGACGAGATGCTGTCTTTGGACGACCAGCGGTCGGCGCGGTGCCTCGAGGTCACGGATCCCGGCTTCTTTGATGAGCTTGACAAAGGTCAGGCTGCTGCCATCGGCGACAGGCGGTTCGACAGAATCCATTTCGACGAAGCAGTTGTCCACTTCCATACCGCTCAAAGCGGACAGCAGGTGTTCTACCGTGAAGACCTTGGCCTCCCCTTTTTCCAGCGTCGTCGCCCGCATTGTATTGGTTACATTCGTGAGATGGGCTTGTACAGACGGTCTTCCGGGCAAGTCCGTCCGGATAAAGACGATGCCTGTATCAGCCGGAGCCGGGCGCAATACCATATGGACTTCATTCGCAGCATGCAGGCCGATACCGTTATACGAAACATCATGAGCCAGCGTCGTTTGTGCGACAATTGACATAGGCAGGCCCCTCCTTTCCTGTTACGAGTAAATAGTTGATTTTTTTCATACTTTTTTTATTATACCTTATTTATAGCATGTATGACAAGGGAATTGTTCGTGGTTTCGGCCTACGGCCTAGTGGCTCGTAGTTCGTAGCTCGTAGTTCGTGGCAAATCATGAAAATAGGCTGTCGCATGAAGACAGCCTATTTTTGAGTATTAAGTTTGCAGTTTGTAGTTTTTAATGAATGGTTTTAAATGTAAAGCCATCTTCTTCAAACTTTCAACTTCAAACTTGAAAAGGAGCTGCCCCACAGGGACAGCTCCTTTTCATTCAATCGCTTTTACTTCAATAGTTCATAGACAGAGGCGACGACGTCGTTCCAGGTTTCGATCTGGGACTGTTCCCCTGTGATGGCAGCCTTGCCAGACTGACACTGGCGGGCTACGGACTGGGGCGACGTGCCGTTATATGTGTTACGCTGCTTGACGCAGGTTTCGATATCCAGGTAGTGGTGGATATCTTCTGCGAAGAGCGGGCTCATAGCCTGCAGCTCCTGCAGCGATAACTGCTGTAAGACTTTGCCCTGTTCGATGCAGTAGTGGACGGCTTTGCCGACGACGGCATGGGCTTCCCGGAAGGGCAGGCCTTTCTTGGCCAGGTAGTCGGCCATATCCGTCGCATTGGAAAAGTCGCTTTCCAGGACTTCCCGCATGTGCTTGCCATTGACGGTCATCTTGTCGATCATGGCGGCATAGATGGTCAGGGCGAACTTCAAATTATCGATGGCATCGAAGACGCCTTCTTTATCTTCCTGCATGTCCTTGTCGTAGGCCATGGGGATGCCCTTCATCATAGTCAGGACACCCATGAGATGGCCGTAGAACCGGCCTGTCTTGCCGCGGACGAGTTCGCAGATATCGGGATTCTTCTTCTGAGGCATGATGGACGAGCCCGTGCAATGGGAATCGTCGAGTTCGATGAACTTAAATTCCGAACTGGACCAGAGGATAAATTCTTCCGACAAGCGGCTGAGGTGCATCATCAGGACGGCAGCAAATTCCAGGAAGGAGATGATATAGTCGCGGTCGCTGACGGCATCGAGGCTGTTATCATAAATCTTGCCGAAATGCAGGGTCTTGGCGACGAAGGGCTGGTCGAGAGGATACGTCGTGCCAGCCAGGGCGCCGGCGCCGAGGGGCATCATGTCGGCCATGTCCCAGGCATATTTCAAGTGGATGAAGTCACGGGACAGCATGGAGAAATAGGCCATGAGGTGGTGACTGAAGAGAATCGGCTGGGCCCGCTGGAGATGGGTGTACCCCGGCATGATGACGTCGCTGTACTTTTCGGCAGCCTTGACCAGCGATTCCTGGAGCTTGACCAGGAGCTTGGCGACGGCGGCGATTTCGCGGCGGACATACATGTGCGTATCCAAGGCGACCTGGTCGTTACGGCTGCGGCCGGTATGCAGGCGCTTGCCGGCTTCGCCGATGGCATCGGTCAATCGTTTTTCGATGTTCATGTGGATATCTTCCAGTTCGACGGAGAAATCGAAATTCCCGTCTTCAATCTGCTGGAAAATGGCCTTCAGCCCCTTGACGATGGCATCTTTATCTTCCTGGGAAATGATGCCCTGTTTAGCCAGCATCGTCGCATGGGCAATGCTGCCGCAGATATCTTCAGCGTACATGCGGCAATCGAATTGGATGGACGCATTAAATTCTTCTACACTTTTATCCGTGGCCTTAGTAAAACGGCCGCCCCATAACTTCATACGAATCGCTCCTTATTTACCCTGTTTTTCTACGTGCTGTTTCATGAGGGCCCGCATCTTGAGCGGCAGGCCGAAGAGGTTGATGAAGCCTTCGGCATCGGTCTGATCGTATACGTCGTCTTCGCCGAAAGTGACAAATTCTTCATTGTACAAGGAGTACGGCGACGTAGAACCAGCGCTGATGATGTTGCCCTTATAGAGTTTCAATGTGACCTGGCCGGTAACGGTCTTCTGCGTTTCATCGACGAAAGCCGACAGGGCTTCGCGAAGCGGCGAGAACCATTTTCCGTCATAGACGAGTTCGGCAAATTTATTGGCTACATTTTCTTTATAGTGGTACGTGTCGCGGTCGAGGCAGAGATATTCCAGTTCTCTGTGGGCATACATGATGATGGCACCGCCCGGGTTTTCATAGATGCCACGGCTCTTCATGCCGACCAGCCGGTTTTCGACGATATCGACGATGCCGACGCCGTTGCGGGCACCGATTTCATTGAGGGTCGTAATGAGTTCGACTGCGCCGAGTTTCTGACCGTTGACGGCAACCGGTACGCCCTGTTCGAAGTCGATCTTGACGTATTCCGGAGCATCCGGAGCCTGTTCCGGCGTCTTGGTGACCATGTAGACCATGTCTTTCGGAGCATTGGCCGGATTTTCCAGGTCATCCCCTTCGTGGCTCAAATGCCAGATGTTCCAGTCCATGCTGTACGGATAGGGGTTTTCTTCAGACTGATAGTCGATGGGGACGTTGTGGGCTTCGGCGTATTTCAGTTCATCTTCACGGGATTTGAGGTCCCACATCCGCCAGGGAGCGATGAGGGTCATTTCCGGAGCCAGGGCTTTGACAGTCAGTTCAAAACGGACCTGGTCATTGCCTTTGCCCGTAGCGCCGTGAGCGATGGCGTCAGCGCCTTCTTCCTTGGCGACTTCGACGAGTTTCTTAGAAATAAGGGGACGAGCAAAGGACGTGCCCAAGAGGTATTTTCCTTCATAAACGGCACCGGCTTTGACGGTCGGCCAAACGTATTCTTCCATAAATTCTTTTTTGATGTCCATGACATAGACTTTGGAAGCGCCCGAAGCATAGGCTTTCTTTTCGATGGCTTCAAAGTCGTCAGGCTGGCCGACATCGGCGCAGGCAGCGATGACTTCGGCACCGGGATAGTTTTCTTTCAGCCAGGGAATGATGACCGACGTATCAAGGCCGCCGGAATAAGCCAGGACAATTTTTTTAATATCTTTTTTCGTGTTGCTCATGATGATTTCCTCCTCTATCGAATGAACCAATGCGATTGATGTGTGTTTGTTTCTGTCTACGTTTGATAGTATACACCTAATTGAAATATTATGCAAGTATATTGCATAAAAAATTTTCAAACTTTTTTTTACGGCCTCGTCAATTCCCTCACCCTGCAAAGTATAGTATAATAAGGGTGTTTATGTAGGAGGAATTCCATGAAACTTAAATACATTGCCATCTTTGCCCTGGCCTTCGCCGTCTGTGCCGGCTGGAACCTGCTCTTTGACGCGCCGAAGACGGCCAAGCCTGCTGTCGAGACGGCTGCCAAGCTCCAAGAAGAAAAGGAACCCCAAGGGAGCTGGCCGGCGCCGCTGCGGCCGCTGGAAATCCGGGTCTATCCCTACCTGCACTTCCACGAAGCCATGGATAATAAAATCAAGAAAATCCCCGTCTACGTGGCCATCAGCGCCATTTCCAAGCCCATGCAGCACGCCGTCGTGGCTACGGAAGACCGCCGCTACTACGACCACGGCGCCATCGACCCGATTGGCATCATCCGGGCCGTCCTGGTCAATATCGAATCGGGCGAAACCGTCGAAGGCGGCAGCACCATCAGCCAGCAGGTCGTCAAGAACGTCTTCCTGTCCCAGGACCGGACGATGGCCCGCAAAGCCCAGGAATTTGTCATGGCCTTCTTATTGGAACATTACTACAGCAAAGATGAAATATTGGAAATCTATTTGAATACGGCTTACTTCGGTGCCAATGCCACGGGCATCGACGATGCGGCCCGGACGTACTTCACGACGACGCCGGAAAAACTGGACCTGGCCCAGGCCTCCCTGCTGGCCGGCCTGGTACAGGCGCCGACGTACTATAATCCCCTGAAAAATTACGAAGGTGCCAAAGCCCGGCAGAAGACGGTCCTGACCTTGATGGCCGAACAGGGCTATATCAGCCAGGAACAAGGCGCAGAAGCCTATAAAAAAGACCTCGGACTCTGAGAAGTCCGGGGTCTTTTCGTCAATTTCCCTTGAGGCGGCTCACGGTATTTTTGGCGAAGGACTGGGCCTCATCGAGATGCAGGTCCTCGCCGGCGTCCGGTTCGTGCATATAACGCGCTTTATCAGTCCAGGTGATATAGGTCCCGACGACACCGCTGCCAGGCTTCAGCAGCTCTACGGCACTGCGCAGGTGTTTCGACGCCTGGTCCGAATAGGGGTCGTCGTACATGGTAGTAAAGATGGCCACGTGGTCATTGGCAATTTTCTTCAACGCTTCCTGTCCCTTAGGGTCTGCCTGGTTCTCATCAATCCAAAAGCCCATGAATACGCAGTCATAATTGGAAAAATCAGACGGCATCTCATCGACGGGAACGCAAGGAGTCCCTTGCGGCAAGACCTGCGCCATAGCCTGGGCGATCTGCTGTATGCGCCCTGTTTTCGAAGAATAGACGACGATGGCTTTCATAGAAACATCTCCTCCTGTGTTATTTTGATATTAATTATCGATTTATAGCTATTTATAGTATACCACAGGAGTCCGTTATTT
>ERZ1031885.866-NODE-866-length-11765-cov-31.815628_pt1 | contig 11765 bp, 7 predicted proteins | sample MGYA00518168_ERZ1031885 | MGnify/ENA primary metagenome ERZ1031885 (study PRJEB33719, sample SAMN04261269) | wastewater metagenome | biome: rural village; feature: human; material: feces | host: Homo sapiens | place: El Salvador | collected 2014-01-14 ...
GCTCTACGGTCTCATCCACCATCACAGTCTTAGGAGTATGACCGAACATCTGAGCCACGTCGAGGTCGAATGGCTTCACACCGTCAGCCTGCTTGAAGCTGAAGTGAGCATCGCCAGTAGTCTCACCTACCACGTACATAGGAGCACGCTCACGGTCGGCAATCTTCTGTACCTCTTCAATATATTTTTCGTCGATGAGCAAGCCCATACGCTCCTGACTCTCGTTGGCGATGATTTCCTTAGCGCTCAAAGTCTTGTCACCGATAGGCAACTTAGCCATGTCGATTTCGCCACCGCACTCTTCTACCAACTCAGAGAGACAGTTCAAGTGACCGGCTGAACCGTGGTCGTGGATGCTGACTACTGGGTTCTCATCGTTCTCAACGAGTGCACGAACCAGGTTGTAGGCACGCTTCTGCATCTCAGGGTTGGCACGCTGAACAGCGTTCAACTCGATACCATTGCTGTAACGACCTGTATCTACAGAAGAAACAGAACCGCCACCGAGACCGATGCGATAGTTATCACCACCTACTACGACCACCTTGTTGCCCTTCTGTGGCTCGCCCTTCTTATAGTCACGCTTCTTGCCGTAGCCTACACCACCAGCGAGCATGATTACCTTGTCGTAAGCATACTTCTCACCATTCTCCTGATGCTCGAAAGTAAGCACAGAACCTGTGATGAGAGGCTGACCGAACTTGTTGCCGAAGTCAGAAGCACCGTTAGATGCCTTGATGAGGATCTGCTCAGGAGTCTGATAGAGCCATTTGCGCACAGGCAGGATATCTTCCCAGTCGCGCTCCACATCGCTCTTACCGTTGTCATCCTTCAAGCGAGGATAAGCAGTCATGTAGCAGGCAGTACCTGCGATAGGCCATGAACCAACACCACCACCCATACGGTCGCGGATTTCACCACCAGTACCTGTAGCAGCACCGTTGAAAGGCTCTACAGTAGTAGGGAAGTTGTGAGTCTCAGCCTTCAGCGAGATGACACTCTCGATGTCCTTCACCTGGAAGAAATCGCTGGTAGTCTGGTCAGCAGGAGCAAACTGCTCGATGACAGGACCCTGAGAGAAAGCCACGTTGTCCTTGTAGGCAGAGAGAATCTTGTTAGGGTTCTCGTTGGTGGTCTTCTTGATCATGCTGAAAAGAGAAGACTCCATCTCCTTGCCGTCGATGATAAACTGGCCGCCGAAGATCTTGTGGCGGCAGTGCTCTGAGTTGATCTGTGCGAAACCGAAGATTTCGCTGTCGGTGAGAGGGCGTCCGTTCTCTTTCTCCAGCTTGTGGAGATAAGCCATTTCGTCCTCGCTGAGGGCAAGACCCTCTTCCTCGTTATACTTCTCGAGGTCATCGACGTACTTGATAGGTTCTGGCTGGTGGTTCACGGTGAACACATCCTGTCCGATACCGTTGTACATACGCTGGAGCATAGGATCGTGCTCAGCGTCCTCGCTATCTACAGGGAAGTACTCCTCGATACGCGAAATGCCGTTAAGACTCATGTTCTGAGTAATCTCAACGGCATTCGTACTCCAAGGAGTAATCATTTCACGGCGTGGGCCGACATAGAAGCCCTGCAACTGCTGGGCGTCCTCTAAAGTCGCGTCACCATAAAGCCAACAAAGTTCATTGATTTCGTCCTGAGATGGTTTGTGGTCAATCTCGGTCGCAATCACACTCTTAGATGGAGTTCTGAAAAAAAGAATCATACTTATTTCTCTTTTTATATTGTTAATGTATTTATTCTTTCGGTAAGGATACATGGCCTATGTATCGCTTTTCGAGTGCAAAGATAATACAAATTAAAATAAGGACAAAATAAAACGCTTGTTTTTTTATATTTTTACTGAACTTTCGCATATCGGGAAGTTAAAGGAGTTAAGGAAGTTAAGGAGTTAAGACGTATGTTTTGCTGCTTAAGAACTACGCCAAAAAGACTATTGTCTTAACTTCTTTAACTCCTGAACTCGCGAAACTTAAAGACACTAATTTGTTAAAAATGAGTGAGAAAGATGAGAAAAATAGAAAAAGTGGTTAAAATTATCTAAATGGGTTTGACAAAAGTGGTTTATTCAAGTCTTATTCGTAACTTTGCAATTGGAAAGCAGCGGGTGGATTTTTATTCATCATGCAGCGATTCATGGTATTTAGTAATTCAGTAAAATATCACTATCATAAAAATTAAAAACCAGAAAATATGAAGCAGAACAAATTTTTAGTAATGGCTTTGATGGCTGGCGCATTGTTGGCCACAAGTTGTGCAAGTAAGAAGGAACTTCAGAATTGCCAGAACGAGAACAGAGAGTTGTCAAGCAACTATCAGAATACAAAGGAGCAGTTGGCTGCTTCTCAGGCTCGTGTAACTACTCTCGAAGACCAGCTTGCTCAGATGAAGAAGGACTATAAGTCTATGCAGAATGCGCTCGACAAGAGTTTGAACAACGCAAGTCAGAACAACATCAGCATCGACAAGCTCGTTGACCAGATCAATGAGTCTAACCAGTACATCCGCCACTTGGTAGAGGTGAAGAGCAAGAGCGATTCTCTCAACATGGTGCTTACCAACAACTTGACCCGCTCTCTCAGCAAGGACGAGTTGAAGGAGGTTGACGTACAGGTAATGAAGGGTGTGGTTTACATCTCTTTGGCTGACAACATGCTCTACCAGAGCGGTAGCTATGAGGTAAACAGCCGTGCTCAGGAGACTTTGAGCAAGATCGCCAAGATCATCATGGACTACAAGGACTACGATGTACTCGTAGAGGGTAATACAGATAACGTACCAGTTAGCACTACAAGTGCCAAGATGAAGAACATCCGCAACAACTGGGACCTCTCTGCTCTCCGTGCATCTTCAGTAGTACAGTACTTGCAGGATCACTTCGGCGTAGATCCTAAGCGTTTGACCGCTGGTGGCCGTGGTGAGTACAACCCTGTAACTACCAACGATTCTGAGGTTGGCAAGCAGCGCAACCGTCGCACTCAGATTATCATCACTCCTAAGCTCGACCAGTTCATGGACTTGATTGACAAGGCTCCTGAGAGCGATAAGTAAATCAGAGACTTTTTAGTATTATAAGTAAAATTTAGGAAGCACCAGTGGGCCCAGGCTCATTGGTGCTTTTTCAGTATGACAGGTGCTTTTCTGTATAAATATGCTTAAAATAGGAAAGAAAGAACCAAAGTTTGTTTCGTTTTGAAAGAAAAACTGCGATTTTCTTTCTCTTTTGAGATTTATTTATTAATTTTGCAATCAAATTATTAAGCGCCCGTCGCTAAGTGGTTATAAATTGTAATTTATTAATAATACATATATAGGTATTTCGCTTATGGAAAAGATTCAGATGACAACTCCTTTGGTGGAGATGGATGGTGACGAGATGACAAGAATCCTCTGGAAGATGATCAAGGATGAACTGATCCTTCCTTTCGTAGATTTGAAGTCAGAGTATTATGACCTTGGTTTGCCTTACCGTGACAAGACCAATGACCAGGTGACTATCGACTCTGCTGAGGCTGCCAAGAAATATGGTGTAGCCGTGAAGTGTGCTACGATTACTCCTAATGCCCAGCGTATGGACGAATATCATCTCCACAAGATGTGGAAGAGTCCTAATGGCACTATCCGTAGCATCATGGATGGTACTGTGTTCCGTGCTCCTATCACGATTCCAAGCATTCATCCTTGCGTGAAGAACTGGGAGAAGCCGATTACCATCGCCCGTCATGCTTATGGCGATGTATATAAGAGTGTGGAAATCCGTGCTGATGAGCCGGGAGTTGCCAAACTCGTATTCGAGGGTAAGAGCGGACAGAAGCAGGAAGTGGAGATTCACAACTTCGAAGGTGCTGGTGTTATCCAGGGTATGCACAATACCGACAAGAGTATCCGCAGCTTTGCTCATAGCTGTTTCAAGTTTGCCATCGATACCAAGCAGGATTTGTGGTTTGCTACCAAGGATACCATTTCCAAGACTTACGATGCACAGTTCCGCAAGATTTTCGAGGAAGTGTATGAGAGCGATTACAAGGAGAAGTTTGCAGAACTCGGCATTGAGTACTTCTATACATTGATTGATGATGCCGTGGCTCGTGTTATCCGCAGCAAGGGTGGATTCATCTGGGCTTGTAAGAACTATGATGGTGATGTGATGAGCGATATGCTCAGTACAGCCTTCGGTTCTTTGGCGATGATGACCTCCGTATTGGTTTCTCCAGACGGCAAGTATGAGTACGAGGCTGCTCATGGCACAGTAACCCGCCACTACTACCGTTATCTGAAGGGCGAAGATACATCTACCAACCCAATGGCAACTATTTTCGCATGGAGTGGAGCGCTGAAGAAGCGTGGTGAGTTGGATGGCATTCAGGCATTGCAGGATTTCGCCGATCAGCTCGAAGCAGCATGTTTCGAAACCCTGAACGATGGTATTGCTACCAAGGACCTCGTCAACCTGATGGAAGGTGTAGAGGCAAAGGCAGTCAACTCAGCCGGTTTCATTGCAGCCATCCGTGAGAGGTTAGAGAAGAGATTAGCATAGTATGATTTGTATATATATAATAAAGGTGACAAAGGCATAGAAACCTTTGTCACCTTTATTTTTTTTGTGAAAACTAATTAACCGTTTTTCTGCTTCTTGTATTCCTCAGACAACAAGTCAAAGAAATTATAGCCGATTACCTTGCAGATATGCATGAGCATACCTGTGTCGATTGTAGATTTGCTATAAATCTTATAAATGTTGGTTCTGTGGCAACCAAGTTGCTTTGCGAGCCATACTGTTGTTTTTCCTTGTCTTTTGAGTTCCTGTTTTATGCGTTCCCCAATGACCAAGGAGCAATTGTTAGTTTGATCTGTCATTTTCTTATTTTCTTTAAATACTAATAAATTCAATATGGATGCAAAATTACGAAATAAGATTGTAAACTAACGAATTTTTTGGTAGCTAATGTGACGACACGCTATTAAAAAAGTATAAATGCAGAAAACAAAAGAAATCCTTTCGTTTCATTTTGTTTGCTTACTGACACATTTTTCCTCAATTTTATGTCTTTTTTGTGTCTAATATGTTTCGGTTTACATTTTATACATAAGAAAAGTACAAATCATTTGTTGTACGTAATTGAAATTTCATAATTTTGCACCCAGAAAAAGATGATGAGTCTAAGAACTATGCGATGCGGCTACAGAAAGCTATACATTATTATATAGGCTTTTCTAACAGCGCATAAGCAAACAAGATTTCTAAGACATTACATAAACAAAAATATATTGTATAAAGTAAAAGATATGAATCTCAAATCCCACTAAACCCTATAGGTTGCGGATTTGAGGGTAAATTTAAAATATAAGTTTAAGATGGTAAAGAATCTATTAAAAAAAGTTTGTCTTGTTGTATCTGTCCTCTTAGGATTGGGTAGCAACGTACAGGCACAGGAGACTTTTGTTACATTCAATGTTTCAGATGGTGGCAAGACTTTGACTATTTCTGGTCAGGGTGATTTAACAACGTATCAGACTACAGACTTCTCTGCCCGTGTCTTTTCTGACAAGGCGGTTGGTTATGTATTTACCGATGACAAAGGAACAAAGGTAAATGCTGGTGATTCATATTCTGCTAACAATACATATTACCAGGCGAATTATGAATATACTAAGGTTTGTGATGGGGAACCTACTGGTTGGAATGGCCCATTTGGACAGGTAACTTCTAACAAGACTTGGAAAGAGGATAAAATAACCAATCTTTATAAGGGCTATTATTCACCTTATAACACATCTGTCGTTCTTCAATCTAAAGTTAAGGTAGGTGATGGGGTTTCTGCGGATGTGTGGAGTAATGACAAATATACCGACATGTCGGTTTATTTCCTGTCAAGCGAGGAAATCTCTGGCGAAAAGACTGTGTCATTGAGCGAATTGGAAAGCCAGGGAGTAACTTTGATTTCAAAGGTAGAATTGCAAAACTATTATGAATCAAATGTTACCTATACAATGCGGGCTGATGCATTTAAGTCATCAGATGGAGGTAAGACATATACAGGTCTTACTAATGGTAAAACCTATACTTGGACTCCAGGCGAAGTTTTCTATACAGGTACAGCTACTTATTCTCAGATAGGGGACAATGGTGCTTTCTTTGGTACTGAAGGTTCGCATTCTGACTATATCAAAGCAGACAAAACTCCATACACATTTGCGCAATTGCTTCAGAAGAAAATCGCAAGTGGTAGCTATGAAACCGTTAAGTTTAAGAAGGCTTCATCAGAAGATTTGTTGATTAATAATGATATTGTATCTAAAATACGGTTTATTACAGAAACCAAGGATTGGGGGACCCAAATAAACTATAACTCCAATTTAAAGACTCTTGATTTGGGTGCAGCTACATGTACTGGTTTCTCTAAGGAAACTTTTGCAGCAGCTGATGGTGTACATGTACACGGAACTCCTGCGCTTACAAACTTGACATTGCCTCTCACTAATAAGACGAGTGTGCTGAGTGAAAGTACAGGAACCAAGGTGGACAAAATGGTAGTACCTACACAAGTACTCTCTAGATTTAACTCAGTACCAACTACTGTTACTATCCCAGAGGGCTATGACCGCGTGGGTGATGAGGCATTTGCGAATTCGTCAATAACAAAAGTCAATTTCCCAAATTCTTTGACTCTTATCGGAGAAAGCGCTTTTTATAATTGCAAAAATATTACTTTCATTACCCTCAATAAAGGTTTGGAGAATATTGGTAAAAAGGCTTTTATGGGTACGTCTCTTACTGCTTTGATATTTCCTTCTACATTGCAAATTATCCATGATGAAGCTTTTAGAAATTGCTTTATATATGGTTTGAAATTTAATGCAGGATTAAAATTTATAGGTAAAGGTGCTTTCGCTCTTCCTAATAATACTCATTCAGAAACCACGCTTGAGATTCCTGCCAGTATGAGATATATCGGTGCTATTGCTTTCGGACGCCGTAGATACCAGGATGTGTTTTTCTACGGAGAAAATGCTCCTTTGATGCCCTTTGGTACAATAGAGGATTGGGATGCAACTGCCTCTGCCTTTGACGAAGTTACTCTTATGGGTAATAATGGTTTTGATCTAACAACAAAGGGTGAAATTAGTGATGATGTTAATACTGGTTATGCGAATCGAGAGAATTATAAGAACCATGGTGTTTATTTCTGCATGCTTCATTACCCAAAAGATTTGACAGATGAGCAACGTGCGGCATATACTGATATAACTCGTGTGTATAAGACTGTAGATGAGGGACATGACTTTCGTTATGGAAAGTATGATGATCCTTATTCATATCATGAAGTAGGTCAAGAAGAAACAGAATTGAAGTTTGGCAACTATGTTGCCCCAAAGAGAACTTCTCTCGGTTTCCAGGATACATATCTGGGACGTCAGTATATTTGGCCAAGCCAGGATGCGTGGCGTCGTTCTTATGTTGTCAACTCTTTAGGTTATAACTGGAACGGTATAGATAAATATTTGCCAACGTTATCGAAAGAAGATTTGAAAGTTTTGGCTTATGCTGGCTATAAGGTAGCTGATGGGGATCATCCTGCTGATAAGGCAACAGGTTACTACACATACGATGATCTGTGCATGATGGCCCACATGGGTACACGCCAGTTCCCATTGGGCAATGAAGACGTGAATGTAGACGAAGAACCTGAGAAAGAGCCTACCTATCCTATTAATATTAAGGGCGGTCAGTGGTGGACCATCTGTGTACCTTTCGATATGACCAAGGCGCAGGTTGACGACGTGTTTGGCAAGGATACTCATGTTTGTCGTTTCAACAAGGTTGAACGTGTGGTAAACAGTGAGAAAAAAGTAAAATCCATCAAGTTGTACTTTACAAACGATGTGTATGTACATAAGAGTACCAAGGACGATAAAGGTCATTATACAACAAGCACCGAAACTCCTGTAGCAGATGGTGATATTGTGATTTATGCGCATGAATCCTATATGATCTATCCTACAAAGAACAATGATGATGCCAATAATATGTACAACATCAGCGATTATACTTTGGTTACTGGCTCTCCACTTCCTACTCTTGTGAAGGCGAATGAACAGTTCACTGGTGGAGCTAAAGAAAGCGCTTCTGGTGAGGCAGATTGGAATAAGGAATATCGTTTTGTAGGTAATTATCAAACAGAGGTAGCTGTAGCAGCTTCTGAACAGGGTAATAGCTCAGAAGAAGCTGTAGCAAGAGATATAAAGAATGTCTTTGTTCCTCAATATAGCTATATCTATGCCAAGAAGAATGGTACACCTAAAGCTCAGTTCTGGTTCTATACAGGAACGCAGATGCTGTGGGGTGCCAACAAGTGTGTCGTACAGGCTACAGCAAGAGGTGGTGGTCTGTCTGATTATAAAACCTATTTCGGTGGTAATGGTTCTGCTCGAGCAAAGGAATTGTCTTTCTTTGGAACGGATGATGAGGTCACTGGTATTGAAAATGTAGAAATCATTGCAGGTAACGAAAATGACACTCAGATAGTTTACAACTTGAACGGTCAGGTTGTCAATGGCAATTTAAACAGCCTTCAGAAGGGTATTTATATTAAGAATGGTAAGAAGTTCATGGTGAAATAATCCATGAACTATCTTCTAAGAACATATTATTTTATGAATTTACAGCTAAAAAGATGAAAAAAATATATTTAAAACCAGTCACCCTCCTTATTCACGCTGAAGTAGCTAACATACTTGCGGGGAGTGGTGATTTTAACGGACAAAGTTCTGCAACAGTTGGTGGTGGACCAGATGGTTCTTCTGACGGGGAGACCAGTGGAAGTGGAACTGGAGGTGACGGTGATTTTGATGGAGGATTATGTTCCAAAGGCTATAATGCCTGGGAAGCATGGGATGAGTTTTAAACCATTTACACTTTTATTTAATAGATTGCATTTATATTTGTGATGAAGTCAGGGTGTTTGTCGATGAGGACAAGCACCCTGTCTTGTCTACCGCAGTGTGCAGACGATTTTGACCAGAAATGACCTTGACCAAATGACCGCTTTCGTGTTTTGGCATGGTCTGTAAAAGGGTGGTACGCTTACGACCCAAGCCAGTCGTCTATGATAACCAAGCCCGGTCTTCATTTACGACCAACCTCGGTCGTCATAGACGGCAAATTCCGACCATCAAGGAAGGAAGATGGCAATCCGGTCATTTGGTCAAAGTCATTTCCGGTCAAAATCATTTGAAGGAATCTGGCAACTATGATTCCTGTCACACTTTTTACTTGCTTTTGAAATGAAATTGTAATAGAATGTAATGCGTGTTACAGATTTTTTGTCGTATCTTTGCACCCGAGGAAAGACCTCAGGCTATATATACATTATTATATATTATAAAGATGGACGAAAAGAACTATAAAATCCTTGTGGTGGATGATGAACAGGACCTCTGTGAGATTCTGAAGTTTAACTTGGAAACCGAGGGGTATCAGGTGGAAACTGCCAACTCGGCTGAGGAAGCTCTGGAGAAAGACATTGCTTCCTTCGACCTCTTGCTGCTCGATGTGATGATGGGAGGTATGAGCGGATTCCAGTTGGCGAAGAAACTCAAGGAGAATGTGGCTACGGCTCAGATTCCTATTATATTCCTGACAGCTCGCGATACAGAGAATGATACCGTTACTGGTTTCAATCTCGGTGCTGACGACTATATCTCCAAACCATTCTCTATCCGTGAGGTGATGGTGCGTGTGCGTGCTGTCATCCGCCGTACCGCTGATAAATTGGGCAAGGATGCTGAACCTACCGTCATCAGCTATCAGGGATTGGTGCTCAATATCGACAAGAAGACGGTGAGTATCGATGGGGAGGATGTGCCTTTCACCAAAACGGAATTTGAATTGCTCCGACTTCTCCTGGAAGAGAAGGGAAGAGTGTTCTCCCGCCAGGAACTCATCGACAGGGTATGGCCTAAGGATGTGCTCGTGCTCGACCGCACGGTGGATGTCAACATCACCCGTATGAGAAAGAAAATCGGTAAGTTCGCAAAGTGCATCGTCACCCGACTTGGCTTCGGATATTATTTTGATGCGTGATAAGAAAGGATTTTATTTATGCTGAAAATACAAAAAACGAAATCTAAGGTTGGGCGAAAACTGTATCTCATGGTGCTGACGGTGTTCCTTGTGTTCGCTGTCAGTTTTATCATGTTCCAGCAGACTCGTGAGAAACAGTTTAAGATCAGTTCGCTCACGATGAAACTGGAAAACTACAACGCCCTCTTGGAGGAGGACCTCTCGCTGGCTCATGACAGGGGAATCATCTTGAGCAACGGCGATAGTATGAAGACGTTGCCCAGCGTGAGTAGGTCGAAACTCGTCGTGGCGGAAACCAAACTGAATGCTTTCATTCGTGAACATGAAAGCAAGGATCTGCGTGTCACCCTGATAAGGCCCGATGGTAAGGTGGTGTACGACAATATGAGCAAGCACTATGACCGGTTTGCCAATCACCTGAACCGCAAGGAGATACAGGAGGCGCTGAAGAATGGACAGGGATCGAGCGTGGAGCGAGAGTCGAAGACCCTGAAGCAGGACTACTTCTATGTGGCTTCCTATTTCCCTGCCGACTCTATCATCATCAGAAGTGCCTTGCCTTATAATGATGATCTCTCTAAATCGCTGCAGGCTGACCAGCATTACATCTGGTTTGCCGTTTTCGCCATCATCATCCTGACCATCGTGCTCTACCGTTTCACCCATCGGTTGGGCAAGAATGTGGCTAAGCTCCGCATCTTCGCCTACAAGGCCGACCACAACGAGAGCTTGGAGATAGAGGATCTGGCTAAATTCCCGGATGATGAACTGGGTGAAATTGCTGAACGCATCATCAAGATGTATAAGCGTATCCAGACCACCCGAAGGGAACAGGATATCCTGAAAAGGCAACTGACGCAGAATATCGCCCATGAACTGAAGACTCCGGTGGCGAGCATACAGGGCTATCTGGAGACGATACTCGACAATCCGCATATCAGCGAGGAGATGAAGGAACAGTTCCTGCAGAGATGTTATGCGCAGAGCGAACGGCTTACCTCCCTGCTGAGGGATATCTCGACGCTGAACAGACTGGACGACGGTTCGGACATGATAGACTTCGAGGCGGTGGATATCACGAAGATGGTGGGAGACATCATGAGGGAAACGGCGCTGGAAAGGGAGGAGCACAAGATGGGATTCCACAACCTGCTGCCTGAGCGCATCGTGGTGAAGGGAAACCGCAGTCTGCTCTATAGTGTGTTCCGCAATCTTACGGATAATGCCATTGCCTATGCCGGTGACGGAACGACCATCACGCTGGAGGGTAAGGAAATAGGCAACAAGTGGCACTTTGTTTTCAGAGATAATGGTCAGGGTGTGCCGCAGGAGCATCTCGCCCGCCTCTTCGAACGCTTCTACCGTGTGGATAAGGGAAGGAGCAGAAAAATGGGTGGAACGGGGCTGGGCCTTGCCATCGTGAAGAATGCCGTGCTGCTGCATGGTGGAACCATCCGGGTGAATAACTTGCCGGAGGGGGGATTGAAATTTGAGTTTACTATCAAGAAATAAATCTTAAAAGTCGCAAGGAGTTTCGTCTTTGCGACTTTTTTTATGTACCTTTGCATCTCTATTAACAATAATATAATGATGAATCAATTTACTAAGATTATCGCAGCGCAGCTCAAACTGAGAGAGCAGGCTGTCGAAAATACATTGGAACTGCTCG
>ERZ1031885.873-NODE-873-length-11685-cov-6.011436_pt1 | contig 11685 bp, 8 predicted proteins | sample MGYA00518168_ERZ1031885 | MGnify/ENA primary metagenome ERZ1031885 (study PRJEB33719, sample SAMN04261269) | wastewater metagenome | biome: rural village; feature: human; material: feces | host: Homo sapiens | place: El Salvador | collected 2014-01-14 ...
AAAACCAACAAAAATACAGGTCAAAATTGGTCAACTTATTCTTTCACCATTACTTAGTTTCAGCCTCTTCCGCCTTCTTTTTCACGGCAGTGGCCTTCTTGGCAGGCGCCTTTGCAACTTTGGCAGGCGCTTTCTTGGCAGCTGGTTTCTTGGCGGGAGCCTCTTTCTCCAACTTGGCAAGCATGTGCTGCAACTTCTCGATTTCCTTGTTCTTCACTTCCAGTTCCTGGTCTTGGTTCTTGATGGTCGTGAAGAGCGATTCAAGCTGTTCGTTGTCAACATCCTCCGGATAGAGGTTATTCACGCGAGAGATGAAGTCGCCAAGGATATTCATGTAGTTGGTGAAAGCATCGTAGGGCGAAGAATAAATACCGCGATAGCCGCCATAAGAGCAGGCTTTCGTACTCATAAAGCGGAGGTTATTTGAAGCCTGGAGATAGTCCCAGTCTTGCTTCAAGCGGCGGTCGCCAGCGATACGCACACGGTCTGCAATGCTATAAAGTTTTTCGAAAGCCTCACGCTGCATCACGTTGCCGAGCCACGGCGAGAGGTCGCGTTCTTCGTCCACCCAAGAGATGGGGTATTCCACGTTGAGGTCGCCCGACGACTTGATCTTCGAGCAGATTTCCGATGGCGTTGAGAACACGATGCCGCGCTGGCGGAGCTGTTCTGGCAAAGCCTTCATAAACTCGAGGATATTCGAAGACAACGGCTGGAAGATACCGAGAGCGCAGAGCTCCATGAAGAGGTTGATCACCTGGTCTTCCTCTGGCAACTGGGCAATCCAGTCGGCATAGCGGTCGGCGAAGAGCGGATATTCGTTCCAAGAAGAATCGTTGAAACGATAACTGATGTCCTCCGACAAACTGTAGTCGCGCAGGAGGAGCTTCAGTTTCGGGTTGCGGTTGCAGTTGTAAACGAAGTGCGGGCTCTTCCATCCCAACACCTGCTTAGCACCTTCTGCCAACATACCCTTAAAGCCCATGCTGGCCACGAGTTCTCCGATTTCGTCAGAGTAGATGAGGCAAGAGTTGCGGAAGATTTTCGGTTCTTGTCCGAAGAGCGACTTCACCTTCTTGCAAAGGCACGTCACTTCTTCCTTGAAGCATTCAGGGTTGGCCAGAGAAGAGAAGCCGTGGGAATATGGTTCAGCGAGAAATTCCACGCAGCCTGTGTCGTTGAGTTTCTGCAGGAGTTCAATCACCTGCGGAGCGTGGTTTTCAAGTTGCTCAATGGCGCAGCCAGAGAGCGAGATGGCGCATTTGAAATAGTTGCCATAGCGCTCAGCCATTTCGATGAGCGCGTTGAGTGCCGGCACATAAGAGTTGTCGGCAGTTTCAGTGATAGAGCGCGCGTTCTCGTAGTCGTCATAATAATAATGGTCTGTGCCGATATCGAAGAAACGATAGCGCTTGAGATGGATGTTTTGGTGTATCTCGAAATATAAGCAAATGGTCTTCATAGGGATATCTTGTTTTTGCAGACATCCGCCGCAAGAGACTTCGGCGGAGTCAATTGAATGTGTTAACTACTCTTATTTGTGATTGTAATTTTGAAGCACCTGCTGGTAGACATCGTAAATGCGCTTGCCCACTTTCTCCCAGGTGATTTGGTCAACCTCCTTGATTCCTTCCTCCTGAAGATACTGATAGAGTCCTTCGTTGGTGCAGAGGGAATACATGGCATCAGCCATCGCATTGATATCCCAGTAGTCTGTCTTGATACATTTGTCGAGAATTTCCGCACATCCGCTCTGATAGCTGATGATGGACGGCACGCCACACTGCATGGCCTCAAGTGGCGAAATGCCAAACGGCTCGCTCACAGACGGCATCACATAAACATCGCTGTCGCGGAACACCTCGTAGACCTGTTTTCCCTTCATAAATCCTGGGAAGAAGAAGCGATCGGCAATCCCCTTCTGCGCCGCCATCTCAATCATGGCGTTAAGCATATCTCCAGAACCGGCCATACAGAAGCGCACATTGCGCGTGCGTTGCAGCACGAGCGAGGCCGCCTCAACGAAATATTCCGGTCCCTTCTGCATCGTGATACGTCCGAGGAAAGTCACCACGCGTTCCTTACGCTCCGTGTGGGGTTTGCGCTGTGCGACCATCTGCTTCACCTCGTCGGAGAGCGGATAAACGGCGTTGTGCATAGCGATACACTTAGCTGGATCCTGGTGGTAGTGTTCAATCACCGTGCGTCGCGTCAGTTCAGACACACACATGATGCAATCGGCATGATCCATACCGTCTTTCTCAATACTGTAAACCGTTGGGTTGACATTACCTCTCGAGCGGTCAAAGTCAGTGGCATGCACGTGAATCACAAGCGGTTTTCCACTCACGTTTTTGGCATGAATGCCAGCTGGATAAGTCAGCCAGTCGTGTGCGTGAATGATGTCATATTCCTGTTGACGAGCAATCACGCCAGCCACGATGGAATAGTTGTTAATTTCGTCGTAGAGATTATCGGGGTAGCGTCCAGAAAACTCGATACATCCCAAATCGTCCGTCATACGGTATGAGAAATCGGCATAGATATGGTCGCGCAGGGCATAATATTGCTCCGGCGTCATTTTGTTGCCAAGGCGTTGCTTGACATAGTCATAGTCAACGTCACGCCAAACGATGGGTGTTTCGCTCAGTCCGATAATGTTCATGAAACTCTTGTCTTCGTCGCCCCAGGGCTTCGGAATACAAAAAGTGATTTGCATATCGGGTTGTTTGGCCAGTCCAGCAGTGATGCCATAGCTGGCTGTTCCGAGTCCGCCCAAGATATGAGGAGGGAACTCCCATCCGAACATTAATACTTTCATAAATTGGTATTAGCTGTTAATGCCACGGTAAGCAATAGTGAAAAACAAACTTCAACCATTACTAAAGAGACGTTATCCGCGCGATATTTTGCGGAAGCTTCCCCGCCATGGCTATGGTGATTAGTTGCTTGGCGAGAGCCACACTGGTCGTGCCGCTCTCCGCCATCCCCAGAGAAGATCTCCGGCAACAACATTGTTTTAATCTTCCGCGATTTGATATTTCTCCATCAAACGGATGGCCCGAAGAATACCGCTCACGTTCATGGCAAATGAGATGGCTCCACGTCCGTGGAATGGCGGGTTGCCGTCGAAGAGTTCCGGAATGGTGCCGATGCAGTGATAGAAGAGTTCTTCCTCAAAACCGATGAGCTTGCGTTCGATGTAGTTCACGCCGCTCATCTTGTAAACGCGCAGATAAGCCTCCAGATAGAAACCAGTGAGCCAAGGCCATCCCGTTCCCTGATGGTAAGCCTGGTCGCGGTCGGCCTGTCGTCCCACATACATTGGAGAATATCCGCCGCTGTTTGGCGAAAGCGAGCGCATGCCCTTTGGCGTCATGAGTTCCTTCGTGCAGATGTCGAGCACACCCTTGCGTTCCTTCATGCTGAGCGGAGAATAGTCGAGCGCAATGGCGAAAAGCTGGTTGGGACGTACACTCCAGTCCATCATCTTGCCATCGACATAATCGAGCAGATAGCCGTGTTCGTTGAGGAACACCTCCTTGAAGGCCGTCGTCATCTTTTCTGCCTCGTCGGCATAATCCTGTGCGAGAATCATGCTCGTCTCGTCGCCCTTCTCTTTGAGCACCTGCTCGTAGAATTTCATGGCGTTATACCAAAGCGCGTTAAACTCAACGATATATCCTGAGCGCGGAATGATGGGGCGTCCGTTGGCCATAGAGTTCATCCACGTCACAGCGCGGTCGCGTCCGTTGGAATAAAGCAATCCGTTTTCGTAAACGAAGAGATTTGTGTGGTGTCCGCCACGAACATATTCCATGATGTCCTTGAGCAGTTCGCCATACCTCTCCTGAAAATCTTGTGCAGACACATTCTTGCGATACTGCTGCAAGCACCACGTCGCCCAAAGCAGCGAATCTGGTTGCTCGATTTCGTAGATAGGCACCGTGACAGGCTCTTTGTTGATAAACTGGCGAATGGCTTCAGCGGCAGCGTCCATATACTTTTCATACTGCTCTCTCTCACCGATGGAAAGCGTCAAGCCCGGCATAGAGATAAACGTGTCGCGTGCACGGCATTTAAACCAAGGATACCCAGCGAGGATGTAGTGTTTTCCGTCTCTGCGGACATTAAACTGGTGTGCGGCGTTAACAAAGCAATGATAGAAGCTGTCGCGTTCGTCGAGCGCTTCGCGTTCTTCTTCCATATAGTGTCCCAAACGGTTCGGTGCCAATTCTTTCAGCGCAGCCGAGAACACAACAGACTGTCCTTTCTTGATTGGCATCTCGAAATAACCTGGCACGAGGAGGTCTTCTGTAGCGTCGTAGCCGCGTTCGCGTTCCTTCGGGTAGTCGAGTCCGCGATACCAATCGGGGCAATAGTGGAATTCCGATTTGACGTTAGTCTGCATGAAGAGGTCGGGATAGCCCTGATAGAGGCACATTTTTATACCATTCTTCACCTCTGTGTATCCGCTGTTGGCAACAGAGTTTTCGTGTGTCCACTGGCGCACACTTCTGAAGGCCAAGAACGGTTTCAGGCGCAGCGTGGTGGCCGAATGAGCATCGAGCAACGTGTAGCGGATATAAAACTGATAATCGTCGGTGCAGAATGCCATCTCCTTTTTGAGCAGCACGCCACCGATACGATAAATCCAGGTCGGCACCTTGTCCCATTGAAAGCTCACGATATACTTGTGTCCCTTCGGACTGTAATTTTCCCCTTGGTATTTGTGAAGGCCGAGGTTGAACTCCGCGCCGTGCTGAATGATAGTTTCGTCGAGCGAAGAGAGCAACACATGGTTTTCGTCGTCCAGTTCGGGAACCGGAACGACCATGAGGCCGTGGTACTTACGGATATTGCAGCCAACCAATGTTGTGTTACAGTAAGCGCCTGAGCGGTTTGTGATCAGAAATTCCTTATATAGGGAGTCCTGAAGGTTCGTCATCTGCGCTTTGTCAAATTTTAAGTAGCACATAGGTCAGAAGATTATAAGGTTTTATACGAATAACTTTGTGATTTTTAATTAAAGACTATCACTATTTGTCAAGTGAAGATTTTAACCCAACAGAATCTTGTGGATTCTATTGAGGTCTTTTTTACCTCTCAAAGGTAGTAAATTGTTAGGGGTAAGCCAAATTTTACAGGCAAAATATTTTATATTTGCTTTTTTTTACAAGCGCAGGACTAAAAGTTTGTCGTTTTCATGCCGCCAAGCCTGTTTTTCGGAGTGATATCGTCAAGGCTTCATCCCCAAATTCCGTGTTTTTCCCCTCAAAAGCGAACATGACAAACGCAGCGAAAAAGTCTCCAAAAAATGCCTTTCCAATTCCCCAAAAAAGCAAGCAAAAATCCCGCCCCGAATCTGTTGTTGATTCGGAGCGGGAAACAAAATAAATCTTTTTCTATTTCTAACTTACCAAATATCCTCTGGCTCTACCCCATTGTAAACGGGGGTTGAAGCATATTCGAAGTAGTCGAGCTCCAGCTCGGCATCGAGTTTCTTCAAGGCCGACTTGAAGCGCAGGTAATAGGTCTTTCCTGCCTTCATATATTCGGTGCAGACAATCTTGCGGATGGCACACCATGAGCCGCCAAATTCGCGCAAAGGCTGGTCGGCGCGTCCCGTACTGTAGGTGAAGAACATCGGGGCCTTCATATAGCCTTGGTTACGCAGGTTCTTGTCGTTTTCGCGGTTGACCGTCTGGTCGTCGCCGTCCTTCACCCAAGGGATGTTGGGGGTGTTGGAACCAGGAATCTGACGCATATCGTAGGGAAGACCCACGGGCGCGAGACGGTCGGGGTCGTCGCCGAAATAAATCTGCGCCATACCTCTAATCGGACCGTGGCTGAGTCCCAGGCGGATTTCGTAAGTACCGTCTTTCGGAACGGGCGGAAGCTTATAGATGAAGTCATAGAGACCGAACACGCGGAACTCGTCGCCCCACATGGCCAGCCATCCAGAACCCTGCGCGTGGGTGTGTCCCATCTTCGTACTGCTGCTCTGGCGAATCATGCGCGAGAGATAACCTGGGTCGAAAGCAATTTTGTAGTTTCCGCGATAGTTGTTTGTAGCCAGTTCAGGAAGCGTGGCGGCGATGTCCATGCGGATGCGGCGCTTGTAGAGCTCATCGCGCGTGCCTTCGTCGTTGACCAAAAGTTTGTTGATGGTGTGGTAATAGCCATTGAGGGCGTTGTTGTCGTTGTCGCCATTGTCGGCGTTGACGATGATGCCCGCATAGCCCGGCACCACGCCCGTTTCGTGATAGTCGTCCGTCGGACCGTCGGCATAGAGCGAGATGCGATTGAGATAGATTTTGTGGTCAACATCGTGCTCAAATCCAGCGTCGCCCACCTGCGTGATTTTCAGCAGACTGGGGAATGCACCCATGGTGGTGTAGAACTCCCACACGTTGGTCGGCATATTGACGGTTTGCGGTGCGTTCCACTGACCATACTTGTAGTTATACTCGTTGCAGTGATAAACGAGTTTGTTGAAAGGCATACGTCCGTAAACGAGGTGGTAGGCCACGAAACGGTTGATGGGGTTGTACGGATGCTTCAGATCGTCAAGGTGGTTCGAACCGTAAGCGTCGACCACATAATCCTTCAGTTTGGCCACGAAAGCTGCGCCGTTGGTCAGGTTGCCCTCAGCGTCTTTTTCAACCTTGAGACCCAATGTCTGCTCGTAGATGCTGTCGGGTTCCACAAAGGCGGTGTATCCGATGTAGCGGTGTTGTGCATAGACGTAGTCAAACTCGCCCATGTGCGTTTTCTCTTGTCGGCTGGAGTTCTCATACGATTTGTCGAGATACTCGTGCAGCGAGTCGCACAAGGCCGTATGGGTGAGCAAGTAGCTGAACACCTTGAGGTTGTCGGCCACGCCGATTTGCTTGTCGAGCGTGTTGAGCGACGGACTGATCACGCCGTCAACCACATGGATGAAACCGTTTGACACCTCGATGTCGCCCTTGATGATTCTCGACGTTCCGTTGATGATGAAAGTCGATGTGGAATCGAGCGAGCAAGAGAGCATACGGTCGGAGAGACAGGAGATGGGCAGCGCACCGCTGCTGGGGAGGTCCGCACTTTCGTAGGCGTTGTTTGAGCCATTGTCAATGATGCAGCTCTTGGCGAGCGTATTGGCGAGATCGTCGCTCATCTCGTCGATAGAGGCGATGCCATTTTCCGCCATATATTTCTCCACCGCCTCGTTTGTTGGCAGGAAGATGGTGTAGTTTCCTCTGGCAGAGAGCATATTGTGGAGCGGAGACGCGCCATCAACATTACCCAGTCTGACGCGGCGGAAAAGCGCGTTCATCAAGGAAAACTGGCTGTTTTCGTCGATATAATCGGCTGCTGTCTGCATCTTCTTGATGGCGAAGTTCGACTCGTCAATCTCTTCCTTGCAGGAGGAGAGAAAAACGGGAGCGCCCAAAAGGAGTAAGGCGCCGAGAGCACACAGTTGCCCCGAATGTTTGAAGAAATTCCTCATAGATGTTTCGTTTGTTTTTGAATGATTAGGCTGTTAAGTAGGTATTCAATATCACCTTATAATGTCAAAGCAGGGAAAACCCATTTTGATTTTACGCACCCATTTTGTTGCAGATGGCCCGCGCTCATCATTTTTCCTGTTTCTTCAGCAAGTCGCGGATTTCCGTGAGCAGTTGCACTTCCTCGCTGGGCTTCGCAGGTTCTGCGGGAGCTGGCACCTCTTGTTTCTTGCGATGGAGCTTAGAGATGAGGCGGATGAAGACGAAGATGGAGAAGGCGATGATGATGAAATCAAACGTGGCCTGCAGGAAGTTGCCATAGTTGAGCAACACGGCGGCCTGTTCCTGTCCATCCACCACCTGCGCTTCCTTAAGCGTGATGGAGAGGTCGGTGAAGTTCACGCCGCCACAGATGACGCCAATCAGAGGCATGATGAGGTCGGACACGATGGACGACACGATTTTTCCGAAGGCCGTACCGATAACAACACCAACAGCCATATCAACAACGTTGCCACGCATGGCAAACGCTTTGAAGTCTTGCAAGAATGTACTTTTTGGCATAGGTATATATAAGGTATAGAATTACTGCAAGCGGAATGTGACTGGAAGGGTGTACTTGACAGGGACAACGCTTCCTTTATGTCGCGCTGGCGTGAAGGCCCGCAGCTTTCTCACGGCTTTGATGGCTGCTGCGTCGCATTCGCGCGACAGGCTCTTCAGCACCTTCACCTCTCCGATTTTTCCCTGACGCGTGACGACAAACTGCAAGAGGACTCTTCCCTGCAAATCCGATTCTATCGCAATAGTCGGATATTCCAGATTGGCTGCGAGGTCCACCATGAGTTGTCGAGACCCACCGGGATAGGCCGCAGGCACTTCCATCATGGCGTTGTCCATCAGTTGGGCGAGAATGCCGGTGCCGCCCTCAGCCGTTTCTGCGGCCACCGAGTCGTTCACCACTTCATAGTTCTGAGCCGAAGCCGTTGTTGCCATTGCCAACAAGGCGAAAGCGGCCACGAATATTCTTTTCATGATTGCATATTTTATGGGTTAATTAATATTTCTCTCCAACGAACAACAGCGGAAATCCATTTGCGTTGTCCTGACGGCATCAAGCGCAAGAGCCACCGCCACGAGCCAGTCAAACCCGTCTGCCAAAAATCCTTCCAAGCATCCTTCATCTTCGCGCCCTAAGACTTGTCAGCGAATCAGGGACGAGAGACGACCGAATCTGGGTCGAGAGACGAACGAATCTGGGACGAGAAACGGATGTGCAACGTGCCGCGTTCGACAAAAAGTATAGCCTTCGTTTGATTGCATAGCTATGAACAGCCAAAAGGCTCACAATTTCACCATCATTTAACACTTAACACACTCGCTTTTCTAACCTCATTTCTCAATTCAGTAATTAATTCAAGCCTCAAATTTAACACAAAAATCTGAGCGAGACAAACATATCATTTATTTATTTCGCGTCTCTTTTTTCATCTGCTGTCAACGAGCCTAAAAAACAGCTACCTTTGAAAGGTAGGGTGTTCAAAATACAGAAAAGTTTCTGCGCGTTTTTGAGGCAAATAGCATGGCGAATGTGGCATCGCTGCAAGGGGCACCGCGCGGACATTTGGCGGAGGCCTGGGGCGAAGCACTGTAGCTCACTTTGCTCGCAAAGTGAGGGGGGCGAATATTGCGGCGGCCAAGCACGGGCTGAAAATCCAACAAAGTCATGCCCCAGAGCGCTGGCCATGTTCGCTACGTGTTCGTGGCCCTCACTTTGCAAGCAAAGTGAGCTACAATGCTGGCGCCGCAACAGACGATCGTGCGGGCCAGTGCAAATCTCCGCTGCGAGGGCGCTACCGCTAATCTTTAATATTTCAATTTTGAACGCCCTACCCTTTCAGCGCCCGCATGGCATTAAACACGGCGAGCACCGTCACGCCGACATCGGCGAAGACGGCCATCCACATGGTTCCGAGCCCAACGGTGGCGAGCAGGAGAATGGCCACTTTCACGCCGATGGCGAAGGCGACGTTCTGGCGGGCGATGCCGATGGTGCGGCGGGCAATGCGCACAGCGGTGGCTATCTTCGTGGGCTTGTCGTCCATCAGCACCACGTCGGCAGCCTCAATGGCTGCGTCACTGCCGAGGCCGCCCATCGCGATGCCGACATCGGCGAGTTTGAGGACGGGGGCGTCGTTGATGCCGTCGCCAACGAAGGCCACGCTCTTGCCGCTTGGCTTCTCGGCAAGAAGTTGCTCAACGCAGGCCACTTTGTCGGCAGGAAGGAGTTCGGCATGATAGCCGTCGAGCGCCAATTTGCCTGCCACGTCGTGTGCCACCTCGCGGCGGTCGCCCGTCAGCATCACGAGTCTGCCAATGCCGAGGCGCTTCAGCGCAGCCACGGCCCCCACACTGTCGTCTTTCAAGCAATCGCTAATGACGATGTGTCCAGCATAGCAGCCGTCAACGGCGACATGGATGATGGTGCCAACGCGGTGGCAGTTGTGCCATTTCGCACCCACTTTGTCCATCATCTTGGTGTTTCCCACGCAAACGAGGTGTCCGTTGACGCAAGCGCGGATGCCATAGCCCGCCAGTTCTTCAACGTCGGTCGTTGCGCAACCGTCGGTGGCTTCCTGCGGGAAGGCCGTGCGGAGGGCTTCGGCGATGGGGTGCGTGGAGAAGTGTTCCACATGGGCGGCCAGATGGAGAAGTTCTTTCTCATCGAGCGTTTCGGGATGGACGGCCTCAACGGCAAAAACGCCTTGGGTGAGGGTGCCGGTCTTGTCGAAGGCCATCGTGCCGATATTGGCCAGGGCATCCATATAGCGGCTTCCCTTGACGAGGATGCCCCGTCGCGATGCACCGCCAAGGCCGCCGAAGAAGGTCAGCGGCACACTGATGACGAGGGCACACGGACAGGAGACGACCAGGAAGATGAGCGCACGGTGGAGCCACAGAGGAAAGGCCGACCAATAACCGCTGCCAACGAACAAGGGAGGCACAAAGGCCAGCAAGAGGGCGGCGACGACCACGATGGGGGTATAGACGCGGGCGAAACGGGTGATGAATGATTCGCTCCGCGATTTGCTTTCGTTGGCATGTTCCACGAGGCGGATGATTTTTGAAACGGTGCTCTCGCCGAAAGCCTTGGTGATTTTCAGGCGAAGAAGGCCGGAGAGGTTGACGCAACCTGAGGCGGCTTCGTCGCCGACGCCTATGTCGCGCGGCAGACTTTCGCCCGTGAGGGCAACAGTGTTAAGGGAGGAGGTGCCTTCAACCACCACACCGTCGAGCGGCACTTTTTCGCCGGGCTTGACAATGACGATGCTGCCGACACTGACGCTCTCCGGACTGATATCTTCCACTGTTCCCGCACGCTCAACATGGGCAACATCGGGCCGTATGTTCATCAGATGGGAGATGCTGTCGCGACTTTTTCCTTCGGCATAGCCTTCAAAGAGTTCGCCAATCTGGAAGAAGAGCATCACGAAGACGGCCTCTGGAAATTCGGTGTCGGCACCGGGAAAGAAACCGATGCACAGGGCGCCGACGGTGGCGAGGGCCATCAGAAAATTTTCGTTGAAGAGGTCGCCTTTGGCAATGCCTTCGGCAGCTTCTTTGAGGGTGGCGTAGCCAGCGAGCAAATATGGCACCATATATATAAGGAGTAACTGCCACACCGACAAGGCGCAATTTTTCTCTACCACAACGGCGCCAACGAGCAACAATGCCGACAGGACAATCTGGAGGACCTTCCCGCGCCCGCTTCCATGATGGCAATGGCAATGCCCTTGTGACTCCCCGTGATTGTGAGCGGAATGCCCGGCAGGGGTTTCGTGGCAGTGGCAGCCACAACCACAACCATGAAGGGATTCATGGTGATCGTGTTCTTCTTCATGTGCGCAATGACCTACGCAGCAGCCGTTTTCTTTGTCTTTCTGTGCGTGGTGTTCTCCACATCCGCACATGCTTTTTTCTTCTTTTTCCATAACAGGTTGGTTTTATTTTTCTGCAAAGTTACGGACACCTTTTTGCAACTGGGTTGCAAAGGAGGGAGAGGAAGGGAGGGGAAGGGAGATTCCATAAAAATCTCTACGCGTTTTTGACCAAATAGCATGGCGATTGCGGCATAGTAACAAGAGGCGCTGCGCGAACATTCGGCGAAGGTCTGAGGCGAAGCACTGTAGCT
>ERZ1031885.874-NODE-874-length-11667-cov-5.145022_pt1 | contig 11667 bp, 10 predicted proteins | sample MGYA00518168_ERZ1031885 | MGnify/ENA primary metagenome ERZ1031885 (study PRJEB33719, sample SAMN04261269) | wastewater metagenome | biome: rural village; feature: human; material: feces | host: Homo sapiens | place: El Salvador | collected 2014-01-14 ...
AAAACCAACAAAAATACAGGTCAAAATTGATCAACTTATTCTTTCACCATTACTATATGTTAGCCAACGTTCCAGTCCGTAATGTCTTGAACGCTTGGCTTTTGAATATCGAGTTTGTATTTCTTGATGATTTCCCCGATTTGCTGCTGCACCTTCTGCGGGTTGACATCCTTGAGGTCTGTTACCAGATTATATCCAGCCTTCTGGAGCACAGGCACCAGAGCCTCGTCAATGCCACATTCCACATATTTGGCGGCAGCGTCGCGCGGAGCTTTCTTTTCTGGACGCATTTGCGGGAAGAACAACACTTCCTGAATCTGGGTCTGTCCCGTCATGAGCATCACGAGACGGTCGATGCCGATGCCGATGCCCGAGGTGGGAGGCATGCCATATTGCAGAGAGCGTAGGAAGTCCTGGTCGATGAACATGGCCTCGTCGTCGCCCTTCTCAGAGAGGCGCAACTGGTCTTGGAAGCGTTCCTCTTGGTCGATTGGGTCGTTGAGCTCAGAATAGGCGTTGGCCAATTCCTTACCGTTGACCATCAGTTCGAAGCGCTCCGTCAGGTTCGGATTTGTGCGGTGTTTTTTTGTCAGCGGCGACATTTCCACGGGATAGTCCGTGATGAACGTCGGCTGGATATAAGTGCCTTCACAGAATTCGCCGAACATCTCGTCAATGAGTTTTCCCTTGCCCATTGTGTCGTCGATTTCCATGTTGAGCTTCTTGCAGATTTCGCGGATTTCGTCTTCGCTCTTTCCGTCGAGGTCATATCCGGTCTTTTCCTTAATGGCTTCGAGGATTGGCAGGCGGCGATATGGCGCCTTGAAGCTGACAGTTTTGCCGTCGATTTCCACTTCCGTCGTGCCGTTGACTGCAAGGCAGATGCGCTCCAGGAGGTTTTCCGTGAACGTCATCATCCAGTTGTAGTCTTTATATTGAACGTAGAGCTCCATGCAGGTGAACTCTGGGTTGTGGTTCTTGTCCATACCCTCGTTACGGAAGTTCTTGCCCACTTCATAAACACCTTCAAAACCGCCAACAATCAAGCGCTTCAGATAAAGCTCCGTTGCGATGCGGAGATAGAGGTCAACGTCGAGAGAGTTGTGGTGTGTGATAAACGGACGGGCGCTTGCGCCGCCGGGGATGGGCTGAAGGATTGGCGTTTCAACTTCAGTGTATCCAGCATCGTCCAACACTTGGCGCAACGTTTTGATCACCTTGGAACGCTTCAAAAACGTCTCCTTGACACCTTGGTTGACGATGAGGTCAACGTAGCGTTGGCGGTAGCGGAGTTCAGGGTCGTCAAACGAATCGTATGTCACGCCGTCTTTTTCCTTAACGATTGGCAGCGGTTTGATGCTTTTTGCCAAAACGGTCAGTTCCTTGGCGTGGATGGAAATCTCGCCAGTCTGTGTGCGGAACACGAAGCCCTTGATGCCGATGAAATCTCCCAAGTCAAGCAGTTTCTTGAAAACCGTGTTGTAGAGTTCCTTGTCTTCCGAGGGGCAGATGTCGTCGCGCGTCACGTAAACCTGGATGCGGCCGCGAGAGTCGAGCAATTCTGCAAAGCTGGCCTTGCCCATGATGCGTCGGCTCATCATACGGCCGGCGATGCACACTTCACGCGGAGTTTCTGCGTTATCGTCAAAGTTTTCTTTGATTTCCGTTGAATAGGCATCAACGGGGAATTCGGCTGCGGGATAAGGATCTATGCCCATGGCACGCAACTGTTCGAGTGAATTACGGCGACAAATTTCCTGTTCGCTGAGTTCAAGTATATTCATAATGATGATTTTTGCTTCTTAAGCAATGCCAAACCAATGGTGCCGCAAGCCTGGGGCTGTTTTGTGCGTTACCACTATTGGAGAGAATGTTTTTTTGCCATTGCCAAAGTGTTCTCATATTTCCCGGATGCCCGTTTCTTATGTAATAGGGCTTGCCGGAAGTAACTAAGTAATGCAAAGTTACATAATTTCGGTGGATGGGCTTTAATACTTGGATATATTTTTAAGGTGTGTCCTGATTTTCCGTTTCAAAACACCCCTTGGATTGGTCGTTTAGTCCTCACACGCCTTATATATATCGCGTGTGAGTTCACGGTTGAGTTTAACATATCCTCCAAAGACCTCACCCTTCGTGTGGTGGAGGTTGTTGACAAGCTGGTCAATGTCTGCATTGTCAATGCCCAGTTCGGAAAGGTTGCGCGGCAAACCAAGTGTGCCCGACCAGAAATCTTGCAAATGACTGATACACTCATTGATGACCTCTGCTTTCGGTCGGCCGTCTGCTTCTATGTCGAAGAGACGTTCAGCCAACTGGAGCGTGCGGAAATCGTTGACCTTGCTCACCACTTTCAGCCAGGCCGGGAACACCACTGCCAATCCTGCACCATGCGTCACGCCGTAGAGAGCGCTTAGCTCGTGTTCAATGGCATGGCTCGACCAGTCTTCTTCGCGGCCTGTGCCGCAAACACCGTTGTGGGCCAATGTTCCAGCCCACATGATGTTGGCGCGTGCCTCATAGTCGTCGGGACATTCCATCAGGCGGCGTCCTTCGGTGATGATGCTCTGCAGAAGACCTTCAGAGATGCGGTCGGTGACCTCCGTTGAAGGTGTGTTTGAAAAATAGCGCTCAAAGATGTGCACCATCATGTCGCAGATGCCGCAGGCTGTTTGGAAATGCGGCAACGTGAAAGTGAGTTCTGGATTCAGCACAGAAAAACGCGGGCGCAGCAAGAGTGGGCAGCGCAGGGAAATTTTCTGGCCAGTGGCAACGTTGGTTATCACGGTGTTGCCAGAAGCCTCGCTCCCCGCAGCTGGAATGGTGAGCACCACTCCCACGGGCATGGCCTCTTTTGCCTCGGCTTTTCCGGCATAGAAATCCCAGAAGTCGCCATCGTACGGCACGCCGAGCGCAATGGCTTTGGCGGTGTCGATGGCACTGCCGCCGCCAACGGCAAGGAGGAAGTCATATTTCTCGCGACGCACCATTGCGATGCCTTCGCGCACCAATCCGTCTTCGGGATTCGGCTTGACGCCGCCCAGTTCGCCAAAGCAGAGTCCGGCTTCGGTGAGCGATTTTTCAACACGGGCGAGAAGGCCGCTTCTGACAGCCGAACCTTGTCCGTAAACAATCAACACTTTTTTTGCACCATATCGCAGTGCCAAGTCACCAGTCTGCTGCTCCGTGTCTTTGCCGAAGACGAAGTGGGTCGGACTGCAAAATTCAAAATTAAGCATGAGGTTATTTTTTTTGAAGTCTTTGCTCTGACGTTCTGCCGATGGGGTTTACCACAGGCAAAACGAATGGGCAAATGGAAAATCTGATTATCGGCAAGCAGAAAATATCGCATTCCGCCAATTCGAGACCTATGTCTGTTGGCGAACACCATCCCGCGTTCAAGCGTGTCTGCTCCCAGGTGCGTTCGCGTCTGCTCCCAGGTGCGTTCGTCTCTGGGGCCAGACGCGGCTGCGTCTGCTCCCGCGTTCGCTGACAGATTTTGGGATTGGATTGTCAACGAGGGCGGCAGGGGGAGAATGGCGGGAAAAACTGACGTGAACAACAGAGAGATGCGTTGTTTTCAATCATGCGCCGTTTTTTTTCGTCTTACACGGAAGTGTTTATCTGTCGGTATTCTCTCGGGGAAAAACCAGTGGCGTTGTGGAAATACTTTCCGAGGAAACTCTGGTTCGTGAAATTCATTCGTTGTGAGATTTCCTTTATCGAAAGACTCGTGTTGGCCAACAGCTGTTTGATTTCAATCACCACAAATTCCGTGATCCACTGTCCGGCGGTTTTCCCGCTCACGGTTTTGACAACCTCCGAAAGGTATTTGGGGGTGATGCAGAGTTTGTTGCTATACCAAGAGACGTTTCTTTCCTTCTTGAAATTGGCGCTGAGCAGTTGGATAAACTTGTCGAAGAGGCCGAAACTGCCAGAGCGTATGTCAACCGGCGACATGCAGTGGGAGCTGAGGATGTCGCAGACATCGAAATAAAAGAGGCGGATGAGAGCCGTCATTGTTTCGCGGCGATAGCGCGTTTCCTCGCGCTGCATGCGCCAGATGATGTAGTCAAAGCCGGCCTTTGCCCATTCCTGTTCTTTCAGCGTCAGATGAGTGACGGGATATTTATAGAGATATTGCAGGAACGGCCAAAGTTGCGTGAGCCCGGCGATGCCGTCCTGTATGCTCTGGTGTGAAACGAGAATCATGCGTGCATGAAAATCTTCGCTCACGTCCAGTTTGCTGAACACCTGGTCGCCGACACCGATAAAAAGGTCGCCCGACAACATCTCCACGGTTTGGGTGTTTATCATGAACTTTGCGCTCCCGCTTGTGCAGAAACAGTAGGTGAAAAAGCCCAGGCGGATGGTGTCGTTGGAGAGATTGGCAAGACTGATGTCGTCTAAGGCTATAAAGTCATCGCCCATAGACGACGTGTATTTCGCCGCCACTTCCCTGGCGTCTTTTATGCTGAATGGTTTGATTGTCTTTGCTTTTTCCATGATAACCCTTTAAATGAAAGAGCGTTCTGAAAATTCCGACTCGTCATCTTCAAGATATAAGCCGGAATTTTGAGAACGCCCTTGAAAAAATATGATAAATTGGCTAAGCGAAGCGTCAGAGTCATTCATAGCTATGCGTGGAGCATTGTTGTGTCATGATTTTGGCCGCTTGGCTTGCCCAACTGTTCTGGATGTCTGTCAATTAGAGTTCGAGGTCGCCATCGTGAATTTCGTTCCAAGGCAATCCCTGCTTGTTGAGCTCTTCCATGAATGGATCTGGATCAAATTCCTCAACATTCCAAACGCCCGGCTTCTTCCAAAGCCCGAGCATGAACATGCGTGCACCAATCATGGCCGGAACGCCAGTTGTGTAGCTGACGCCCTGCATGCCAGTTTCTTCATAGGCTGCACGGTGTGAGCAGTTGTTGTAGACGTAGTAGGTGTGTTCCTTGCCGTCTTTCAGACCGCGGATGCGGCAGCCGATGCTGGTTTGGCCCTCGTAGTTTTCGCCAAGGTCTTGCGGGTTGGGCAATACGGCCTTGAGGAACTGCAAAGGAACGATTTCGTGTCCTTCGTAGTTGATGGGCTTGATGGATGCCATGCCGATGTTCTGAATCACACGCAGGTGGGTCAGGTATTCCTGTCCGAAGGTCATCCAGAAGCGTGCGCGCTTGATGGTCGGATAGTTCTTCACGAGGCTTTCGATTTCCTCATGGTGCAGGAGGTAGCTCTCCTTCGGGCCGATTTCTGGGTAGGTCAGCGGCTTGTGGATTTCAAGCGGTTCGGTCTCCACCCATTTGCCGTCCTGCCAATAGAGTCCCTTCTGGGTGATTTCGCGGATGTTGATTTCCGGGTTGAAGTTGGTGGCGAAGGCCTTGTGGTGGTCGCCGGCGTTGCAGTCAACGATGTCGAGGTATTGAATCTCGTCAAAGTGATGCTTGGCGGCATAAGCCGTGTAGATGCTCGTTACGCCCGGATCGAAACCGCAACCGAGGATGGCTGTCAGGCCAGCCTTTTCAAAGCGGTCTTTGAAGGCCCACTGCCAAGAATATTCAAAGTGTGCCTCGTCTTTCGGCTCGTAGTTGGCCGTGTCGAGGTATGAACATCCACACTGCAGGCAGGCTTCCATGATGGTGAGGTCCTGATAGGGCAGGGCGAGGTTCATGACGAGGTCGGGCTTGAACTCGTTCATGAGAGCGCAGAGCTGCTCTACGCTGTCGGCGTCCACCTGTGCCGTTTTGATGTCGTCACGACCAATGGCCTTGACGATGGCATCGCACTTGGATTTCGTGCGGCTGGCAATCATGATTTCGTTGAACACGTCGGTGTTCTTAGCCACTTTATGAGCGGCAACAGTGGCAACGCCACCTGCGCCGATAATCAATACTTTTCCCATTTTTGATTTTATGTGTTTTACTTTACATTGCAAACTTAAGAATAAATATTGAATCACGCAGACATCAAATGGTTAAATTTGATGGAGGGGTGGGAGATTTTGAACACCTACTTGAAAAACTGCGTATAGAACTCGTCTTTCTTGGCAGCCTTTGCCTTTGCTTTTGATAATGTACTGTTTGCCATAAAAATTGATAGTTGTTTTTAGCTGGCACCCAACTATCAATCCGCAAACGCGACACGGTACGACAAGACATAAGAAAAGCGTGATGCCATCCTTATCGCGTTTAGCACGGGGTGGCCTCGGATTGGAACCCCGGAATCTTCTAAGAATGCACCACGCCTATTGCGTGTGCATCGCTTTTTCAAGATTCCAGGGATAACTATACGAGTCACCTGTCACATATTATTCGTGCTTTTTATTCCAAAGACCGATTGTTGTTATCCAATCCGTCTTCTACCAATTGAGTTTCCGAGGCTCTTGGCTAAACGCGAAATAATAGCGTATGCTTATTTTTTACCACAATGTCTGCATATCTTCATATAGAATACAAAGATATACAACGCGAAGTTACGAAAAAAACATTGACATAACAATTGGCAAACATAACTTTTGCCAAGAGTACCCTCTACAAAATGACGCACCTTAACCAATTACCTTTCTTTAAGCCTGCGGGCAAACTTATCTTCTTTGAGAAGAAAGCCCTGCTTGATTGGGTGCGTGGAGCAAAGTCCCTGTCGGAGGAAGAAATCAGAGCGGAAGCTGCTGCAAGGTTGAATGATATGAACAACAGCCCCTAACCGCCATGGGAACAGAAGAACTGATAGAGCGCATCAGCGAGCGTGAGCCTTTGTTGGCAAAAGCGGTCAGCCACATGGTTGCGTATGTTCAAGACCGTTATTCCTCTACGTTTCCGAGCAAGGAGCAGACTATGGCGATAAACGAATACCTGCACAGCATCCATGCTGACGGAGACGGCAGTATGTCGGAAACTAATTGCGAGCATCGCAGGATTGCTTTGCAGCGAATTACCATCGCTGCCATCCGTGTACTTGACACCGAACAACAGAACAGGCTTCAAGATATACTTGACCATATCGCATACGACAAGGAGTATTATATGCCGGAGAGAGGGCGAGGTATGCACTACTGACTTTTCTTTTGACTGCACCAGTTTTAGATTATCCATAAACAGACAAATAATGAATAAAGATTTGAGCTATTGTATCGTGTTGTCGCAGGAACAACTTTCTTATCTGGCAGGAAGCAAATACGGCATTGACCGAATGAAGATTCTTAACCGGCTTATTAAAGCGACTGTGCTGGAACAAACGGAGTATTCCAAGAAAGGCTTTGCCACGACATTGCAAGTCGGACAGGCGGCTTTGTCGGAAGTGGAATTGTCCTGCAAATTGGGCTATGACAAGAAGACTATCTCACGTGTGATTGACAAGATGAATCGGCTTGGTATTGTCGCATCCGTTCAGAGCAACCGCACGAGCATTCACACGCTGAAATGCGTATCGGCTTGGATGCTGGATGGCAAGCGTATCGACAACCCTTTCTATGTCCGAATGAAAGACCGTAAGGACGGCAACCAAGAAACGGCTAACCGCCCATATAACAACGATAGTATTCTTCCAATGAACCGACAGCATATTTTGGAGAGCCAAACAGAAACAAATTGCCCTACCCAAACGCAAACAGACAGCACGACAGTATCGGATGAAACTTACTTCCCTGATTTATCGGCTTCGCCAATAACAGAAGATATACCTGTTATAGCTGATGATGGCGAACTCTTGATGGCTTCTTCTGTCTGCGAACAACCGTTGCCATTCCTGATTGGCGATAAAAACGAAGCAGAGGACAGCAACAGTAACGATGGATTGAATGCTGAAACAGATAGTCATGAGTTTCCAAGTTCGCCCACAACTACATCAGGCGATGAGATTGCAGAAGACGGAACCGCCAGAGATACTGTACAGATAGATTCTGCTTCGATATATACAACCACGGTATGGGCTTCTCCACAGCCTTTGGCAGAGGAAGAATCCGCTAATACCTAAAGGGACGATTGGCAATTATAAATCATTCAGATACAACAGAATGTACTGTAATTTGGTGTGTAGTGTTACAAGAAGTGCCTATGTCGCACAGGCTTGCTTCGCTTGCCAGTACCACATAAGCGTATTCCGGCAGTCGCAAGCTCCCACCGTGCTGTACCTTTTTAGATAAGATGTTTTACCCATTATAATGCAGAAAAGAATGAAGAACAATGATAACGACAAACTGATTGGCGAGAAAAAGGAAGAGGAAAAGGATAAAAAAGAAACAAGACGAATCTTGCGCCTTGAAGCCAGAGTTACGGAAGACGAATACACCAAGGCTTTGGAACTCGCCCAATCCTGCGGTTTAACCATGAGTGACTATGTACGCAGGACGGCTTTGGGGCATCGTTCACACTTGCGGCTGACCGAGCGCGAAGCGGAAGCTCTGTGCAGCCTTTCGGATGCAAGAGGCGACCTTATCCGTATCGTGGCAGCCGTGAAGTCCATCCAAGCGGATAAGCGTGCCATCTATTTCAGCTACACCCGATTTGTGGAGCAATGGATGAAAGCTGCCACAAAGATCATCAGCCGTTGGAATCAGATTGAAGCTTACCTTAACGAATAAAATTCCCTACCTGTTATGATTGCAAAAGCAGCGACCATTTCGCATGGCTCAAATGCCATCAGATACTCCGTCAATAAAGACAGATCGGATATAGTCAAGACCAATCTTCTGCCGGATGACATTTCTCCCGAAGCGATGTTCAAGCGGATGATGTTTGTACAGAAGATGTTTGCCAACGAAAGAAAGGCAGACCGCTTACCGACAATGTGATAAGGATTGAAATTTCCCCAACCGCAGAAGAAAGCAAGGGCTGGACGATGGACGACTGGGCACGTTTGGCAGACGAGTTCATCCAAGAGTTTGATTCCATAGACCTGTCTAAAAAGACGAAACGCGCTTCTTCCAAGCAGACCAACCTCAAAGGTTCGCAATACGTTGTCGCCCTACATCGGGATGCAAAGAGTGGCATTCTCCACCTGCACATTGATGCCAACCGTGTGGATATGGAGGGCAAAATCAATGACGGACACCTACCCGGCATGAGGGCTGTAATGGCTGCGAATATCATCAACGAACGTTACGGCTGGATGCAGGCCGAAGAAATAGGCATACGACATAAGCAGGAGGTTTCAGACTGTTGTATGGAAATTCTCCGTAAGATGGATAAGTTCAGTTGGGAACGCTACGAAGCTGAACTGGTGAAGCGTGGCTATGGGGTACACATACAGAAAAACGAGGACGGAACGGTTTACGGCTATTCCATCAAGCGAGGAAACTCCAGTTATAAGTCCTCAAAGTTGGGTGTCGGTCGTAACCTTGTCCCCTCAAAGATTATGAATACGTGGCAGAAATTGCATCCGCAGGAGGGTAAAATCTACCAATCGCAAGCAGAAAACAGGCAAACAAGGATAGCCACGCCGACTGCCATTTCCAAGCCACAGGCAACACCGCAACCTGTAATGAAGCACTATTCCATCGGTACGGACAACAACAGGACATTCAATGTTTCCCTATCGGATGCCGCAGACAACATCATCCGTCAGGACTGTTCTTTGAAAGAAGCGCATCCGTTGGCTAAGTTGGAAGAGATACAGCACACGGCTCTTCTGTTGTTTGCCGGATATTTGGATGCAGCCACAAGTATGGCGGCTTCAAGCGGTGGCGGTGGTTCTGATACAGGTGGCTGGGGACGGGACAAAGACGAAGATGAACTTGAATGGGCACGTCGTTGTGCGAGAATGGCAAACCAAATGTGCAAGTGCAGGAAAGGGCTTCACAGATAATTTTTCAACCCAATATCAAAAGACATGAGCATAGGAAAACCAAAGAATGACCCCATCGACCTGAACGGTCTGATGAACGAGATAGAGAACGACCATCGGATAACGGTGGAATCGGATGCCGTTGATAAGCGCATTGATGAATTACGAGCCGCCCAAAAAGACTTACGGCAAGCGACAGAAGCATTGGAAAAGGCTACAGTGACTTTGAATGAAGCCATTGCAGCCCTTAAATCCGTCACTGATAACTCTGCTAATAACGTAACCGGAATTAACAACGCCATTGTCAAAGCGCAAGAAAAGACAGAGTACAAGGTAAGCATTGTGCAAGAGGATATGGAATTGTTGATGAAAAACTCGCAAGCCGTATTAGTTACGGACGAGATAGTGATGAAACGCCATTTTGAGAAGCAAACTCAGGCAATGGAAGCCCACGAGCGCAAAATAAAGAAAATCCTTAGCAGGAATGAGGGCGTGTGGGTTCCTGACTTTGGGGCGAAAGTGTTTTGCTGGGTTAATTTGGCGTGCTCTCTGCTTATGCTTATTGCTTATCATTTGAAAACTCGTCTGTAAAACCATTGGTATGAATAGACCTATATCAATAATTTCAAGAAAATAAGTGAAAATCAAAACTTACGATGATTCATACAATATTTTCCAGGATATTTTGTAATTTTGCAAACATGAATTAGATTTAGAAGAATCAAATGAAACCAATGATAAAATACAGGGGTGGTAAATCGAAGGAAATTCCTAATATTATGTGGCATATTCCTCGTTTTACAGGACGTTACATTGAGCCTTTCTTTGGCGGTGGCGCGTTGTTCTTTTATCTTGAGCCCCGACAAGCTATTATCAATGATATAAATGCGAAGTTAATGAAGTTTTATCGTGGAGTAAGGGACGACTACCCTAATCTGCGGAGAGAACTTGATGAAATAGAATTGTTATACACTAATAATAGAAATGAGTTTGATGCATTAAAGGCATTACATCCTGATGAACGGGTTGAAGATAAAAATGAAGAGTTTTATTATCTTCTACGAGCCATGTTCAATGAAACTATGGATAAATCTTATTCGGATGCGTTACTGTATTATTACATCAACAAAACAGCATACTCAGGAATGATACGTTATAACGCCAAAGGGGAATTCAATGTTCCTTTTGGTCGTTATACTCATCTTAATACCAAGTCTGTTACTTTGTCGCATAGTAAATTATTGCAACGTGCAGAAATACTTAATACAGATTATAATGATGTATTTAATATGTGCAGGGATGACGATTTTGTTTTCCTTGACCCTCCTTATGATTGTATTTTTTCAGATTATGGAAATGAAGAATACAAAGATGGTTTCAATGAAGACAACCATAGACGATTAGCGAATGATTTTGCCAATCTTCCCTGCAAGACACTAATGATTATTGGGCGCACCCCTTTGACGGAAGAATTGTACAAAGGTTATATAGTGGATGAATACGAGAAGAACTATGCCGTAAATATTCGAAACAGATTCAAGGCTGCAGCAAAGCATATTGTTGTAGCCAATTATAGGAAATGCTGGGATAATATACATGTTTGTTCATCACAATATGCAGCTTATAATGAGCCGGAAACAGCTCAATTAAGATTATTTGAAGCAAGGCAACCTTATGGCACGAATAGATAGTCAATTATTATTTCTAACGACATCTCCTCGTACACCGGAGAAGATGATACCCGAAATTGGATTACTTGTCGAACATTTTGCAGGTAATCATTGGAATAACGAAACGCAATGCGCCTTTATGGACATCTTGCGTGAAGAACAATGGGTCAGTCCGAAAACTCGGTTGCAAGCAACAAGCCTATGCACACAGTTTTGT
>ERZ1031885.876-NODE-876-length-11639-cov-3.955715_pt1 | contig 11639 bp, 12 predicted proteins | sample MGYA00518168_ERZ1031885 | MGnify/ENA primary metagenome ERZ1031885 (study PRJEB33719, sample SAMN04261269) | wastewater metagenome | biome: rural village; feature: human; material: feces | host: Homo sapiens | place: El Salvador | collected 2014-01-14 ...
GGACATGATCACCGCGCTCTATTCCGCTTCTGCTGATTCCATTCCTATTCTGTGCATTACCGGCCAGGCACCGCGCGCCGAAATTACTTATTAAATCATTGTTCATTGATTAGCCCTCCTAAATTTATTCACTCTGTAAATAATTTTTATTATTACGTTTAATATATGTCAGAAAATCGTTCAAAACGAGCTCATGATTATCCAAAAAAAAACTATAATTATCAACCAGTTCTTCTACTTCCAAACCAAAAGGACTCCACGAATTGAACATTCATTGCTCTAATCAATGAATAATTCTTTGCTTTGTATTGAAAGCACCTGATGTAATACCATTAGCATCCAAAAAGTCAGTTAAAATCCTTTTTGAAAGATTTTATATTCAAATTCATTTTATCGAATACAATGCAAATCAGGGCACTCCTTATTCACGCCTAACGGCGTGGCTTTCATGAAGGTAAAATACAACGGTTGACACGGTGATTATCAGTTTCATTTTACGATGAAAGCCTACGCTATTTTGATGCTCATATATATAAGTACTGCGCTGTTCAGATTAACCCGATGCTTAAGACATCGGTGTAGAGGAAGAGTACTGTTGTTTTTGTGAACCTACGTAGAAGCCGCTTCGCGGCGCTTTCAAGAAGGTAAAATATAGCGGGTGGTTATTGAGAAGGTGCGGTGGTAGTTAGGACGATGGTAATCACCTTGCCTCTTAGGACTGATAAGAGGTGCTTAATACGTTTAGTTTTTTTAGAAAGCGTTTCTCATACGCTGAGTTGTTCGTAAGACAGACAGATTATTTCCCTGTTGAAGGGAAGACATATATTCGTTGATGGGGAGGTAATAGAAAGTCCTAGTTATGATGCAACACCTGATTGCGACATATACCTAAATATTAACGTTAGAACCAAGCCACATGTTCACAAAAAAAGAGGAGTATCTTAACATATAAAGTCAAGATACCCTTAATTTTATAAACTATATTAATCACGAAGCTCTTCAAAGTAATTATAAGCTGGATTATACTTAAACCTAGCACTTGTTCCCTTTTCACCGTTACGTGATTTCAAAACATCTAGTTCTATCAACCTACATCCCTCGCGTTTATACTGACTTAACAAAGCCTCATCCTCCTTATAAGGCTTAATATTTTCGCCAACTGTACTCCATCCCAGGCACACGCCTGCTCCGAATTCGATATTTCCTGACTCTTTAAATGAGTCTAAAGCAATTCGTTTACCATAGCCTTCTCTTCCAATGCTTGAAATGCAAATTACCGGAACTTCCATATTTAATGAAAGATTCTTAAACGTTGACATCATATTATCGGTGCTAGTTTTACGATCTGAATTGTTTGAATCAGCGACGATTTGCAAATAATCCACAATTACTACAAATGGCTCTTCAAGATGAATGCTCCTAAATTCAGATGCGATATTAGCAATGCGTTTTGCATCCAATCCATTTGATCCACTTTCAATAATATGCAATTTGTCTCCGTATCTTTTAAAATATTCATCGACATATGGCTCATAACATGAGTATTGCAGCTTTTCAAACGCCTCTGTGTCATGATTATAACGCCAACTCAAAATGTCTTGAGTTGTATAGGAAATCATAGATTCACCTTTAATTTTAGTTTCATAACTAATCAAAGCTGTACCACGTGCGATATGTTCTTTGCAACTCATCTCTAATGAAAAGTACAATACGTAAACCCCTGCTTTTGCAAGATTTTGTGCAATTGACATCAAGAATGCCGTTTTTCCAGAGCTAGTTGGTGCCCCAAAAACATACAGCTCATCTGTTATACCTCCTCCTAACAAAAAGTCGAGATTTAGGTAACCTGTGCTGAGACGCGTACGCTCACTTGTGCAGAACTCCTTAAACTGCTCACGCATGTTTGATACTGATTTGATATTAGTCAACTCGTTTTTATATTTTTCGTTAATCATATATTTCCTCCTAAAAATGTTTATATTAATTATCAGATTTGATAAAGCAGCTTAGTTAAAGCTCAATAGCACCTGTTCAAATTAACCCTAATGAAGGCTAAACCGCTATCAATTCTACTATTTTTTAAGTTAAGAGCAAAGCTCCCGTTCATAATCATTATAATTACAGATATTGGATTGAGAAATTGAGGCGGCTACGTTAGTAGACGCCCCATCTGTAGAAGACTTAAAAAGTCTTACCGACATATATCCATCTTCCCGCATTCGGCATAACCATGCCGGTTTCAGATCATTTTTAAGTCTATGTTTCGTCTGTACTTATGTGTTGAAAATCTCTAGAAATACGGTATAGGTCTGCCCTTATATTTGGCGTTTTAACCTCTACCTTTATACTTCAATCTCAACTCCGTAATTAGAATTTTTCTTTTTCAAAACGACATATCCCGAGATATATCCCATTTCTTTAAAATGTTCCAAGTATAAAACGACGATTTTGTGCAATTTACTCTTTTTGGCCTTCCAATTCTTACTTGTTTTTTTGCCAAAACCAAGTACTCCAAACATTCCTTCATCGCTTCTTCTTTCATAAACAATATGTTTATTATTTACGCAATTACTCTTGTTTTTCATAGCTAAAATACGTCGTAATAAATACCTAGCAATCATAGTGTCCTCTTTGGAAGTTCTTTTTCCAGAGATATTCAGCAGATCTGCAGTAACACCACCAATATGCTTCAACTTCAATGCATATTGATAGAGTACAGGGATTCCGTAAATATGATATACAATTTTTTCATGACCTTCCATTTCTACACTTGCCTTCTTTTTCAACGGAAGAAGTGGTCCTTCGAAAACGCAGTTATTCCTAGTGGACTTTCTCATCAACTCGAACTGTTCCGCACACTCAATTCTTAGTGTCAAGCATGCAAGCTTATCCATAGTATCTTCCACTTTCTTTTGATATTTTTTCGATGATGTCTTTTTAAAATCTCCTGAATAAGAACGAACAACCATTGCAGGGGTCACATCTTCTTCTCCATCGTGATAAAGGCTGAAAATAGAATCCATAATATCACGATCAAAAAAAGTCAGTGCTTGTCCAATCAACTCCTTATCATCAGGTTTGCATGACAATTTAACCCAAACCCGAGCTGGTTTTGTACTAGTACCAACGGAGATATCTACCCCACCTGAACATGGATCTGAATTTCCAGCAATTCTTACCGCTCCCTTTGTGAGTTCGTTCATCACCTTTGTAAGATTAAAAAACTCCGTAATCACTACTTCTTTTGTTTTCATTTTAATTCCTCCTCCTAATTGCTAGTGATTTTCAAAATAAAATGGTATGGTGTAATTGGTAGTTGTTCTTAGTACATTTAAATACACGAACAACATCGCTCATCTTGAGCTTTAATTAAGTAATCATAGAGCTCTCTCCTTTCAGTATCTGTTTGTTTTGAAATACCCTTTACACGATGCCTTACAACTTACTCATCATGGTTATCCTGACCTTCACTATATATATGTCAGATTTTTTTTATAACTAATTTTTACATACAGCTATTTTTACAAAAAAAGACCTTGGTTCATAATCCAAAGTCCATCTATCTTTTCAATATTAAGTGCAAGAGTTTTTATATTTATCAAAAAATTCGTCAAATATGTTAGCTTTGACTTCTTCTTTAACTTCTTCTGTTTCCCTTTTTTCTGTTTTAGTTTCGCTTCCGGTTGTTTTTGTTTCAGCGTCAGCCATTTCTTTTTTTACGGCTTCAAAACTAACACTGATAGTAACATCACTAGCAGGCATTTTGAAAGTATAATTGCCTTCATCATTTGCAGTGACTTTACCATCTTCAAGAGAAGCTACAACTGTTCCGTCAGTGTTTTTGACTTCAATTTTAGCTGTATTGAATCCTTCATCTGGTTCAACAGCAACTTCAACTTTGTCACCCTGTACATGAGTTGCAGGATCCTTCATCTTGTTTCCATCGGTTACAAAAGAGGTCGTTCCATTTTGTGTCTGGCTAAGTGTCGCTACATAGTCCTGAGCAATCTCACTCTCAATCCCCGATTCTTCCGCGTAAACGACAGAGTTAGGAACTGCTGTGGAGAATGCCATCAGAAAAGAAAGCGTCGAAGCCACACTTCTTTTTAAGATAGTTTTCTTCAATTTGGAATACTCCTTTCTTTTTTTAGAACGTTTTTTGTTCTTTTATATCTTCCACATCAGCAGTAGAGCCTTGTGGTGGATGATTTCCACATTGAGCTTTAGCCAATGGAAAGACCAAAATTATTTTTGACCGGTTATCCCTTCCCGGCCTATTCTTGGTACGATAAAAAACAGTACCGATTATAATATGTAAGAAAAACATTTTTAAACTCGTTCGATTGCACTAAAAATCGAAGACTTTTTTATTTTTTGTTTTCAATTAAATAACAATAGAAAAAAAGTAAAAAATAGACCCAATCATTTAAGATTGAGTCTATATCCATTCCCTATTTAAACTAGGATAATGTTAATTTGTTTTGGTTTCTCCACAAAAAGAGCATTTCTGACCGGTAACTACTGTTTCTGTCCAGGCCGCTTTATCAGTAACAGTTTTTGTACCAACTTTTACTTTCTGAGTTTCGTATACAGCATCGTGGTGAACTGTTTTGTATTCCGAAATATTGTGACTACTATGTCCATACTCAAGACAATGCATAGTCATATCATCTGGATTTGTTGTTCTATATCCACATTGGCGGCACTCTGCCCCCGCATCAACTCTCACTTGCTCATCCCAAGCATCCTTTACTTTGACCTGTCTATCTTCGTAAACATCTTCCTGATGAGTTTCTGCCGGATGATTTACCGTTTTTGTCACGTTAACCCAGTTGTGCTTGTGCGCTGGCTTTTCTGTATTTGAACTGTTCCCACCATTTGAATTGTTTGAACCAGAACTTGGCTTGTTAGAGCTTCCTCCGTTGTTTGAACCAGAGTTTGGTTTGCTTGCGTTTCCTGCGCTGTTTGAGCCAGAACTTGGTTTGTTTGTGCTACCGGAATTGTCTTTACCATCAGATGTAGAAGGTTTTTTAGTTTCTTCCTTCTTATCATCCTTTTTTGATTCTTCTTTCTTAGCTTCTTCTTTTGGATCCATTGTCGGAGTGGCTGTAGTTTCAGGTTTTACTTCTGTTTTGGCAGAAGCATCAACTACATTCCCACCAGTTACAGCTGTAGAAGCGGGAGCTTTCTGTTCTGTTTTAACTTCGGATCCGTCAGACTTTTTAACAGTTTCTCCATTGTCTGTGCGGACTAGTTTATTCTGATCAGCAAGCTTTTGTGCTTCATCCTTGTTTACAACGACTGTTTCTTTTTTAGCCTTAACTGTTTCAGTTTTAGTTTTGTCAGCAGATTCTTTATCTGTCTTATTTTCGTCAGCAGATGTCTTATCCTTCACTGTTTCAGACTTGATGAAAGCGTCTCTGAATGTGTCATAAGCGGTACGGTCAGCTGTAATACTGAAAGTAATCTTGTACTTTCCTGTTTTTAAGGTATCGACCTTAGAACTGTCTACATCAATACCTTTTACGATAGAACTATCATATAATACTCCATCAAGGTAATCAACGTCTTTGGAACCTTCCAATACATACATGTCATCGATACCGGTATATGTATCTTTGATTGCATCCTCGTCAAGCTTGGTCGAGTTCGTTGCCACTCCACTCGTACTTTCTACTTTTGTGTCTTCCGCTTTAGTGTCTTTCTTTGCACCACATCCGGCTGCTGCTCCCGCAACCATAAGTGCTGCCAAAATCATTGAGATTCTTTTTACATTTTTGTTTTTCATTGATAATTTAAGCGATGAACCATCGTATCAATCCTAAGGGTGGAAATCGCCGTCTCCTTTCTGCAAAAGTTATCTTGTTTACAAGTTTAGTTCATTATTTTCCTTTGGCTTTAAACACAATTACTACCCCAACTATTAATATACTTTATAAGCTACTCCCAATTTCTGCAAAGCCGCAATTCTATGATCTCGAGAAGGATGACCCATCTCCAGTAACTTTAATCCAACTTTGAATTCTCTAGGCATACAATTATCAAGATAAACACATAGTGCCTCTCCATATCCGCATTGTGCAACATACCTATCCGCTTCAAACTGATTTGCTCTAACACCACCACGAATGAATAAGAAACAAATTCCCATCCACGCTGATAAGCATACAATGGATGAGGCAAAAAGAAGTGCGCCCATCATTGAATCACTCTCCGTTAAAAGACCTTTACGTCTATCACCAAATGTCATATAAAACCAGCCAACCACTATAGCAAACAGTCCCAGTATTATACTAATAAGATTACTACCAAGCATGAACAGCAGATAATCTGGATCCATTATATGAATACGATAAAGTTCTGCAAGCACCTTTGCCTTAAATACCTCTTCCGGGAGTTCTGTCATCGCGTAGGATACTCCAATAGAATTCATTCCAAATGCGTAAACCACCGCTTCATCGGTCTTCATCTGGTAAACTTTGATATCATCTGGAAGAGTCAGTCCGTTTCGGCGTGCTTCTGCGATAATCGCCTCCACAGGTATTGTAATTGATTCTATCATATCCTGGCGTTCGATTTTCGATGCACCAATAATCAATCGCATACAGGCCTGTCCAAATCCATTTAAGATCAACTGAAATGAACACCAAAGCAAAGCCACCCCTAAGATCGTTTCAAATATTGTGTTAAAAAATCCGTCCTCATGTATCATATTGGGGAACGACGTGATGCATACACAAAAAAGTAATACAATAAGCGTAGTCAGATATACGAGCATTCCCGTCTTTTTTTCTCTTTTAACATATGTATAAAATTTTTGAAAATGTTTTTCTTTGATATTACCGGAAATGAGGTCTGCCCCAAATCCAGATGTTGTAGTCTGTTCCATATTCTTACTGCTTATAGTTTTCATTGTATGCTTTTTAACATTTTTAGTTTGCTGTGAATTTTGAGCTTGATTACTATTTTGTTGAGCACTTCCTTGTTGATTTACTAGTTCTTTCCCACATCTAGGACAAAACTTTGTTGCTTCTTTAATTTCATTCCCACATTTTGGACAAAACATAATTACTCCTCCTTACTAATTTTCGTTCCGCAATTCACGCAAAATTCATTATCTTCACTTTGTACCTTTCCACATTTCGGACATTTAGCTCCTGATCCAGTTGGCGTCACAGGATCCTGTGAATAATTTGTCTGGCTATATCCCGTCTCTGTTGGGGTGCTCATTGGTTTCATATTGTCTTTTTCATTAGAAATTTGAGATTCTAATATAGCTATTTCCTGTTCCAAACTAGGTATTTTTTCATAGCAAGCGCGTATATTTTCATCAGCCATATAATCAGTAACTGATGAATTCGTGGTTTCATTCTCTGAAGAATGGTTGTCTTCACTTACCGATTCGACCTCTTCGGTTTGATTACTCTTTGTAAAGTCATAAAACAATTTCCCCAACTCTGTATACAATTTATTTAGTTCATTTGTTTTAAGTCCCAAAGTAACTTTTAGTTTTGCAATATTTGCAGCCCCTTTTGTATTTGAAATAATTGAATCAAAATTAATTGCCATATTTTTCACCACTAGCAAGATTCTTCTTATCCGCTGTCCTTTCTATTTAAAATCCTTTCCATATTTTCAAGTTTGCTATTATTGTTTATCCAATATTTCCTGTGCAATTGGATCATCCACATCTAAAATAACAACTCTTCGATTCTTTTTGCCTTCTGATTCCACAAAATTACCATTAGAATCCACGTCAGCACCTCTTTCGAACGGGTCCGCTTTATAGCCAAGACCAACTGTCTGGAGTTGAGAATCTGGTACTTTATACGTATTTACTAAAAGGTTCTTTACAGCCTTTGCTCGTCTATTAGACAGCTCGACACATGACTTTTGGTTTCCATATGTAGCCGTTGTTCCTGAAATAAGAACTGCATTGTCCGGATTTGCAAGAATTGCTTCTGCAACCGGCTTTAAAACCTCTTTAGCTGTTGCTTCATCAATAAATGTAGCTTTATTCGCAACAAACTGAATTTGCGTTTCATTGATTTCAAACGGAACTTCAAACGTCTTTTTCGCATTCATTGAAAGCGCACTTTTGTCTTCCGATGTTTCAATGCTAATGGAATACTCTACTTTTTCATCTTCTTTAAAATTTTCTTTTGAAAGTAATTGAATAAAATAAGGAGTATTTGGTTTTAATTTTCCAGAATCCATTATGTTACCTTTATTAGCACCATCAAGATTACTGCTTACTCTTTCTCCATATTCATCCAATAAATATCCATATACAAAACAATCTTGTGTGTGACTTTCAAGGTTTATCTTATATGTTGTATCCGCATCTTCACCTGTTGTAAATGCAAACCAAGCCTTTCCCTCTTCTTGTTTCATCGTTCCAGTTACTTCTGTTTCAAAAGGTATCCACGCCGGGTCATCTTGATTCGAACCTGCATATATTTCATCCGTATTGGAAGCGCCTCGGGCTTCTGGAACATTTCCAACCGTTCGATATGCTGTATTTTCCCTATTTGAATCTTTCACAAATAAAGAATATTCTGTTGTAGATGCTTCATCTGTAGTAACACCTACATAATATGTAGTATTTATATCCAACTGATCTGCTGCAATCGTAGATGCTTTTCCATCATCCGAACTATTCTCGCTATCAAGCACTTCTCCATATTCATCGACTAATGAACAAAAAACCGAGCGCACATCATTAGATCGGTTTATAATCGTGATATTGTAAATATCTCCCACTTCATCTCCTGTCGTAAAAGCAAACCATGCATTATGATTATTTTTCTCCAGCTCCCTATACACCTTTGTCCCCAAAGGAATCAATGTTGCATCGTACTGATTACTTCCGGGGATAATATCTTCATCTTGTAATTTTCCTTTTGATTCAGATATATTTTGATTCACTACTGTAACATCTTCATTTGAATTTCTTACGATAAATGTATAGCCTATCGTAGCATTCGTAGCAGACTCTAAAGAAAAGCAGTATGTTTTATTTTTTTCTAAATTATCTAGAGTAATAGTCTCTGCTTTTCCATCATCAAATGAAGGTTTATATTCTATCCTCGTTCCTGATTCATCATACAAATTGCACCATAATTTTCCTTGCATTGTCGAAACCAAAAAAGAAATACTATAAGAAGTCCCTGCATCATTACCTGTCTTGAACGAATACCATCCTTCTTCATAACTCTTTAATTTTCCAGTTATCTTTTTCCCCTCTGGTATCAACGTTGCATCGTCTTGTGAAGTTCCTGCAACATATTCTTCTGTTGTTTTCTTTTCTTCTGTATTTTCCTTTGTTTCTTCCTGTGTTTTTGTTTTTATACTTTCTTGTTTTTCTGTGTTTTTTGTTCCACATGCTGTAAGCATCACAATGATCAATAAAATTGTTGTAATAATCCATTTGTTTCTTTTCATTAATTTGTTTCCTCCTGTTTGTATTTATATTTCCTAGACGTAAAAAAATCGAATCAGGTTTTATTTTTTTTAAATTTTTTAATCCTCATACTCATTTAAATCATATGGACCATAGGTTGCGAATCTGGGTTTAAGTGTTCCTTGAAAAACTGCAGTCACAGAACCATCTCCGTTAAGTGCAAAAATATCCGGTTCTGTACATCCATCAAAATTTGTATGATATCCGTAAAGTGAATAACCGTGTCTATCCTCCTTTATTTCAAATGAATCATACTCATAGGTAATTGTATCTACCGGATTAGGATTTGATCCCTGATAATTATTTATAATAAAATCTTCACGCCCCGGCAGCGGACTGGATTTTATTGACAACACACCATTTTCATATGTAAGATCGAAATAGTAAAAAAACTGGTCCTCGTACGGAATCAAAAATTCCTCTAGTTTTGCGTCTTCTATCGCAGCATCGAACACCGAGCCATCCCCTTCATATCGTTTGTATGAACCGCTTCTAATTTCATTTATACCAGCGAAAGTTACAGTTAATGTGCCGTCATCATCCAACACAAAAGTATCTGTTCTCTCAACATCGTCATTTGTTATTGTTCCATCAGCATTTACAACATCTCCTCCATTACATTCCTCATATGTGGCATTCATAGTGTTTCCATCTATCTGAACCTCGTCATAAGCATAGGAAAACATTTCTTTTCCTGGAATAATACCTGATGAAATAAACAAACTTCCATCTTTATATGAAAGTTCCAGAAGATATTCGTCATTTCCATAGCCACCAATCAAATCATCCAAATTTATATTCTGTACAGGAGACCCCTGCTCTGTTACTATCTCATCTTGTTTTTTCTGTGGTTCTTCTTCTTTTTTCATTGAGTGGATTCCAACGCCTCCTGCCCCAACGATTGCAATAGCAACCACACTCACAACCACTTTGTTCAGAGTACTTTTTCCGGTTATAGATGCTGCTGTTTTTACAGCCTCTTTTCCTGACATTGTCGTATGATTTTTATTTATATTCTGAGTAGGATTTTCAGAATAAGATGTATTTGATAACCTTGAGGAAAGTTTTGTTTCTATATTCTGCAGCGTCACTGGATTTGGTATTTCTGAAGCCTGTGCTTCCTGAGTTGCAAATAAAGCAAGGAAAAATGGAATTGGGGCAAAGCCATAAAGTTTCGTCCCTTTCTTTTCAAGTTCCTTAATGCAAACTTCTATTTTCTTCCTTCCATAATTCAATCTACTCTTTATAGTTCCTTCTGAAACATCTAATCTATTTGCAATATCCTTTACTTTAAGTTGTTCATAATAATGCATATAAACAACTATTCTTTGTTCTTCTGACAACTGATCCAAAATTTCATTCAAAAGTCTAGCCGTTTCTTTTTGATTAACTATCTCTTCTGGACATCTGTCTTTTCTAGTATCCTCGAATTCAATCATTTCATCAGAATCAACAGAAGCCATTTGAGAAAAGGTAACTTCTTTTTTCTTTCTAAGATAATTTATGGTTTCATTCCTGCTTATTACTTTAATCCATCCGCGAAAAGCTTCTGGTTCTTTTAACTGTGACAAATTTTGAAAAGCCTTGATGTAAATATCCTGAATTAAATCAAATACTGTATCATCATCTAATTTTGCAACAGCACAAATGGTATGATATACATTGTTGTATGTCATCTTATAAAGCCAAGCTAAAGCTTCTTGATCCTTTTGCAATGCCTGATTAATCAGCTTTGTAAATCTCTGTGGACTGCCACATTTTTTACAGAAGGAGTCTTCATCTCTAATATCTGTTTTACAAGCATAACATTTCATTTCATTTTCTCTCTTTCTCTTTTCTTATCTGTGTCATTTTCCTGCCAATCGTCTGAATCAGAATCTTTTCCGAACAGTGTCATCATGATTTTATGATATATCCGTTTTGCAATTTTTGAATCCAACCGATAAGAATCCACTATTTTTTTGTAAACCAACTTAAATCTTTCTTCATCCACAATATTTCTGCCTTCTTTTTACTTCCTAGACGTAAATTTTCTGTATTAGGTTTCATAATTGACCATCAGATTCACTACTGAGCAAAAATAGGAAAAGCAGCATTCAAAGCATTCGTAATTTGTTTACAGGTCATTGGATGAGATTTGGAAATATATTTGGCTACTTTATCCATGATCTGCTTC
>ERZ1031885.884-NODE-884-length-11577-cov-39.018226_pt1 | contig 11577 bp, 9 predicted proteins | sample MGYA00518168_ERZ1031885 | MGnify/ENA primary metagenome ERZ1031885 (study PRJEB33719, sample SAMN04261269) | wastewater metagenome | biome: rural village; feature: human; material: feces | host: Homo sapiens | place: El Salvador | collected 2014-01-14 ...
AAAGCATCATCATACATTCATCAACTATAAAATAGAGAATTATGACTAAAATCATCATAAACGTAGGTCGCCAGATAGGAAGCGGGGGCCATATCATCGCAGAGAAGTTGGCAGAAGCCTTCGGTTGCAAGTGCTACGACCGTGAGCTTCTCAATTTAGCTGCCAAGGAGAGTGGATTCTCAGAGAAATTCTTCGAGCAGAACGATGAGCAGAAGGGATTTTTCAAAGCACTCTTCCATACCCATCTCCCTTTCCTGAGCGACAGCAACTTCTATCACAATGATTTCTCGCAGGAAGGTCTGTATAAATTTCAGAGCGACGCCATCAGAAAGGCTGCCGATGAGGGCAACTGCGTATTTGTAGGAAGAACTGCCGACTATGTGCTGCGCGACTATAAGAACGTGATCAACATTTTCATCACCGCCAATATCGACGACCGCATCAAGGCCGTTTGCAAGCGCAAGAACATCGACCGTGCCGCAGCCCGCAAATTCATCACCAACCATGAGGAAGAACGTGCTTCCTACTATGGCTACTATACCGGCAAGAAATGGGGCCACAGCGAAAGTTACGACCTCTGCATCAACAGCAGTCTGCTGGGACTGGAAAAGACGGAGAAATTCATCGAAGAGTTTATCAGAAAAAAGTTCAACTTATAAAAATTCAGACTCAGAAGAAATTCAACAGAATAAGAATCTGACTCAGAAGAAAACTCATAAGAAATTCAATTCATAAGAAATTTAACTCACAATATAATGAAGAAGATTATGCTTTTGGGCTCAGGCGAACTGGGCAAAGAATTTACCATCGCCGCAAAGCGTGCTGGACAGTATGTCATCGCTTGCGACAAGTATGACAATGCTCCTGCCATGCAGGTTGCCGACGAGCGAGAAGTGTTCTCAATGCTCGATGGCGACGCATTGACCGCAGTGGTTGAGAAACATCACCCAGACATCATCGTGCCTGAGATTGAAGCTATCCGTACAGAGCGTCTCTTCGACTTCGAGAAAGAGGGCATTCAGATTGTACCTTCTGCCCGTGCCGTGAACTACACCATGAACCGCCGTGCCATCCGCGATCTGGCAGCCAAGGAACTGGGTCTGCGCACAGCCAAGTATTTCTACGCTAAGACATTCGAGGAATTCAAGAATGCTGCCGACGAAATCGGTTTCCCATGTGTAGTGAAGCCATTGATGAGTTCCAGCGGACATGGACAGAGCTATGTACACAATGACGACGAACTCGTGGAGGCTTACAAGGAAGCTATGGAGGAAGGTCGTGGCGACGTGAAGGAAGTCATCATCGAGGAATTCATTGATTTCGACTCTGAGTTCACACTCCTTACTGTAACCCAGAAGGATGGTCCTACCCTCTTCTGCCCTCCTATCGGACACATTCAGAAAGGTGGCGACTACCGCGAGAGTTGGCAACCATTCCAGCTGCCAGAGGAAGCATTGAAGAAAGCCCAGCATATTGCAGCAGAAGTGACCAAGGCTTTGACTGGTGCTGGTCTCTGGGGCGTAGAATTCTTCCTGAGCAAGCAGGGCGAAGTGATTTTCTCTGAGTTGAGTCCACGTCCACACGATACTGGTATGGTAACACTCGGTCACACCACCAACCTGAGCGAGTTTGAACTCCATTTCCGTGCTGTGATGGGCTTGCCAATAGCAGGCATTCACCTGGAGCACGCCGGATGCTCTGCCGTTATTCTCTCACCAGAAGAAAGTACCGAGCCGCTCAACTACAATTTCATGGATGCGCTGAAGGAAGACCATACCCGTATCCGCATCTTCGGAAAACCAGTAGCTCACGTAGGTCGCCGCATGGGCGTCGTTCTCTGCTACGGAGAAAAGGATGCTGACCTCAATCAGCTTCGCGACAAGGCAAAGCGCCTGGCAAAAACCGTTTTGGGCACCGATCCTTATATGAAGAAATAATTCTTAAAAGAATAAGAAACATCTAACCCTACAAACATTAGATGGTATATAATTCATTTTTATTCATTTGGTTGTTCCCTATCATTTTTATGGTAGGGAACAATCTTACTGTTCCGTATCGCAAATATTTCTTTCTGCTCGCCTCATACGGCATTTATATCTATTACAACAAATGGATGACCCTCACTCTTATCGCCGTGAGCCTCATCTCCTACTTCTTTGCCAAATATCTGGAAAGGATTCAGAACAAGTATCCGGAGAAAGACCAGGAGAAAGATTTAGAGAGAAACCTGAGGAAAGAGCAGGAGAAGAATCAAGAGAAGGACCTGAGAAAAGACCAGAAGAAGAATCAAGAGAAAGACCTGAGAAAGAACCTGAAGAAAGACCCGGACAAGAAGAACTGCGGGAAAGAAACTATCTGCGAAAAAGGAACAATCTGTGCAGGAGTCATTGCAACCATTCTTCCGCTTGTCATTTTCAAATACGGGCACTTCATCTCGGAAAATCTTAGTTCCTTCACGGATAGTTTCGGCTTCATCTCGGATGAAAACCAGTTCTCCATCATTGCACCATTAGGCATTTCCTTCTTCACCTTCCAGGCTCTGAGCTATGTATTCGATGTTTACCGCAAGAAATATCCAGCCGAGCAAAATCTGTCGAACTATCTCACTTACATGGCTTTCTTCCCTTCCATGATAGCCGGTCCGATCAACAGATACGACCAACTGATGCCCCAGTTGAACACGGTACAGGGTTTCAACCGTCCACTGGCAGAAAAAGGATTGAAAATGATACTTTGGGGAATGTTTCTCAAGGTAGTGATTGCTGACAGGTTGCAGCTCTATATCGACCCGGTTTTTGATGGTTTTCTCCAGGAAAGCGGTTCATCACTCCTGATGGCAGCCATTCTCTATTCCATCCAACTCTATACAGACTTCGCCGGCTATTCGCTCATGGCCATAGGCGCAGCAGCCACATTGGGCTACAATCTCAAACAGAATTTCCACAATCCCTACTTCTCCATCGGAATCACAGACTTCTGGCACAGATGGCACATTACCTTGGCACATTGGCTCAGAGACTACATCTACATCCCACTGGGAGGAAGCCGTTGCTCGAAAAAACGGAACTATGCCAATATCCTCATTACATTCGCAGTAAGCGGAATCTGGCATGGAGCCAACTGGACCTTTATCGTATGGGGACTGCTGCACGGACTGTTCCAGGTCATCGAAAAAATATTAGGCTTACAAAAAAAGAAAGAATCCAAGTTCTCTTCAACCGATATAGAATCCTCCTCCATCAAACCGAGATATTTCTCCATGAAAAACAGAAGCATCCGGGTGGCGAGAATCATCCTTACGTTTTTCCTCATCACATTCCTGTGGATTTTCTTCCGCATGAATACGATAGAAGATGCGTGGATCGTGATAGAAAAGATATTTACCAGTCAGGACATGCATTTCGGAATCTGCGAGAAGTTTATCTATGTCTTTATCGCCATCGTATTCATCAAGGATCTGATAGACGAAATCCGTCCTTCCTGCAATCCGTTCTATCATTCAAAGACATGGGTGAGATGGGCCACCTATCTATTCATCTTTACAAGCATCCTACTCTTCGGAGTTTTCGATGCGGGTCAATTCATTTATGCCAGATTTTAAAGTCATGAGAAAGTTTTTTGGTAAAATATCGGTATTCGTCCTGTTGATGGCACTCATCTATGTAGCCCTCAGCACAGGCTTTTACTTTCTGGAATCACATGCCAAAGGGGAAAGTGGAAGACTGAAATACATCCATGACCAGTTGAAAGCAGATCATCTGATCATGGGTTCATCGCGCGCCCTTCACCATTATAATCCCCAATATCTTACACATTATTATAATATAGGGGAAGACCGCATGGGAATCATTTTCAATTATGGCAGGCTGCAACTAGTAGAAGAAAGGAACAAGGTGAAATCCATTATCTACGACGTGGAACCAGACTACGACCTGTTGGAAGATGACAACACAACGTATCTCGGCAATCTGCGTCCTTACTATTGGCGCGATCATATCAGCTCTATCTTCCATGACGTGGATGCAACGGAACGCTTCAAAATGCTATTTCCGTTCTATCCTTTCAACTCGCGCCTGCTGAAACTTCTCGCAGATACAAGAGCAGAAGACCTTACAGACAAAAAGGGATTTGTGCCCTACGAGGGTTGCCAGGCCATTATACCGGAAAACCTGCCGCAAGACAAGCATGACAAACTGAAATATGAATACCTGCAGAAACTCATCACGACCTGCCAGCAACAGCAGATCCAACTGATATTTGCCGCCTCTCCCCAACTCTCATACCAGAGCGACTCGGTGTTCATACCTCTGAAAAAGATCTGCAAAGCTCAGAAGATTCCTTTGCTGAATCATTTCTGCGACAAACGCTTCACAAAGCACAGAGAATGGTTTCACAATGCCAATCATCTCAACACAACAGGAGCTGATATTTATTCTAAAATGATAGCAGAAGAGTTACAAAGAATCAACGGCAAACAATAAACTCGCCGATTATGCGTTCTTTCTATAAATGCGAGTATATTAAGTCATGAAAGAATTAGGAAGAATCATACAATTAAATAAAAAGGAGGAAGAAGGTTACTGTTCCTGCACCGACAAGGATGCTGGTCTGCCGTTCGTGCCCAAACGCCTCTACTGGATATACGACGTGCCGGGAGGAGAAAGCCGCGGAGGTCATGCTCACAAGCAGCTGAAGCAGATCATCATAGCCGCCAGTGGCTCCTTTACCGTTCATCTGGACGATGGACATGAGAAAAAGGACTACTTCCTGAACCGCCCTGACCAGGGACTTCTGCTCGATACGGAAATATGGCGAACCATTGATGATTTCTCATCAGGTGCCGTCTGTCTGGTTTTAGCCTCCAGATTGTATGAGCCGGAAGACTATCTCTATGAATATGAAGACTTCATAGAATACATCCAACAAAGAGAAGCCGGGAAATAAAAAACTTCAGCCAAAATGATAGAAATCAGAAGATAAAATGATAGAAATCAAAAGATATACACCCCAAGAGAAACAAGACTGGAATGACTTCGTGGCAAAATCCAGACAAGGCACGTTTCTTTTTGACAGAAACTATATGGATTATCATCAGGACAGATTTCATGACCATTCCCTGATGATTTTCTATAACGGAAAACTCTGCGCTTTGCTGCCTGCAAATGAAGTTGCAGATAAAACCCTTATTTCACATCAGGGACTCACATACGGCGGACTGCTTACCTGCAACAAAATGACGGCTGCCATCACCTGTCTGGTATTTGATGCTATCAATATCTATCTGAAAGAAAAAGGATTTCAGAAAGTCATATATAAAGCAATACCTTGGATTTACCACAACATTCCATCAGAGGAAGACCTCTATGCCATCATGCAAACATGTAAGGCTCGGCTATCGGCAAGAGAAATCTCCACCACCATTCCCCTGACGCATAAACTGCGTTTCTCCGAACAAAGAAGAAGAGGAATTCATAAGGCCAACCGCTGCAACCTTTCTATTCATGAAGCAAACATGAATGACATCTGGGAGTTCTGGAACATTCTCAATACTAATCTCCAGCACAAATACCATACTGCTCCGGTTCACACCTATGAGGAATTGAAACTTCTGATGACACGATTCCCGGAAAACATCAAGGGCTATGTGGTAAAGGATGCAGAAAACCACAGCGTTCTCGCTGGAAGCCTCATCTACATCACCCCGCAAGTGACGCATACCCAATACATCGCAGCATCGCCTCAAGGGAAAGAAGAGGGAGCACTCGACCTGCTCTTTGATGAGCTAATCAACCAAAAGCAATGGAATACGACCTATTTTGACTTTGGAAAATCAACCGAGCAGCAAGGTACTTATCTCAACGAGAACCTCATCCACCAAAAAGAAGGGTTTGGAGGAAGAGGCGTTGTTTATGATACTTACGAATGGGAACTGTAGAAAGAACAATATAAGAAAATCCCGGAAACATCTTGACTGAGTTTCCGGGATTTTCTTTATATATAGATTCAGCTAAATGAACTGCAACAGTCAACAGTTAACAGTTGTTTTTTATATACCTATGACTTTTTAGCAAAGCACGATTGTCACACCTCTGGCAGCCTGCGCTCCCATAACAAGAGCCTGTTCAATATCAGCAGTCTTGCTAGGTCCACTGATAAATATACCGAAATTATATTTCGGATCCATCTCGATGCGGGCATAAGCCTCATGCATATTGTTTACCACAGACTTCTCATCAAGGATAATAACCAGGTATTCCGAAATGAAAAGTTCAGCCTTCTCCTTCATGGTCTGAGGAATCCAGACACAACCATTTTCAGCTACGCCCAACTGTCCACGGACTACGCAGACATCCGTACCATTCAGTTCGTTGGCCTCAGCCACAGTATCCGGATTGCGCAAAACGACTTCATCCGTTCCCCCATCAGGAGTAAAAGCCTGCAATTTTTCCAACTGAATATCTGGCAGATTGCTGGCAAACACCTTAGCCTGAGGATAAGCCATTCTCACAATCTCGTTGAGCCTATCGTCATCCTTGCTGGCTCTCATCACATGGGCACCCACAGACTGGCTCATGTCAACAAACTGCTGCAAAGTATCCTCATACTGAATGCCTTTGATTTCTACAGAAGGCTTATCAAATTGAACATGCGTATTCTTACGCAACTTATTCAGGAAATCTTCTTTTTTCATTTTACTTTCCCCTCCTTCCATAATTGATGAAACGACTTCTTCGCAAACTCAGGCATGGCATGGCCAATACCCCAAGCATTCCAATTACTGAAATGTGTGCAACACTCTGGAATCAGATTGGCAAGTGGAGCAAATTTCAAGGCTGTGGTATAAAGTGAAGGACGGTCGAAGAGATATTCCATACCGCTGGACATCGCCTTCTTGATAGGATTAGCCTTGCCCAATCTGTCAAGGCTCTGGCGCCAGACATAAATCTGGGAACCCGGACCCACCTTGGAAGGACAGACATTATCACACGACAGACACAAGGTGCAGGCAGAAACATTATCCGCATATTTCTGAGGATTCTTCAGCATACCCAAATTCACACCCACAGGACCAGGAATGAAATAAGTATAACTGTATCCGCCGGAACGACGATAGACAGGACAAGTATTCATACAGGCACCGCAACGCATACACTTCAAAGTCTGCCAATGGTCTTTATCTGCAAGAATATCGCTTCTGCCATTATCCACCAGAACCACATGCATTTCTGCACCCGGACGAGCCTGACGGAAATGAGAAGTGAAAGCCGTAGTAGGCTGACCTGTACCGCAACGGCAAAGCAGACGCTGGAATACTGCCAAAGACTTGTAATCAGGAACCAACTTCTCAATACCCATCGCCACAATATGAAGCTTAGGCATGGAGGTAGTCATATCAGCATTACCTTCATTGGTACAAACCACGCAATCACCCGTTTCAGCCACTCCAAAATTACATCCGGTCATTCCTGCTCCAGCCTCCATAAACTGGTTGCGAAGATGATGACGGGCGCAGCGGGTGAGATAAGTTGGGTCATAATTTCCTATTTCCTTGGAGATTCCCTTCTCCTCAAACATCTTGCCCACTTCTTCACGCTTGAGATGGATGGCAGGCATCACGATATGGCTCGGTTTCTGACCCAAGAGTTGGATAATACGCTCACCCAAGTCGGTTTCCACTACATCAATACCATGCTTTTCCAGATAAGGATTCATCTCACACTCTTCGGTAAGCATAGACTTTGATTTCACCATTTTCTTCACATGATGATCATTCAGGATGCCGAGCACAATCTCATTAAATTCCTGCGCATCCTTTGCCCAATGCACCTTGACACCACGACTCTCCAGATTCTTGGAAAAAACATCAAGATAATCTGCCAGATGGGTAATCGCATGCATCTTGATTTCAGAAGCCAGTTCGCGAAGATCTTCCCATTCCGGAAGTTCATGCGCCATCTTATCTCTCTTTTGTCTTACAGACCAGAAGGTAGCATCATGCCAGGTGGTCTTTTCTACATCTGCCGTAAACTTAGCGGCTCTCTTGGAATGTTCTGTACTCATAGTCCTGCAGCTAAAATTTGTACAACATGAATGAATTGAATAGGCATTTTCTCCTTCTTGGCTATGCCTGCCATGTGCATCAGACAGGAAGAATCCGGACCGGTGACATATTCCGCTCCCGTTGCCATGTGGCGTCTGATTTTGTCCTCACCCATACGGGTAGAAACAGCGGGCTCTTCGATAGAAAACATACCACCGAATCCACAGCACTCATCCTTACGTTCCGGTTCATGAATGGTAATACCATCCACCATATTCAATAAATCAATAATCTTATTGAACGGCTGGACATTCCTCTCTGAAGGTGATGACAACCCCAATTCCCTGACGCCATGGCAACTGTTGTGAACACTCACGGCATGAGGGAACTTGCCCGGCACATGATCTACTTTCAGCACATCATGCAGGAATTCCACTATATCCATTATCTTACCAGAAGATACACACTCGTGCTTACCCTCCAGAATCTTAGGATAATACACTTTTACATAAGCTGCACACGAGGCAGAAGGAGCTACAATATAATCGTAGTCTCTAAAAAGATCATCAAAAGCCTCGATGACCTTCTCTGACTTGTTTTGGAAACCAGCATTCGCCATCGGTTGACCGCAACAAGTCTGTTTCTCTGGATAGTCCACATCCACACCGTAGTGCCTGAGCAACTTGTATGTAGCCACACCAGCTTCAGGGTATAAGGCATCTACATAACAAGGGACAAATAAACCGACTCTCATTATTATATTAAATCTTGTTCTATGTTAATTGTTAAAGCTACATTTTGCGTAGCGAGCGCAAAAGTAACAAAATTATCCGAAAAATAAGACATTATAAAAAAATAAAAAGTAATAATTGATATTATTTAACGAAGAACTGGCACAAGAAAAATTTGGTAAATTCAAATAAATGTCGTAACTTTGCAACCCAAAATAGTGTATTTGCCTTTTGTACCCAAATTACAAAACTAAGCATAAGACATTTCAGATGATACTTATAGAATTTATTACTTATAGTTAGAATATACTTATAGTTATTAAATATGAAGAAACAGCTTAAGAAAGTCCTCGTTCTGGGTTCCGGTGCTTTGAAGATCGGCCAGGCAGGTGAGTTTGACTATTCCGGTTCGCAGGCTCTCAAGGCTTTGCGTGAGGAGGGTATTAGTTCTGTCCTCATTAATCCAAATGTTGCTACAATTCAGACGAGTGAAGGTATTGCTGACAAGGTTTATTTCTTGCCGGTGACACCTTTTTTTGTAACTGAAATTATCAAGAAGGAGCGCCCAGACGGCATCATGCTGGCTTGGGGTGGTCAGACGGGTTTGAACGTTGGTACAGAGCTTTACCTCAACGGTGTGCTCAAGGAGTACGGTGTGGATGTGTTGGGTACCTCGGTAGAGGCAATCATGAACACAGAAGACCGCGACCTCTTCGTAAAGGAGCTCAACAAGGTTGACCTCAAGGTTCCTGTAAGCCACGCTTGCGAGAACATGGAGGAGGCTGTGGCTGCGGCCCGCAACATCGGCTACCCTATCATGATCCGTTCTGCCTATGCGCTGGGTGGTCTCGGTTCTGGTGTCTGCAAGACCGAAGAGGAGTTCAAGGAGATTGCTGAATCTGCCTTCACTTTCGCACCTCAGGTACTCGTTGAGGAGAGCCTGAAGGGATGGAAGGAGATTGAGTTTGAGTGCATCCGTGATGCGAACGACCGCTGCTTCACCGTTGCCTCTATGGAAAACTTCGACCCACTAGGTATTCACACTGGTGAGTCTATCGTGGTGGCTCCTACCTGTTCTCTTACCGACGAGCAGGTGAAGATGTTGCAGGACATCGCCGTGAAGTGCGTCCGTCACCTCAACATCGTGGGTGAGTGCAACATCCAGTATGCTTTCAATGCAGAAACCAACGATTATCGTATCATCGAGATCAACGCTCGCTTGAGCCGTTCTTCTGCCCTCGCTTCTAAGGCTACCGGTTATCCGCTCGCTTTCGTTGCTGCTAAGATTGCCCTCGGTTATACGCTCGACCAGATTGGCGAGATGGGTACTCCTAACTCAGCTTATGTAGCTCCATCACTCGACTATATGATCTGCAAGATTCCTCGTTGGGACCTTACCAAGTTTGCCGGTGTAAGCCGCAAGATTGGTTCTTCCATGAAGTCTGTAGGCGAAATCATGTCTATCGGCCGTTCATTCGAGGAGATGCTCCAGAAGGGTCTCCGTATGATTGGTCAGGGAATGCACGGTTTCGTTGGCAACGACCACACCAAGTTCGATAACCTGGATGAGGAGCTTTCCAACCCTACCGACCTCCGTATCTTCGCCATCGCCCAGGCTTTGGAGGAAGGCTACACCATCGAGCGCATCGAGGAGTTGACCAAGATTGACCCTTGGTTCATCGAGCGCATGAAGAATATCGTAGATTACAAGCACAAGCTTTCTGAATATAATACTTTGGAGGAGATTCCTGCCGAGGTATTGCGCGAGGCTAAGGTATTGGGCTTCTCTGACTTCCAGATTGGCCGCTTCGTATTGAAGACCAAGGATACCAACATGGAGAAGGAGGTGCTCGCAGTTCGTGCTCTGCGTAAGAAGCTGAACATTCTTCCTGCCGTAAAGCGCATCCCTACTGTGGCAAGCGAGCATCCTGACCTCACCAACTATCTCTACATGACATACGCCGTAGAGGGTTACGACATCAACTACTACAAGAACGAGAAGTCTGTCATCGTTCTCGGTTCGGGTGCTTACCGCATCGGTTCTTCTGTAGAGTTCGACTGGTGTTCAGTAAACGCCATCAACACAGCACGCAAGTTGGGTTACAAGTCAATCATGATCAACTACAACCCGGAGACCGTATCTACCGACTACGATATGTGCGACCGTCTCTACTTCGATGAGCTTTCATTCGAGCGTGTACTCGATGTCATCGACCTGGAGTCACCACGTGGTGTGATTGTTTCCGTAGGTGGTCAGATTCCAAACAACCTGGCTATGAAGCTCCATCGCCAGTCTGTGCCAATTCTGGGTACATCTCCTGTCAACATCGACCGTGCCGAGAACCGCGGTAAGTTCTCTGCCATGCTCGATAAGCTGGGCATCGACCAGCCTAAGTGGAGCGCCCTCACCTCTATGGAGGATGTTCAGAAGTTCATCGACGAGGTAGGCTATCCTGTTCTCGTTCGTCCATCTTACGTTCTTTCCGGTGCAGCCATGAACGTTTGCCACAACGATGATGAGTTGCGTCGCTTCCTGGAGGCAGCTTCTGAGGTTTCTAAGGAGTACCCAGTTGTTATCTCTCAGTTCATGACCGAGACCAACGAGATTGAGTTCGATGGTGTGGCTCAGAACGGTGAGATTGTAGAGTATGGTATTTCAGAGCACGTAGAGTATGCAGGTGTTCACTCTGGTGACGCTACCATGACCTTCCCAGCTCAGCAGATTTCCTTCGCTACAGCCCGTCAGATCAAGAAGATTTCACGTGCCATTGCCAAGGAGCTCAACATCTCTGGTCCTTTCAATAT
>ERZ1031885.885-NODE-885-length-11576-cov-11.701849_pt1 | contig 11576 bp, 6 predicted proteins | sample MGYA00518168_ERZ1031885 | MGnify/ENA primary metagenome ERZ1031885 (study PRJEB33719, sample SAMN04261269) | wastewater metagenome | biome: rural village; feature: human; material: feces | host: Homo sapiens | place: El Salvador | collected 2014-01-14 ...
ATCCGGGAGATCGTCGAGTGGCTGCCCAAGTCCTATGCGGGCGCCCATGAGGCCCGGCAGCACATGCACGAGGTGAGGGGTGCGACGCTGGCACCCGCGCTCCACGCCGACTTGTTGCCGATTTCAATCCACGCACCCCGTGAGGGGTGCGACGTTTGTCGGGGAAAAACAGGGTGAGTCCGTTTTCATTTCAATCCACGCACCCCGTGAGGGGTGCGACCTGCGTCTTGTTCCCGCCATTGCGAAACGATATAAATTTCAATCCACGCACCCCGTGAGGGGTGCGACCTACGACTGGGACCGCGAACGCAACCAGCCGCCGGAATTTCAATCCACGCACCCCGTGAGGGGTGCGACGGCCGCACCAGCGAAGTGGGTCGGCGAGACCGATGAATTTCAATCCACGCACCCCGTGAGGGGTGCGACCAGGTCATCCGCCGGACGCACGATCTTCTGCTGATTTCAATCCACGCACCCCGTGAGGGGTGCGACTTCCTTCAAGCCGACCTGAGCGACATTCCGTGCCAGATTTCAATCCACGCACCCCGTGAGGGGTGCGACCCTTCGGCTTCGCAGGCCGACCAACCTTAGCCGATTTCAATCCACGCACCCCGTGAGGGGTGCGACGCAGCAGGAGCATCCCAACGAATTCCGCGAAATATTTCAATCCACGCACCCCGTGAGGGGTGCGACTGGTTCGTCTGACGGTTCCATACGTGCGGCGTGATTTCAATCCACGCACCCCGTGAGGGGTGCGACCGGGCGACAAACACTGTCCCGTGCGATGAACGCATTTCAATCCACGCACCCCGTGAGGGGTGCGACCGAATGCCGCAGGATGATGCCCGGCCTGTCCGGAATTTCAATCCACGCACCCCGTGAGGGGTGCGACGACCAATCTGAGGGCGCATCGCAAAAAAGTAATATTTCAATCCACGCACCCCGTGAGGGGTGCGACTTGATGCGGTCAAAACGGGCCACCTCCTCGACCTCATTTCAATCCACGCACCCCGTGAGGGGTGCGACCAAACGCCGCCGACATGACCCGCATCGCCTACGAATTTCAATCCACGCACCCCGTGAGGGGTGCGACCGAATGCCGCAGGATGATGCCCGGCCTGTCCGGAATTTCAATCCACGCACCCCGTGAGGGGTGCGACGACCAATCTGAGGGCGCATCGCAAAAAAGTAATATTTCAATCCACGCACCCCGTGAGGGGTGCGACTTGATGCGGTCAAAACGGGCCACCTCCTCGACCTCATTTCAATCCACGCACCCCGTGAGGGGTGCGACCAAACGCCGCCGACATGACCCGCATCGCCTACGAATTTCAATCCACGCACCCCGTGAGGGGTGCGACAGAAGAGCTTCGAGCCCAAAAAGCCCGCATGGGATTTCAATCCACGCACCCCGTGAGGGGTGCGACAGCGATGTTTATATGCGAACATGCCGATAAAGATATTTCAATCCACGCACCCCGTGAGGGGTGCGACATGGTGCTTACATTAATCATATGGTTAATCAAATTTCAATCCACGCACCCCGTGAGGGGTGCGACTTAATCTCCGTCGCCGCCGCCTGCCTCGCCTTGAGATTTCAATCCACGCACCCCGTGAGGGGTGCGACCGCCATGCATTCCAGCGAGGCGGGCGGGGTGATATTTCAATCCACGCACCCCGTGAGGGGTGCGACTGCCACGTGTCGCCATACGCCTGAGATGCACGCTATTTCAATCCACGCACCCCGTGAGGGGTGCGACACGATCTGGGTTCCATTGGCATCCTGCGGGGTGGTATTTCAATCCACGCACCCCGTGAGGGGTGCGACCACTGCCCGAATCGGGGCAGGCGAGCCGGATCAGATTTCAATCCACGCACCCCGTGAGGGGTGCGACCACTCTGTTGGGCAGGCAGCTCAACGTCATGGACATTTCAATCCACGCACCCCGTGAGGGGTGCGACTCGCCCGTCCATATGAGGTCGGGGTTAAGCCCATAATTTCAATCCACGCACCCCGTGAGGGGTGCGACACCCTCGCGCTGCTGGCGAGGGTGGTCCGCATATTTCAATCCACGCACCCCGTGAGGGGTGCGACTGGAACTGCGACATTCAAAACACGGCCAACGGAGGATTTCAATCCACGCACCCCGTGAGGGGTGCGACTGGTGCAGCTCCTCGTCCAGACCATACGAGTATGAATTTCAATCCACGCACCCCGTGAGGGGTGCGACTTTGAGGCTGGCCTCGTTGGTTTCGATCATGTTATTTCAATCCACGCACCCCGTGAGGGGTGCGACAATTGCCGGTGAAGACCATGTATTCCTTGTCGAGATTTCAATCCACGCACCCCGTGAGGGGTGCGACCCAACGGGTCCAGTATTTCTGGGTTACGAACCAATTTCAATCCACGCACCCCGTGAGGGGTGCGACCTAGGAGACACATGCGTCAATCATCTAGATAAAAATTTCAATCCACGCACCCCGTGAGGGGTGCGACTTTTCGGACCGATGTACAGGTGATCCCATATCGCGATTTCAATCCACGCACCCCGTGAGGGGTGCGACGTGCTGCGCGCCAAGGGCATCGTCAACGGCGTGATATTTCAATCCACGCACCCCGTGAGGGGTGCGACGAGTACCCGTGAGATGCTTGACAGGTACGACATATTTCAATCCACGCACCCCGTGAGGGGTGCGACTGAAGGGTAATAGGACGTGGTGGCCGAGCGCGCTATTTCAATCCACGCACCCCGTGAGGGGTGCGACTTCGCGGCCTCGACGCGCAATACCTCCAACATGGAATTTCAATCCACGCACCCCGTGAGGGGTGCGACGATGCTGTTCGCGGCCATGTTGTCCGCCACCACCATTTCAATCCACGCACCCCGTGAGGGGTGCGACTTTTCGGACCGATGTACAGGTGATCCCATATCGCGATTTCAATCCACGCACCCCGTGAGGGGTGCGACGCGTCCTTGCCGGTGTCGAAGCCGGGGGAGAGAACATTTCAATCCACGCACCCCGTGAGGGGTGCGACTAGGTCTTCCACTGGCGATCATCGGCCCCGTAATTATTTCAATCCACGCACCCCGTGAGGGGTGCGACCACCGTATCAGGCCGTGCTGAACTGGTGCAATCCATTTCAATCCACGCACCCCGTGAGGGGTGCGACCCCCCCTCGCCGGTTTCGCCGGCTTCTCCTCCTCGGATTTCAATCCACGCACCCCGTGAGGGGTGCGACTGACGCCGGTTTCCGCGCGTCATGGGACTCGATGACATTTCAATCCACGCACCCCGTGAGGGGTGCGACCGCGTTTTCCAGCGATTGAATTACCTGGTCGGTATTTCAATCCACGCACCCCGTGAGGGGTGCGACAGTCTCGGACGCCTAGGGTTTGGTGTGGATTGGAAATTTCAATCCACGCACCCCGTGAGGGGTGCGACCACTACGTCTTGACCTCTGTTCAACATTTGGACATTTCAATCCACGCACCCCGTGAGGGGTGCGACCGGCGTCACCCCCGAGGGGATCGTGCCATGCCGATTTCAATCCACGCACCCCGTGAGGGGTGCGACGGGAGGCCAGACGCATAGGAGAGATCAGCCAAGCTATTTCAATCCACGCACCCCGTGAGGGGTGCGACGTTGCCGGGGACGTTGCTGCTGGCGGGATTACCGATTTCAATCCACGCACCCCGTGAGGGGTGCGACTCTCGGACGCCTAGGGTTTGGTGTGGATTGGAAATTTCAATCCACGCACCCCGTGAGGGGTGCGACGATAACGCAACCGTGACCGTGACCAAGGCGTTGGAATTTCAATCCACGCACCCCGTGAGGGGTGCGACATTATTACGCTATGGCCGCGAAGCATGGTGACATCATTTCAATCCACGCACCCCGTGAGGGGTGCGACTGTGTGAAAAATCAATGCCTGTGCGCGCCAAAATTATTCCAATCCACGCACCCCGTGAGGGGTGCGACCGCCTCGCTCAACACCAGTGCGATCAGTCTGAGTGATTTCAATCCACGCACCCCGTGAGGGGTGCGACCCAAAGGCGAGAGCCGCTACCGCGTCCGTTACCGATTTCAATCCACGCACCCCGTGAGGGGTGCGACCCGGCCTTGACGATCGGCAACCCATAACCCTGTATTTCAATCCACGCACCCCGTGAGGGGTGCGACAACCTGACCCGCCTCGGCGTCAGCAAGGACGTGATATTTCAATCCACGCACCCCGTGAGGGGTGCGACCCTCGCGGTCGGCCAGGCCTACGTTTCCGGCTTGCAATTTCAATCCACGCACCCCGTGAGGGGTGCGACTCGAGGTGGCCGTCACCGGCATCCCCGCGTATCCATTTCAATCCACGCACCCCGTGAGGGGTGCGACTGACGTCTTGCGCCTGAGTGCCATAGATTCCGTTATTTCAATCCACGCACCCCGTGAGGGGTGCGACCGCGGGAATGGACTTCGCATCCCAAGATACGGACACTCCGACCACTCCTTAGCATCGATTGTACTGTACAACCCACTCGCATCTCCCCAGATACGCAAATCTGCCGAATCGAAATACCAGCAAATCATCCACTCTTGAGTTATCAAACAGCAAGAAGAACATACACCGTCTTCAAAAGTCCTCAACCGTGGTGCGAACAGCCCAGTACTTCATGAGAGCTTGGGGCTCGCACCGACCAATATCCACACGCCACACACCAATCCGGCATCAAAGCATCATCACGCCATCAACAGGCATGTGTCGCTGCCTTCCTCGATATTCGATCTTCGAGGAATACATCGCCCCGAGGTTGTAGTACCGAAGACTGTCTTGCGACTCATCCATAACCGCCGCCAAATCATGCTTCAGAATCAGGTAATCGGACGGCGATACGGAGCACTCGAAGACGCTGTTCTGCACGCGTTGACCGTATCTCATGCAAATCTTGGCCACGTTCCGCAGCCTTCGCCTGCCTTCGGGCGTTTCCGTGCTGACATCGTAAGCCACAACAACCATCATCGTTTCATCGTATCCCGTCTCCTTAATCATGCCGAAAGGAATCAGCTGCATTGTTTCACATCGGCAATCCTCTCCCCCGACTCCATGGAAAGCTATCTATTTCCACATGAACGGCGGATAAGCATCCAGATCACCACGGATCACACGGCTGAGCAGCAATGCCTGTACATGGGGCACCAGTCCCCACGGCATCTTCTCGTTGAAAAACGGATGGGTAATTGTCTCCTGTTTTCGCTTCTGCCACGCGGCAAGCACTGTTTTGCGCCCACTCTCGGAAAGGAACACGCCGCCGTTCTCACGCACTTCGAACTGGGAGGGCTTGACCGCTCCCGTGTTGATGAGCGTCAGTACGAAACGGTCGGCCAGAGCCGGCCGAAATTCTTCAACCAGATCCAGCGCCAGGGAAGCGCGCCCCGGCCGATCGGTATGCAGAAACCCCACATAAGGGTCAAGCCCTACTCCTTGCAGAGCCGCGATGCAATCACTGGTCAATATCGAATACACGAACGACATCAACGCATTTGCACGATCCAACGGAGGCCTGCGGCTGCGCTGCTCAAAGAAGAACGCGTCCTTGTTGCGTAGAATCAGGTCATCGAAAACGAAGAAATAGTCTTTGGCGGCCAATCCTTCCACTCCACGCAGCCCGTCTATGGACGTGTAATCGCGTACACCCAGCAACGACTGCCGAAGTTTCTCGCTTTGCTCAGCGATTCGCTCACTGTTGATGCGTAGCGCGTGATCCCGTTTGGTTCGCTCAAGGACCCAACGAGAGTTGTAGATCTTCCCAATGATGAACGACCGCGCGAACAACAAGGCAGCACCGTCATCGTCAGCGAAACGGAACTGTTCACGACGAAGCAGCACGTTGCGGTTGTTCTCGCCGAGTATCGAACAGTAGTATCGTCCATGAGGGGAAAAGAACGACAGTCCTACTCCGAATTCCGAACATCTGCCCATAAGCGCGGGCGACGCGCCCTTGTAAGAAAAGCTCACGATGCTCTCCAAGGAGCGCAACGGGATCTGTCCGAGTGCGGCATCCCCTTGCTGGACTATGACATTGTCGTTCTTCAGCGACAGATAGGCGTCCTCGCTGGTGACATACAAGGTGTTGAGCAGTTGCCTCATGTGCGATTCTCCTGTCCGGCCGCTTCTGCGCGCATGACCTCATCAATGAATTGTTTCGCCGAGCGGCTTCCCGCAAGTTTCGGCAGGCAGATATCGCGTAGCGAGCATGCTCGGCAGCTTTTCGAAGGTTTGACGTTCGGAGTGTGCCCGCGAGCGAACAGGTCGTGCATCTCACCCGACATAGCAACGATCTGATCGCGTAACGATTCATCGAGGCGCACGCGCTCCCTATGCTTGGTCTGCTGGTAGAACAACGCGCCTTCCGGAATCGAGCAGGCCAGCATCTCTTCCAGGCACATGGCCTCCGCGCAAAGTTGAAGACGGTCCGCATCCGCCTGTTTGGGCGCGCCATGCTTGTATTCCACGGGGTAAGGCAACCAAGCACCGGCTCGCCCGTGTAACGGCACGCCGGTGTCCGATTGCCGGAACTCGACTATGTCACACGCACCGGTGATGCCCAGCCGTCGTGAAAACACACGCAGATCGCGCATGATCAGCAGATCGCCCCGCGCTTCCGACGCACTATAGTCGTGAGCCCTGTCATGTTCCAGGGAGCCGGCCGTCGTGAGATAGTTGTCCCGCCACTGCTGCTCGATATGAATCAACGCCCACTGACGTCGGCAAAACGCGAAATGCTGAAGGCCGGAGAGAGCCAGCCAGTCATCCTCAGGATACTCCGATTGTGTATGCATGCAATGCCTCTCTCTTCAACAATTCACGCAATGGGATCACCGGCATATGCGATTCGAAAGCCGGAGATCGTCAAAGACAACGATATGATGCCATTGCGATGACGATCTCCGATTTGCATGGGGAATCACAATGCGTGATCGACCATTTCGGTCAGGCTGACGGATTCCGGAATGGCTTCACGATTCACTCGAACCTCATAATCAGCAAAATCGCGGGGCGCATCCACTTCTGCACGCTTATGGACGTTGATGCTGTCGAACAGCTTCCACGAGGGGGCATCGCCAAGCGCGCTGCTGTGCTTGAATACGTACAGCTTGCGAACCGCCATGTTGCCACGCGCCGCGGAGCGATCGAACTCGAACATATTCAGAATCGCTTGCCACAGTACATCGAGGTCTTCATCGCAGAAACCGGTGACGTTCTGAGCGAGCTTGGCGGAGATGTAGCCGTTCATACGGTAGAGGCCATAGGGGATGATGAATTTGTTACCCATGGTGTTGTTTTTCTCGGCGGCATCCGCTTCCGTGGTGACGGCGATACGGGTGATGGATATCTCCTGAACGCTGATCGGATCGATGGAGCGGGCGAACCCGAGCTGTACCGGCCCCCGCACCTGGCCGCACGACAGACTACCCTTGACGAATGTGGTCATCACCGCGCCAAAGGTGCGAATGTCAAAGAACTGGTCGCACATATAGTCGCGCAGACGCCGATCCAATTCGGGATCGGTCTTCTTCAGAGCTTTGATTTCTTTGGCGAAGTCCTTGCTTTCAAGGCTGGTGTCGATATGTTCCGCCTTGAGCGCCTCGCTGTCCAACCGATTGAGCGTCTGCCTGTTCTGGATGTAGATTAGCCAAGGGGCCTGCTCGCCCATGGCCGTCTGCACATAGTCGCGGATCTTACGCTTGATGCACACATCCGTCGTCAGGCCATTACCGGTTTCAATGTCGACTCGGGGCATGTTGCCGGAGTCCGGGTCGCCGTTGGGATTACCGTCCTTCACATCAAAGAGGATGGTGAAATCATAACGGTTCTCGATGGGTTTACGGTCAGTCATTGTTCTCTCCCTGTTCGTTGTTGTTCTTGTTGGCTTTGTCGAATCGTTTCTGATTTTCGAAATAATATCCGAGTTGGAATGCGCCTCGTTCCTCCAGGGAAAGACGGGAGGGATAACGGTCCCCCACTCTCCCGGTCAGCTCGCCCAGGGCCTTGTCCAACTTGACTTTCAGCCCCTTCGACTTCCAGGCTTTCCGCATGTGCTTCGCCGCGAGATCTCCCAGAATCGGGAAGATGCGGGCCGGAGTCGTGGATGCACTGGTGAAATACTTGTCCTTGATCGTGGTATTGATGCCGGGTATGGCGGCCAACTGAATCTGCTCGTAGATGGAGAACATGCGGCCGAGCACATACGGCAGGTAGCCGCTCTCTTCATTGATGTCCATCCGTAGCACCTCCTTGAATTGTGCATTGGTTGTTGCGCGTAGGTAATACGCTTTGATGATCGCCGCCTTATCCGGCGAGACATCATGTTCGGCATTGATCCGACGCTCCACCGCGTTGATCAGAGTCATCGGATACGGCGTGTCTTCAAGTATCGCTTTCATGACGGCACCCGCCATTTGCGGTGACACTTTCGCGGTTTTGCTTTGTGTTCGTATGGTCTGATTCAACAATCTCCATGTAGGCAGGGAGGTCGTCGAATCGTAGACGGGGCGTCGGATGGCGGTATCTCGATAATGCCGATCGATGTTGCGCGCGAACGCCCCGAACGTATCGGTCAGATAGAACCGAACCGAAAGGCGTGCCGCATTGGGGGACAGCGCGAGAATATGGAATTGTTCATCTGGGCTGAGGTGAATTCCCTCGTAGTCGTAAGGTTTTCCCTGCGCCAGCGCACGCGTGGCATCCACGACCACTTTTTCACTCAGTCCGCCGGATTGCCCCATATACTGATCCCACACGTCACGATATGCGTTATCGCCACAATTGGCCCATGATACGATGGTATCGCCTCCAATGCGTTGGACCCGATCACGGTCGGCGAGCAGGGTGTTCAACGCCGTCGTATATTCATAGGCCTCCCGCTTGCTCATCGGAGCGTTCTCATTTTGCTCGGCGCCATGCGAGCAGAATGCCGGGGCATTGAATGATATCAATGACGCACCTGATGATTGGGCTCCCGCGACACCTTTGATTTTGGGATGGACCTTTTCCGGAACGATGCGTTCGCCGGAAACCAGGCTTGAGACCAGTGCCGATTCATCGGCATCGTCCTCCCGCCCGTAATAGGCATCCCAGGCTTCTCGTATGCGCGGAAGTTCTCCGATGAATATCGTCTGCCCTCCATCGTCATATTCCAGGGCGAAGTTCATCGTCACCGATGATTTCCATGCCTCGTCCCCCATAAGACGTTGGGCGGTCTGCCATTGCGGCGCCTTCGAGAAGAAGGCGCATACGGCGGAGGCGGCACGGTCCTTGACGCCATCGAGTATGCGTCGATGCAATTCGCCGCACGCTTGAAACGCCTGCGCCGCACGCTTGGCGTTCCCTTTGGTGTCGCAGCCGAGCAGGTACGTGACGTTGTCGCAGAGGAAGTTCGCCACAATCCCTGATGAACGAGGAAAACGAGCCGGCACCGGAATGATGTTGACGGGCTTCTTCCCGCTGAAGTCCCCCAATGGTCGAACTCTGATCAAGGTACCGTCATCGTCGATGACCAACCCGTATGGGACGTTGGTGTTGTCATACCCATAGGCCGGAGCTTTATCCTGAGACACCAGAACGGCGTACTCGTCGCACAGATCACCGATGATCATGATCTGACCTCCACGGATTCGACGTCCAACACGCCATCATCCAGTTCGGCGCGGAAGAACAACGGGGCGGGATGAGCCGGATTGCGATAATCAAAGTCGTACAACATGTAGCCCAGGTCCCGATGCCCATGTTCGAAACCGACGGGATCGCCGGATTCCTGCCATAACTGGAATTCCACGGGGAATTCCCTCGTACCGAAGTACGGGTGATGGAAGCATTGCCCCTTGGCCGCACGCCGCATGAACATGCTCTGGAATTTCTCCGCTGAATCCGTAGATGACATTTTCGCCCGGTTGAGTTCGAAATGAGCGTCTATCACATATCGGACGTCACGCAGGATAGTGGACGAGCGTTGTTGGATGGATTCAGCGGTATATATGGCGCCGCCATCCCCACGTCCTTCCGCCATCGTTCGTATTTTGCCGATATTGATGACGCTATCGACCTCATTGCGGCGTATGCTGTCGAATCGGATAGGATTGAGCACGTGAATCCTGTCGATCCGCCAGCACATGCCCGGATGCCAGAATATGGCTTCCAGTATTCCGCGCGCCGCGGATGGCGTCATGACGTCATAGGTGACGCGCTCCGTTTTGAATTCGCTTCTCGAGAAAAGGGCGTTTTCACCCCATACTTCCAAGCGTATTGACATCTTCCCTCCTTTCATCGAGGTGTTTTCGTCGTTGATGACTCCAACATACCACATCATTGAGATTGAGACAAATAAGAACACTCCAATAAATACAGATCCTAAGCTAGTATCATGGTGAGGGCGTTCCACACGCCGTCGAAGAGAGGCACCGCGTATTCGTTAACGTATACGGTCGCTCCCCCTCAGGGAGCGTGGATTGAAATTTATTGGTCTCTATCTGCGCGGAGCCGAAACGCCCGTGTGTCCGGTCGCATCTACGGCCGGACACACGGATTCCTCACACGAAGATGCCATCAGCGGTCGCACCGTCCAGCTTCAACCCCAGACGCGACGAGTACAAGCCCATGTCACGCAGGACGAAGCAATCCTCTTCGTCGCTCTTCCCTGGCCCGACCGCCAATACCGCCCCCACCGACTTCAACTGTTCGAGATGCCGCGGCCATACATTGACCGCGTATCTGCCGAGTTTGCGAAACAGCGTGCGATCCATATCGCCACGCTCCAATCGTTCGCACAAGAGCGACCCCTCACCGGGCAGCGGGATATACACCGGTATGGTTGGCGTATCGATGAGCCTGAACCGTTTGGCAATGTCCGCAAAAGGCCAGTTCGCATCACGCCCGTGCAGCGGCAGGATACGCTTCCGATCAAGCGCATCATTGCCGACGTTCGCGCGAGCGGCACCACCATTTCTCAGACATAGCACCTCCGCGAAATACGCGCGAACCGCCTCATCCGTATTCAAATCAGCATGACGATCGGCCACCGCCCGGAACGCCGCGATGTTCTGCCGGAGGAACGGGGCGCAGCCACCTTCCGTGGAAAACACATGGACCACACTCTCCGACGCGGGGCGACGACCTTCGCGATTGCAGCGTCCGGCCGTCTGGATGACGGAATCCAGTCCGGCCTCTTCACGATATGCGACGGGAAAGTCGACGTCCACGCCGGCCTCGATCAAGGAGGTGGAAACCACGCGGCATGACGCTCCGGCATCCAGTCGATCCCGGATCTCAGCGAACAGTCGCTGCCGATCCGCCGCACACTGCAGCGTGGTCAGGCAGAAACTGCCTTCGGCGTCATCTTCCGCCAGCCGGTCATGGAGATACTGGGCTTTACTACGCGTGTTCACCACGCACAGCACCTGCTTGTGGCTTCCCAGTCGCTCTGCTAGTGCATCCAATGCGATATCGCAAAGTCGTTTGATGGTCACACGACGGAACGAGTCCCTATCGTCACGAGTGAACGGCGAAATCTCAGGAACACGCACATGGT
>ERZ1031885.888-NODE-888-length-11507-cov-5.887443_pt1 | contig 11507 bp, 6 predicted proteins | sample MGYA00518168_ERZ1031885 | MGnify/ENA primary metagenome ERZ1031885 (study PRJEB33719, sample SAMN04261269) | wastewater metagenome | biome: rural village; feature: human; material: feces | host: Homo sapiens | place: El Salvador | collected 2014-01-14 ...
GGCCTCCCTTTTCATTATTTTACACCGGTCTTAAACACGCCGATTCTTCTTCCACTTATATACTACTATTATAAGAAGTGCACTCAAAATCAATACAATCAACGATATAAATGACTGATCGTCTCCTGATTTTGGGACACTTGCTGTATTTTTCACTGGTGTCTCATCTTCCACTTTATGTTGAATTGTAAAACTCAATGTCGGAGATTTATTACCATCTTTTCTTCTAATTGCAGTCTTAACTAAAAAATCTTCTGAGCCATTCTGCATTACATAATTCTCTATGGTATAAACCTGCCCATCATAATCCTTGTTATCTTTTTCAACAACCTGTTTCAGCTGATATCGATAAGTAGCTGCCTCCTCATAAGAAAAAACCAATTCCTTACTATCATTACCATTAAGGCTAAATTTCAACCGGTCTCCATTGCTTCCTTCCGGCATTGGATTGCCAGAATCTAAACTTGTCAACTCATATTGAAATTCATCTGTAACCCCATTTGTTTTCCCTTTTACAGTCTGTTCCACCGTCAGAGCAGCTTCTTTATTTTTCCCCGCTGCATATACCTGATTTGGAATGGCCACACATACCATCATCACAAAAGCAAGGTATACCAGCTTTATTCTCTGTTTATATCTTTCACTTTTCACATACGTACCTCTGTCAGTTTTCCAGTTTTCTACTGTTATTTTTCGTTTTCTTTCTCTTTCCGCTCCTCTCCACTGCCATCAGTAGCAAAATACTGAACAACAGCAGAATCAGAACACCTAATCGCTTCATACTGGTTTTCCAGAAAATTCCCCAGTCGATTCGGTCGATCTGACTGTTCCTTTTCAAAGTTTTCTTATACGTATCTTTATACGTTTGTTTTGAAAGCTTTCCTATCAGAATATGCCTTCCATTTGTGATATTTTCCGTACACGTAGACATCACTACCAGCCGGTCCTCTGTGGAAAGACTAATCTGACGATACCACAAAGCAGTATCTTCTATCTCTTGCAAATACTGTTCTTTCCGAGAAACTTCCTGCACTGGTGTTACATAAAGACCTGTATTATAAGCATCCAACTCCAAGAATGCAAATAACTCCAGTCCATAATCTTTTCCATTGGTAAAAATATTTCCATACAAATGACTGTCCGCAAAAGACTGATCTAGATACTGGTCAAAATCCCCAAACATCGCTCCGCCATCCATATGGTGACCATAAATAATGGTATTAAAATCTGAAAAATCCTTCTGATTCATATAATCCATGAAGATTGAGCCCGACAAGCTATATTCTCCACGCGGATTCCTCATTAAATATGTGCTGTTATCCTCCGACTGCACTACCGGATAATCCACATGTGTTCCATAAATCGTAATCCAGCCACATACATCACTGTTCTGCGCCTTCAATTCGTCAAAATTCCCATAATCTTCTTCTGTTGGACGATAGATTTCATAATGTTCCGGCATGGCATTTTCTTCCAACATGTAGCTATCTCCAATGCCATAGGTTCCATAACAAAAAAGAATAACTAAAATAATCATCAAAATCCAATTCAACAGCTCGTTACAAATATCCAGTATACGAAACGCTCTGTCAGTTTCTGCGTTCTGTCTCTTCATTTTGATATTATTTCCGTCCTTTCCTTCTTCGTCTGCAAATCCACTGGTCTGCGAAACAGATTAATATCAATAGGAGCAGTAATAAGAATAAGGCAGTCTTCCATCCAGGTATAAAATCTCTCCACCCACCTCGTCGGTCTACCGATTCATTCCCGGCATGATCTTGATCTTTGGCACTGTATGTGTCTTTGTATGTCTGGTCTGTAATTCTTGCTACAAGAATATCCCTTCCATTAGTTGACTCTGATGAACAGGTAGATAATAGAAGAATTCTATCATCTGCTTCTAACGTAATGTCATTCATATAGACCGCATGATTTCGAATCACTTCCAAATAGGGGATACTGTCATTTCTTGTTACATTTATATTGAAAACAGAACTGTCATAAGCATCCGCTTCAATTAATGCAATGATTTCCAATCCAAAATTACGATTCTGAACAAATAGATTACCATATGGGTGTGCTTCGTAAAAGGCTTGTTCTTTAAATTCCTTGATACTTCCGAACATGACATTTGGAACCATGTTATGTCCATAGAGAATTGTATTAAAATCCTGAAAATCCGGATTACTTTCGGAATCCATAAAAATTGCACCGGTCAGGGAATATTCACCTTCTGCATTCTTGTTAACATATTCCCAATTATCTTTTCCCTGTACAACCGGATAATCAATCGGGGTATCATACACTGTGATCCAGGCAATCACATCCGAATTCATCGACTGTAATTCCTGGAATCCCAGCGTATCTTCTTGAGGTTTATAAATCGCATATTGTTCTGACGTTGCTTCCTCTGCCAGATTCTGCGAATCCCATAATGCATAGCATCCATATACCAGACCCAGAAGCAAAAGCAGAAGTAAACCATAATCCAGTATTCCATTTATCCCTCTTATTACTCTGCAAATACCTCTGTGTCTGCACATGCTAAATCATTCCTCTGTCTATATTCGTTACCCTTATCTTCTGTCCATTCTCTTCTTGCTGTTCATTGCTACGATACCTGCAAATGCAACAACTGCGATAGCAATCATGATAATGAATGGGAAGTTATTTACGATGATACCTGTTACTGCGATATCTTTGTAAATGTTTTTGTAATCAACCTTGTTTTCTTTCTGTCCAAGAGTTTTGTTTGCAACCTGAAGATTCTTACCTACTGCTGCTGATAATTTCTGAGAATCTTTTACTCCATTGAATGTCGTTTCTGCTGTTGCTGTCCAGTTTGCTACACCTTTCTGATCAACTGTTACTTTAGATCCAGCATAGCAGCTCTTAATCATCATGCTCTTAGTATCTGGCAATGTAAATGTTACCTCTGCTCCATAAGTTCCAGTTTCTTGTTTTCCATTTACATAATAAACATATGTATTATCAGTTGTAGCAATTCCTGATGGCTTTGTTACTGTCATAGTATAGTTGAAGCTTCCAATTTGAGTTCCTTTGCTCTCAGTATTATTCGTTACTTTGAATGCGTAAGAGGCTGGCTTATTCGGATCTGGTACAGTCGGATCTACGCTACCGGCTTTTGCAACATATTCATTCACGAATTTAAGACCACTAAAGTTACTTTCTATACCATCTTCTTTTGATCCTGGCTTACCATTTACTTTTGTATTGTTGCCAGTATCTGTTCCAGCATCATTCTTAGTATTAATAATTGAAAGACCTTTAATGTATAATTTACCATTTGTATTCTGTGCTACGAAAATATTAAGTTTGTATTCAGCATTTGACGCTGTAAATACATCATCATTTTTTGCCTTTGTTACAGTACTAGTTGACTTTACTGTATACACATATTCACCAGTTGTCATATTTGTACTCTTATCCATTGCTGTTTTGAAACTTGCAAGAAAGTTATCGCTCTGTTTTCTTAACACTTTGATGTCTTTAGCAGTAGTATCTTTAATCAAATCTTCTCCTGCATTGAATTTAACATTTGCAACTGAAATAGCCGGCATATTGTCCTTAGTCATTCCGTCAGGTGCTTCAGTTTTAGTAAAGGTAAAGCTGACATCGTTCGCTGGAGTTACTACACCATTTCCCATCTTGTACTCTACAGTAATTGCTGCGCTTGGAGTCTCTGTTGGTCCCCATTCAGCAGGAACATCTGCTGCGTTTACATTTGCTACATTTCCGAGACACATTGTTCCGACTAATAATGCGGCTGCAAAGAGTCTGCTCATTTTTTGTAAGGATTTTTTCTTCATCTTTCTTTCTCCTTTTCCTTAGTATATTTTTTTATTTAACACCCTCCGCCATTATGCGGAGAAATATTAACAAGTTCTTGCGGCTTATCAAAAGCCTCTTCTTCGGACTATCGTCATAACTTTTCCCTTCGTGTCTTTCACATCTACTGCTCCGTACACTCGACTGTCTGACGCATTCTCACGGCTGTCTCCCAGGACGAAAATCTGCCCTTCCTGTAGTTTGATTGGGAAGTCCACTCCCGTATCATACCGCTGTGTCTTTTCATAAATCTGATGTTCTTGTTGCGGTGCTCCGTTAATTGTAAGACCATCCTCTGTAATATCCACCACATCTCCTGCAGTAGCAATCACTCTCCGGACCTGTTCTTTTCCTTGATAGTTCAAAACAACCAGGTCCGAAGCTACATAACTCTTCCTTAACCGATAATAAAAGACCAAATCACCATCTTTCACTGCCGGAAGCATGGCATTGTCTGCATAACGGAACACACCGAAGATAAATGTGAAGATAACCACAATGGCAGTTGCAATTGCTACAATCTTCAACAGAAGGTACAAAATCTCACGGAAAATCCCTCCTGCCACTGATTCCTCAGAAATTACTTTTTCCTCTGCAGTGTCCATCTAGGATCTCCTCCTCCCTCTTAATCGTAAGACGGAGGTTCCTGCGATCAGCAGGACTCCCATCAGACCTACAAGTAACAGACTGTTATCTGTATTTCCTCCATCAACACCTGTAACTACGATATTCTTCGTATTGGTAAAAACAAAATTGGTACTGATCTCATCTACATCTACATTCGCTACACTTGAAATAACTTTTGCATCTTTTTGAATCTCGCAATTTGTTCCGTTGCTGTCTTGAATGATGCTCTTAATCGTATATTGGTTATCCCCAGGTATCAGTTCTAAAGTCTGTCCTGCTTTCAGCTTAAATGTAATCTCCTGATTCGCATCTACAGTCAGCGATGTAATATTTGGTGCACTTACTGCTGGTGATACATAACTTCCTTTACACGGAATCACTTTTCCTCCTGGATAACTTGTCTTAACCTTATAAGTAAATTCTTGATTATTCCAGATACCATCTCCCTTTATCATCTGTTTAATTATTACACTTGGTTTGTCGTAATCTGCATTTAAGATTACCGATTTTGTCATCTGTGCTGTTTTCAGATCTACTTTTTTCTTGTTCGCATCTGTGCTATCTGACCACTGCGTAAATTTCTGGCTTGTAGTATCATTATAGAAGCCTGGATCAGATGGAATCTGACTTGGCGAAAGTTTCTGTCCCTTTGCAACCAATTCTCTCTTTAGTCTCTTGTTATTTTCAAAACTTGCTTTCTTGTACTGTGCATTTCCTGATGCATCAAATCCAACCAGTACATACTGCTGTGCTGTCGTATTACCATAATAGTCCTGAGCATATACATAGAGCATCTCTCCATTATTCATTGACTCCACAGCCGTATAAGTTCCCTCTATTTTTGTAGGAGTTTTGTAAGTATCTGAAAATTTTCCAGTTTTGTTGTTACGTACAAGTGAAACCTCCGTTCCCTTATATTTTGTTGCATTTGCAACATATGTAAAGTTCTCCTGCGACTCGTTTGTCAAATCGGACGTACCATTTGCTGCATCAATCATTTCATCCTTGACTTGAATCTTTGAAATTGTAAACTCCGTGTCATTATCATTCTCTTTTGATTTCGTGATAGTTCCTGTATTCTCTATTCTAGGTCCCTTAGTATCTAGCAGATATTTTGTCCACTTTCCTGTAAGATCGCGCACATAAATGAAATAATTCTTATTCTGATCGAACTGATAATTACCAGTCATCTCAAATTTCCATACCGGTTTTTCAAAAGTTGCCTTCACTGTTTTACCTTCAATATCTGTAAAACTTCCACTGTTAAGCAGATAACAACTGCACAAACTTTCCAAGATCTCAGATTCTGCGTCCTTATAACGGAATTTGAATCCTCTGTCTGCCTTTGGTGCATCATAGGTGCTGAGATATACCTGTGCATATGTACATCCTGGGAATTCTGCTTTCTCCGATGTTGAGAATGAACTTCCTTTTGTATCAATTCCATTTCCATAAAGATCTCTGATATAAACTGTCAGTCTTCTTCCATAGTTATCTCCTTGGTCTTTTGTCCATTCACCTTCCATCTTTTGCTGATAGATTACCGGCTGACTGGAATCATTGCTATTAACAAATGCAAGTGAGCGATTCGTTGCATTCACACTGAATTTCTCTCTGTAATTTTGGTTATATTGTTTATTTTCCTCTGTTGTATACACTGTCCAGTAAGGGGATTCCTTGCCCTGACTTACAGATACGTAATCATAATAATCTGGTAGCTGAATCGTAACACTCTGTCCATGAGAAAGTGAGATCTTAATCTCTCCACTTGAATTGCTGCTTGCAATTCCATTCGCCGGAGCGGTAACCCCTGTCTCTCCATCGACTGTTCCTCCTGTGTAGGAGAAGGACTTTCCACTATAAGCGGTTCCCGATTCGTCGTTTACGGCAATCGTATAAGTAAATATCTTGCTCTTATCTGCCGTGCTTCCTGTAACCTGGTTACTAATCGTTAAGGTCGGATATGTCCACTGTGGATAATAATAAGTAGTTTCATCACTTACAGTCTCTCTTGTTAATGAAACTTGATATTTTCCACTGTCCTTAGAGTTATACCAGTAGCGGAACCTCTGATTTCCAAGTAGCGGACTTGATGGCTCCTGTGCAATATTCAAAGTACTTCCCACCAGTCCCAGTGTAGATGAAGTGGTAGACCCATCGCTGAACTTTCCAGTTGATGTAGCCCCGCCGCTCTGTGCATCAAAAACAATTGGTACATAAGTAAATTTCGAGATATTTCCATAGCCATCCTTTACAAAGACATATAATTTTTCCGTTACTGAAACAGATACATTACTGAGTGTACACACCCCTGTACTGCTGTTAACGGTTGCACTGGTATAAGTGTTCCCTGACCATGGGTCTAAACCTGTTTTGTTATATCGTACCTCTGCTATCTTCTTACTACTCTGAATATACTGCGTTGCATTCGCATTGTAATTTACATCTGCAATATCTGATGTTCCATATGTTGCAGTTTGTATTGGATCTGCAAATTTTAGCTCCTTAAATGTATAACTGTAAGTTCCATCTGATACTTTCTTTGATGTAATATTTGTGTAAGTACTTGTCGGGCCTTTCGTATCCAGAAGGAATTTACTCCAGTTTCCGGCATTATCTCTTGCGTAAATAAAATAATTTGTGTTTGCCTGATAAATACGTGAGTTCAATTTCAAATGCAATACCGGTGACTTTGTTGTAGCTGGCACTGACGTTCCATTGATATCTATAAACGACCCACTGTTCATCCAACCATAAGAAGATACATTTGCTGACTTCAACTGAATATCTGTACTGGAATTATATGTATATCCATAAACTCCATCCTTTAACTGAACATCCTGCGTACTTAAATACACTTGAACACCAGTTGGATATGCACCATCCGATGCATCATGAATGCTATAGCCACTCTTGTCAATTCCGTCACGATATAAATCCTTCAGATAAATCTCCAATTGTCCTATCTGATTTCCACTCAGAGACATAGACATATTCGTTGTCTTCGCCTGATATACCAGCGGCGCATATGTATCTGCACGAAGTACGATTTGGTTACTGTTTTGAGAACCTATTGCCAAATAATATTGTTTGTCTGCAATCCAGTTATACTGCTCCAGCTTCGCATTATTCGAAGAATCGAACTGAATCAATGGATATTCCACAGTCTCCTTATGTCTTGGTGGAAGCGTTGTTGATATGCAAAGCATACGAATTGGTGTTTGCAACGTATTCTTAATAATTAATGGTCTTCCACTTGGAGAAGTCTCACCTTTATAGTTATATGTAACCGATACTTCTGTACCTGTATCATCTGTTGTAAGGCTGTTGATTGTCCGGTTCGTTGATGTAGAAGACAAATAGTCTAACATCAGTTTTCCTTCATTCTTAAGAGAAACATCCGCTGCTCTTGAACTGCTTCCAAATCCACCTTCCACTAACTTGGCGCTGTCACCAAGATGAAGTTCTCCTCCATTAATCTCTATCTGGTCAAAGTAGTCCAAATTTACACTTGTAGCATCTTTCGGCCTTACTTTTGCAGTTACATACAGACTAGACGATCCAGCTGGTGCATATTCCGCTCCGTAACAATCTCCCAACAAAACGACTTCATGATCTGAAGAATCCTTGTTAAGGTAAACCTTTGCAGTATGTCCGCTTGTAACACTTGGGTTAGTGAACATCAGCTGTGCGTTCTCTGCTGTCAGTTTATAATCCCCTCTGACTTTTTCGTAATAAGTATAACTTGGAACAACCTTTGCAACACAATCCTTCAAATTAATGTTCAGATTTTTAACACTGGATTGTGCCGGATCAATTGTTATAAATCCACCTTCCGTACCAGTGTAGCCTGTGCAGGACTCCACATTAATCGTTGTATTTCCTAATCCTTCTTGTTGCTTTGCGGCATAGATTACATTTACATTTACGCAATTTTTTAATGTAAGTGTAGAGCCTGATGTTCCCTGTGTACTGTTTCCTCCTGCGTTTATCGTCGAATTACCTGTGAAAGTACAATTTTCAAATGTCAGATTGTGTCCATTTCCATGCATCACAAATGAATACTCATTAAATGCGTGGAAATCTGATCGAAATTTCACATTTTTCCACGTCAGTGAATTAAATTTAGGAAAGACTTGATCCCAAAGCCTTAATCCTGTACTCGGAGATGTCCGCTCATCTGACCCTGCTATTGCACCATCCGACATGATTATCACATTTTTATCTATAAACCCTGTTGCATTATTAAATGCGTCAACATCCTTCTGTACCAGAGTATACCCTGTTGCAAATGATAAAGTATAATAAGTTCCCGTCTGCTTTCGAAGATGGTTTAATGCATCTGCAAATGAATCTGTCTTATAGATTGCAGTTCCTGTATTGGAAGTTCCACTGTATAAATAGATTCCTTGCTGCGAAACGTCGGTAAACAGTTTAATCAAACCATAACTTTTTCCTGCAGTATACTCTGAAGCTGTTGTCATGAAGCACGTAACATTTGCATGAGTTTTCAAAGTCTCAATACACCTTGTTGCATTTACTAATTGTGTATTTTCTACTCGAAGCATAGCATATGCATCATTCTCTTTTGTTGGTGCAAATCTTCCTTCCATCGAAATCGTAGCTCTATATGATCTACCAGTTGTAGGCGTAAGTGAACTCATATCTACAACATTGGTACTATTCGTTTTGGTAGCATTGTATACTTCAAATTTGTTATTATTGTCCCACAATTCAATACTATTAAATCGCTGACGGTTCCATCCGTCATAGCAGTCTCCGCCAGAACAAATAGTTGAGTTCTTCATATATACATATCCGATACACTCCGATAAATCCGGGGCATAATTCTTTGGAACATACCGATCTCCCCCATTGGCATCCTGCTTTTTCTGTTCTGTCCAATAGTTATAGAAACTAGAATCATATTGCATATGTCCGAAATTGCTCACACTACCATCACACGTAACTGAATTATCCAAATGCAGTTTTCCCCATCCAAACACATTCGCCACCTGTGTATTATATACAGCGATTTCACCTCGGTATGCATCTGTTGGATTGTATCCCGGATATTGATATGCTCCTACAAATCTCAGACTCTCCTTAATATCAGAGAACGCATAATATATACGTCCTGCTTTGCAGTCATTTTTTGCGGTAAACCAGGTTCCACATTCTGCTACGTAACTTCCTGATGCATCTAATCTAAGATTTCCTGTTACTTTCCCATACAATCCCCAGAAAGATCCACCTACGGTATGGACTTCTTTCGGTTTCAACATTGGATCTACTACAGTTGTATCGAATTTACGAATGGCTGTATCTTGCAGTGTTGCATGGACATCTCCTGTATGTGTATAGGTGGTAGAGTTATATGGCCCACTTGATGCATATACATTTCCATAGATTGTACAATTTGTCATTGTTAGATTAATAGTTCCTGTTGAATTATCCTGTCCGCCTCCAAAGATCTTCTTTACAGGAGCATCCTTTGTCATCTCTACATCTTCAAATTTCAAATTATAGGATACATTAGTACTATTACCACCAGAATATCTTCCACCATAAATTGCTGTTACTGCTCCGCCTACAAATTTCACATCATCAAAAGTGGTATCGTTCTGATTACCATAGACTGTTGAACCACTCCAGTCCAGATTAACGTGTGTAAAATAAGCATTGAATCCATTAAAATACATTCTTTGTTTTTGGGAAGTAAATGTTGTCCAACTGCTATACGAAATACCTGTGCTATAATTGGTTGCTCCTGTGAATACAATTGTTGGTTTATTCGTTGTTCTTTTCCCCAGTACTCCACTCGTACTGGATGGACTTCCCATCGCACTTATATCATTTGAGTTTGCCGTGTAATTATTTAGGAATGTAATTCTAAAGCTGTTGGATGTTGTATCAGTATTGATTGCAATCAGCGCATTTTCCAAGGTTCCATACGCATGTCTTACAGTACCTGCTGAAGGCGTCTGGTTGGTTCCTCCCTGCACCAGAACCGACCACTTTCCATTCCTTCCTGCAGGACCCACACGCTGTACTACTGTCATATCCTGTGTCAGGGCAATCAAGCTTGCTATCGACATATTCGCCTGTGTACTCAACAATGAAATTCCATCATCGGCTGCTGTCATCTGTACTTCGCTAATCTTATCGGCTGGAATGACATCTCCCATCTTAATCTCAGTCCCATCTGGATAGGACAACATAATACCTGCCGTCTTTGCTACTTGCCAGCCAATCAGTGGATTTGTGTTCTCCGCATCTGCATCCTCTTCCAACTGTACATCATCTGAAAGTGAAACCTCCGGTGCCTGAAGCCCTTCTCCTGTCACAGCCATCTGTGTGTAGCTGTCATATTCTTCTTCCGATACAGCAGATGCTGTCAGCTCCTGCGTATTACTTTCTATCCCTTTTTCTTTCTGCTGTTCAATCAGCTTTTGTGTTGTCTCATCTCCAAGTGCCTGTTCAATTACTGCACTTTTTGCTTCTTCCTGTGCTTCTCCTTCGGTATAGCTTTCCGGTGCATCTACCTGTAAATTCTGTGATTTCGGAAGATAATAGTTGACTGTTACGGGTACAACAGCATCTGCGATATTTACCGTCTCTTCCGCAGCCTCACCTGTTGTCTCTACTTCTGGTGACTGTTCTGCGTCGGCTGCATCTTCTGTCTGTTGTTCTCCCGACTGTATCGGTTCCGATGATTCGACGGTTGTATCTTCCGATACCTTATCTTCTGTCTGTTGTTCTTCCGATTGTATCGGTTCCGACGGTTCGGAGATTGCATCTTCCGACATTGGCAGTACTGTCTCTGCTCCATCCACCACAGTTTTCTCTTCTGTATTACTTTCCTGACTGTAATTCGTATCTGCGGCGAATACAGCCGGCATGATTTGGGAATGAATGAGCACAATTGCTAACAAAAATGCTAAAATTCTTCGTAAGATAACACTCCTTCTTTTCTTCTGTCCTTTCTTCATAAGCTCTGCCCCTCACTTCTTCTCATGTTTCTTTAATAT
>ERZ1031885.890-NODE-890-length-11495-cov-7.531206_pt1 | contig 11495 bp, 9 predicted proteins | sample MGYA00518168_ERZ1031885 | MGnify/ENA primary metagenome ERZ1031885 (study PRJEB33719, sample SAMN04261269) | wastewater metagenome | biome: rural village; feature: human; material: feces | host: Homo sapiens | place: El Salvador | collected 2014-01-14 ...
ATGGAGGAAGCTATCAAGTAGCCTCCACTGAGGATATTCTTAAGGTGCAAAATCGCATTAAGCAGGAAGTTGGTAAGAAGAAAGTTTCTGAATCTAATCTTAAGACTAGTTTGGTTCTCTATGGTTCTGGTAGCTCTAACTATGGCTCAGATGATTTCGTTAATTCTAAAGGAAGTGCGGCTTCGAGTGAGGCATCTTCAAATTATGAGGGCGGGACATCTGAGGCAGCTGGTGGTGGGTCAGTAAGTACCTACAATGGAGGTACTACCTATAGCAATAACTATAGTGAAAACACAGGTAATTATGTTCAGGAACAAGGTACGACAACCCCTACATACAATAATAATGGATCGGGTGTGACTACTTATAGCACTGTTCCAGCGGCGCAATAAATAAGGTTGGGTGATTCCCAACCTTTTTGCTTTGAAATGATAGCAATATGGTTATTCCTTGCAATGGCTTTTGACCTATGCTATAATATAGGAAAATAACGAAAGAGAGGCGGAGTAGAAACTTCGTCTCTTGTGTGTGTAAGGAGGTCATAATGTCGCAAAAAATTATTGATCTCGTGACGGCAGTCGTAGCTCCAGCTATTCCTGAGCCATACGAACTGGTCGATATCGAGTACGAAAAGCTTGGCGGTGACTATGTCTTGTCAGTTTTGATTGATAAGCCAGGAGGTATTACTGTAGAAGATACTGCAGACTTGACTGAAATTATCAGTCCCCTCTTGGATACTATTCAGCCTGATCCTTTCCCGGATCAATACATGCTGGAAGTTTCTAGTCCAGGGTTAGAGCGTCCCTTAAAAACCAAAGAAGCTTTGACAAATGCTGTTGGTCAGTATATCAATGTTAGTCTTTACAAGGCTATTGATAAGATCAAGATTTTCCAAGGTGACTTGGTGGCCTTTGATGGGGAAACCCTAACAATTGATTACCTTGATAAGACTCGCCATAAAACTGTTGAGATTCCCTATCAAACAGTTGCTAAAGCTCGTTTGGCAGTCAAACTCTAAAACTCTTAGTGTAAATAAAGAAAGGATGCCAGTTTTAGCCTTTAGAGGCTAAAACAACAAAGAATATGAGCAAAGAAATGCTAGAAGCCTTCCGTGTCTTGGAAGAAGAAAAACACATTAACAAGGAAGATATCATCGATGCTGTGGTTGAATCGCTTAAGTCAGCCTACAAGCGTCGTTATGGTCAGTCAGAATCAGCTGTAGTTGAATTCAATGAAAAAACAGGTGATTTTCAAGTTTATACTGTTCGTGAAGTTGTAGATGAAGTCTTTGATAGTCGTTTGGAAATTAGCTTGAAAGATGCCCTTGCTATCAGCTCTGCTTACGAGCTTGGTGACAAGATTCGTTTTGAAGAGTCAGTTGATGAATTTGGCCGTGTTGCAGCGCAATCTGCCAAACAAACCATTATGGAAAAGATGCGCAAGCAGATGCGTGAAATCACTTATAATGATTATAAGCAACATGAAGGTGAAATCATGCAAGGAACAGTTGAACGCTTTGACCAACGTTTCATTTATGTGAATCTTGGAACGCTCGAAGCTCAATTGTCACGCCAAGACCAAATTCCTGGCGAAAGCTTTAAGTCACACGACGTCATCGATGTTTATGTTTATAAAGTTGAAAACAACCCTAAAGGTGTTAACGTCTTTGTAAGCCGTAGCCATCCAGAATTCATCAAACGTATCATGGAACAAGAAATTCCTGAAGTATTTGATGGAACTGTAGAAATCATGAGCGTGTCTCGTGAAGCTGGTGATCGTACCAAAGTTGCTGTTCGCAGTCACAACCCTAACGTTGATGCTATTGGTACTATCGTTGGTCGTGGTGGAAGCAACATCAAGAAAGTTGTCAGCCGTTTCCACCCAACACGTTTGGATGCTAAGACAGGAATTGAAGTTCCTGTTGAGGAAAATATTGATGTTATTCAATGGGTTGAAGATCCAGCTGAATTTATCTACAATGCTATTGCACCGGCTGAAGTGGACTATGTTCTCTTTGACGAAGATGATAGCAAACGTGCGACAGTGGTTGTACCAGATAACAAATTATCTCTTGCAATTGGTCGTCGTGGACAAAACGTTCGTTTGGCAGCTCATTTGACTGGTTACCGTATTGACATCAAGTCAGCTTCTGAATATGAAGCACTCGAAGCTGAAAAAGCTGAGGCTGCTACTGAGGAAGTTGTTGACGAGATTGTTGCAGAAGATGCTACACCTGTTGAAGTCACAACAGAAGAAGTAACTGAAACAACAGAAGCAGAATAAGAAGAACATAGAGGTGTTTGATGGCTAAAACACGAAAAATACCTTTACGCAAATCAGTTGTCTCAGGAGAAATCATTGATAAACGTGATTTGCTCCGCATTGTAAAAACTAAAGATGGTGAGATTTTCATTGATCCAACAGGAAAGAAAAATGGCCGAGGTGCTTACATTAAATTAGATAATGAAGAAGCTCTCCAAGCTAAAAAGAAACGTGCTTTTAACCATAGTTTCTCCATGGATGTTCCTGAAAGTTTTTATGATGAACTCATTGCTTATGTGGATCACAAGGTCAAAAGAAGAGAGTTAGGTCTTGAATAACACAGAAAAATTGTCAAATATGTTGGGACTAGCACAAAGAGCTGGAAAACTTATTTCTGGTGAAGAACTTGTCATCAAGGCAGTTCAATCAGGGCAGGCGAGACTAGTTTTTCTTGCCAATGATGCTGGTAGTAACGTGACTAAAAAGACGACTGATAAATGTAACTACTATAATATAGAAGTCTCCACAGTGTTTAACGCACTGGAATTAAGCATGGCTATTGGTAAACCAAGAAAAACGGTTGCTGTAGTTGATGCTGGATTTTCAAAGAAAATGAGGACTCTTATGGAATAAAGAATAGGAGGACATCACGTGTCAAAGAAACGATTATATGAAATCGCAAAAGAGGTTGGTGTAGAAAGCAAGGTTGTTGTTGCAAAAGCTCAAGAACTTGGTCTTTCTGTGAAGAGCCATTCCTCATCAGTTGAAGAAGCTGATGCTAATCGTATCACTTCAAGTTTAAAAGGGGGAACAGCTAAGGCTGAAAGCAAGCCAGCTCCTAAAGCGACACCAACTCCTAAAAAGGAAAAGGTAGCGCCTAAGGTTGATAAGGTACCTGTTGCCAAATCAGCTCCAGCTAAAGAAACATCAAAGGCTGAAGTCAAAGAAGCCCCTGCGACTCCGAAAAAACCACAAAGCCGTAATTTTAAGGCAGAACGTGAAGCACGTGCCAAGGCAGAAGCAGAGCGTCGTCAAAACGGCGGAGGCCGTGACAACCGTAATCGTAACCGAAATCAACAAGGGAACGATCAAGGTAAACGTCAGAATAATGATCGTCGCAACCAAAATGGAAATGGTCAAGGCAACCGTAATAATGGGAACCGCGGTAACAATAGTAATCGTGACCGTAATTTCCAAGGTAAACAGCGCAATGATCAAGGTCGAAATAAACGTAACGATGCTGCCCGCAACAATCAGGCAGGTCCACGTATTGACTTTAAAGCGCGTGCAGCAGCCTTGAAAGCAGAGCAAAATGCAGAATATTCACGTCAAAGTGAAACACGCTTCCGTGAAGAAAAAGCTGCAGAGCAACGCCGTGCGAAAGAGCAAGAAAAGGCAAGAAAAGAAAAACAACAGGCTGAAGTCGCTGCTCAAAAAGCAGTTGCTGAAGCTAAGCCAGCTCCCAAGCCAGCACCGGTTGCTCAACCAGCTCCAGCTGCGCAAGCACAAGATACACGTCGTAAAAAGGCACGTCCAGATAAATCACGTGATAATCGTCGCGAGAATGAAGATGGACCTAAGCAAACAAGAAATAATAAGTGGAATAATCAAAACCAAGTGAGAAATCAACGAAATAGTAACTGGAATAAAAACAAAAATAAAAAAGGTAAAAATAACCGTGGTAATTCAGCTCCAAAACCAGTAACAGAGCGTAAATTCCATGAATTACCAAAAGAATTTGAATACACTGAAGGCATGACGGTTGCAGAAATCGCAAAACGTATTAAACGTGAGCCAGCTGAAATCGTTAAGAAACTCTTCATGATGGGTGTTATGGCAACTCAGAACCAATCTCTTGATGGGGATACTATTGAGTTGTTGATGGTTGACTACGGTATTGAGGCAACCAAGAAAGAAGAAGTCGATAATGCTGATATCGAACGTTTCTTTGTTGACGAAGACTACCTCAATAAAGATGCTATGGTAGAACGTGCACCAGTTGTTACTATCATGGGACACGTTGACCATGGTAAAACAACCCTTCTTGATACCCTTCGTAACTCACGTGTTGCGACTGGAGAAGCTGGTGGTATCACACAGCATATTGGTGCCTACCAAATTGAAGAGGGTGGTAAGAAAATCACCTTCCTTGATACTCCAGGACACGCGGCCTTTACATCTATGCGTGCCCGTGGTGCTTCTGTTACAGATATTACTATCTTGATTGTAGCTGCGGATGACGGTGTTATGCCACAAACTATTGAAGCCATCAACCACTCTAAGGCTGCTGGTGTTCCAATCATTGTTGCGATTAACAAGATTGATAAACCAGGTGCTAACCCAGAGCGTGTAATCGGTGAATTGGCAGAGCATGGCGTTATCTCAACTGCATGGGGTGGCGATAGCGAATTCGTTGAAATTTCAGCGAAGTTTGGTCAAAATATTGAAGAATTGCTTGAAACAGTTCTTCTTGTGGCTGAAGTGGAAGAACTTAAAGCTGACCCAACAGTTCGTGCCATCGGTACCGTTATTGAAGCGCGTTTGGATAAAGGTAAAGGTGCGGTTGCAACCCTCCTTGTTCAACAAGGTACCTTGCATGTTCAAGACCCAATCGTTGTTGGTAATACCTTCGGACGTGTCCGTGCTATGACCAATGACCTTGGTCGTCGTATTAAGACTGCAGCACCATCAACACCAGTTTCAATTACTGGTTTGAACGAAGCGCCTATGGCGGGTGACCATTTTGCCGTTTATGAAGACGAAAAAGCAGCTCGTGCAGCCGGTGAAGAACGTGCCAAACGTGCCCTTATGAAACAACGTCAACAAACACATCGTGTTAGTCTTGATAACCTCTTTGATACCCTTAAAGCTGGTGAATTGAAGACTGTTAATGTTATCATCAAGGCCGACGTACAAGGTTCTGTTGAAGCCTTGGCAGCATCACTTCTTAAGATTGATGTTGAGGGTGTTCGTGTTAATGTTGTTCACTCAGCAGTAGGTGCTATCAACGAATCTGATATTACTCTTGCGGAAGCTTCAGATGCTGTTGTTATCGGATTTAACGTTCGTCCTACACCACAAGCACGTCAACAAGCGGAAACTGATGAAGTTGAAATTCGTCTTCACAGCATCATCTACAAGGTTATCGAAGAAATCGAAGATGCCATGAAAGGGATGCTTGATCCTGAATTTGAAGAAAAAGTCATTGGTGAAGCTATTATCCGTGAAACCTTCAAAGTTTCTAAAGTCGGAACAATCGGTGGGTTCATGGTTACTAGTGGTAAAATCACTCGTGATTCAAGTGCCCGTGTGATTCGTGATGGTGTCGTTATTTTTGATGGTAAATTGGCAAGCTTGAAACACTTTAAAGATGACGTTAAAGAAGTCGGAAACGCTCAAGAGGGTGGTTTGATGATTGAAAACTATAACGATATTAAAGTTGATGACGTTATCGAAGCTTACATTATGGAAGAAATTAAACGTTAATTTTGTTAGCTTTTAAGAAAGCTTACTTAGGAGACAAAGCTAGGTCATCTGGCCTGGCTTTTGTTCCATCATAATAAGAGAGAAAGGATAAGACTATGGGAAATTCATTTCGTGTAGACCGTGTTGGTATGGAAATCAAACGTGAGGTCAATGAAATTCTTCAAAAGAAAGTTCGTGACCCACGTGTGCAAGATGTCACTATCACAGATGTGCAAATGCTAGGCGATTTGTCAGCTGCTAAGATTTTTTACACTATTCATTCAACCTTGGCCTCAGATAACCAAAAAGCACAAACTGGTCTTGAAAAGGCTACTGGGACAATCAAGCGTGAACTTGGTAAAAGTCTGACTATGTATAAGATTCCGGATTTGACCTTTATTAAAGATGAGTCTATCGAATACGGTAATAAAATTGATGAAATGCTTCGTAATTTGGAGCGTAAAGACTAAGAAAAAATTCCTGTCAGTTATGGCAGGAATTTTGCGTTATAATAGAATAAAAAGGAGAACTTCAATGAAAGTAACGGTCTATTTGGGAGCTAATATGGGTGATAATCCTAGCTTTAAGAAAGCAACGATTGCCTTGGGTCAGTGGATTGCTAAAAATGGGCATACCCTAGTCTATGGTGGCAGTAAGATGGGACTTATGGGAGTTCTTGGTGATACGGTTTTGGAAAATGGTGGACAGGCTCATGGCATTATGCCACAATTCCTCAAAGATAGGGAGATAGCTTATGAGGGGTTAACCTCAATGACAATAGTAGAAACTATGGCAGAACGAAAGACTGCCATGCTAGAGCAAGGAGATCTCTTTATCGCACTTCCAGGAGGTCTAGGGACATTGGAAGAAATCTCTGAAGCTATTGCAGCTGCTCGAGTCGGTAGGTTGGACAAACCCTGTGTTTTCTTCAATCTCAATGGCTATTATGATGCTATGAAAACGATGTTAGATACCATGGTTACTCATGATTTTTTGGAGGCTGAAACAGCAGCAAAATTCCTCTTTACAGATGATTTTTCAGAAATTGAAGCTTTCGTCCAGTCTTATGAACCACCTCAATTGAGACGTTATCGGTAGTATTGCTTTAATTTGTAAAAATGAGATGAATTAAAAAGATTCAATGACACATCATTGAATCTTTTTAATTAAATCTTTACAAATATTTCTTAGCGACTTCAATATCGCCAGCATAGTTATCACGTTTACCATTTACGATTTGGAAGGCATCCGCACCTTTACCAGCAATAACCACAGCGTCTTTGGAGTCTGTAGTCTCAGACATTGCTGTTTTAATAGCTTCCTCTCGATCGACAATGATACGAACCTCGCGACTGATGTGACTAGCAATTTCCTGACAGATAGCAAGAGGATTTTCCTTGTTAGGATCATCGGCTGTTAGGATGACATTAACATCAGGGTAGGTATTGAGGACATGTCCAAAGTCTTTACGACGACTTTCACCCTTATTTCCAGGAGCCCCTAGAATTAGGCTAATATGGCCATCTTGATGGCTAGTTACGACTTGTAAGAGCTTATCTAGGCTATCTCCATTGTGAGCATAGTCAACAAATGTCTTAGCCCCATTAGTTTGGGTTAGAACCTCCATACGCCCTGGAACAGAGGTTTGAGCGATTCCTTCTTTGATGTCTTGAAGGCTAGCTCCGAGACGTAGGCAGGCCAGACCAGCAGCCATAGCATTGTCCTGGTTAAAGTCACCGATAAGTTGGATATCATAGTCACCGGCTAATTTCCCACTTGCCTTAAAGCTAAAACCTGAGCCATGTTTAACAGCATTGTCGGAGTTTTTACCATAGAAGTCATGCTCTTTATCCGCAACTTCCTCAGCGATAAAATCAAAGTGATCCATACCGCTATTGACGATGACAACTCGACTGTTTTCCAAGAGGAGACGCTTATGGTAGAAGTAGTCTTCAAAGGTTGGGTGTTCAATAGGCCCAATATGGTCTGGGCTGATGTTAAGAAAGACACCTACATCAAAAGTCAATCCATAGACACGCTTAGTCAGATAGGCTTGACTTGAGACTTCCATAATCAGATGGGTCATGCCATTAGCAACAGCTTCAGCCATCATACGGAAAAGGTCCAAACTCTCAGGTGTTGTTAAGGTAGACTTGAAGAAGGTTTTTCCGTCTAGTGTCGTGTTCATGGTTGAAAGCATAGCAGGTTTATGACTTTGCTTGAGAATATTGAAGGCAAAGTAGGCTGCTGTTGTTTTCCCTTTTGTCCCAGTAAAAGCCAGCAATTTAAGCTTGTCTTGAGGGTATTGGTAGAAGGCCTGAGCAACGAGGCTCATAGCCTGTTTGATATCTGATACGATAATGGCAGGAATTCCCACTTGATAATCTTTTTCAGCCACGTAGAAACTCAAGCCAGCTTTGACAGCATTCTCTAAAAATTCAGGCTTGAATGCAGCTCCTTTGGCAAAGAAGAGGGACGATGGTGTGACATCACGACTATCATAAGAAAGATGATCAAAAGTCACCCCAGTCCATGAATAGTAGTAGTTGTCTTGGTCGATAATATCTCTAAAATTATGGTCCTTTTTAAGAACCTCTAGAACTTGTTCAATAGTAATCATAGTTCCTATTTTAGCCTTAATGTTCTTGTTTTACAAGTCACAGCCAAAAGTTTATAATAAACTAGATTATATTTTATTCTCTAGAAAGAAAGTTATGACTGAAACTAAAACTGATACACAGCAGCAGCAGATGCTAAGAGGGACGGCATGGATGACAGCATCCAATATTATCAGTCGTCTATTGGGGGCACTCTACATTATTCCTTGGTATGCTTGGATGGGTAAACAGGGCGACCAAGCCAATGCCCTCTTTGGTCAAGGGTATAATATTTATGCTCTTTTCCTCTTGATTTCAACAGCGGGTATTCCAGTCGCCATTGCCAAACAGGTGTCTAAATACAACACTCTTGGAAAAATGGAGACGAGTTTCTTCTTACTCAAGCGTATCTTGTATTACATGATTGGTCTCGGACTGATCTTTGGCGTTTTCATGTACTTTGCTTCGCCGTGGATGTCTTACCTTTCTGGGGGAGACGAGGATCTGGTTCGCGTCATGCGTAGTCTTTCTTGGGCAGTTGTTATTTTCCCATCCATGTCTGTTTTACGAGGCTTTTTCCAAGGCTTTAACAATATGAAGCCATATGCCTTAAGTCAGATTGCGGAACAGATTATCCGTGTTATTTGGATGCTGTTGGCTACCTTCTTCATCATGAAAATTGGGACAGGCGATTATGTGACGGCAGTTGTCCAATCGACTTTTGCCGCTTTCATCGGTATGTTGGCTAGTTATGGGGTGCTTTTCTTCTACCTTTGGAAGGAGGGCAAGCTCAAGAGCCTTTTTGGCAAGCAGGCTGTTCATCCGGATATCAATCCAACTGCAATTGTTATTGAAACCTTTAAGGAAGCTGTCCCTTTTATTATCACTGGATCTGCTATTCAGCTTTTCCAACTGATTGATCAATGGACCTTTATCCGTACTATGGAGAAGTTTACAAGCTATAGTAACAGTCAACTTCAGGTTCTCTATGCTTACTTGTCTTCAAACCCAAGTAAGATTACCATGATTTTGATTGCCGTTGCTCTTTCTATTGCCGGGGTTGGGATTCCACTCTTGACGGAAAATATGGTTAAGAAAGATCTTAAGGGAGCGGCTAAACTGATTATCAATAACTTACAGTTGCTTTTGCTCTTTATTGTTCCTGCCATTGTAGGATCAGTGATTTTAGCTAAACCACTTTATACAGTCTTTTATGGTGCGCCAGATAGTCAGGCCCACTTGCTCTTTGTAGCCAGTCTGATTCAAGTTATTTTCTTGGCCTTGTACAGCGTTTTAGCACCAATGCTTCAGGCAATCTTTGAAACCCGTAAAGCTATCAACTATTTTGCGATTGGGGTTTTAGTTAAGGCAATCCTACAGTTACCATTGATTATTTTCCTAGGAGCCCTTGGCCCGGTTATTTCAACAGCCATCGGTTTAGGTGTTCCGATTGCTCTCATGTATAATCACCTCCACACTGTTACGCACTTTAGTCGTAAGACAGTGTTTAGAAAAGCCTTGCTCATCTGTATCCTTACAGTGCTCATGGCTATCCCAGTTGCGGTCTTCTATTGGTTGTTCCAGTTTGTACTGTCACCAACAAGCCGTATGGGTAGTGTGATTTACTTGGTCATTGGAGGAGGCCTTGGAATCGGTGTCTATGGCGTTCTTGCTCTTGTAACTCGTATGGCTGACCAACTACTTGGTGCTCGAGCAGCTAGCCTACGTGCTAAATTACATATTAAATAAAATCTAAACCAAGTCATGTGGCTTGGTTTTTTTCTTTTCAACCTTTTCTGAAAAAGGAGTATAATAGGGGTGAAAAAATGAAATCGTTTTAATGATTTAGAATCGAGGAAAGGATTATGGTTGATTCTAGACAAGAACATATAAAATTAGGGACCTATCCTCCTGAACAAGTTTACCAAGTCTTGCAGACAAGCCCTCAAGGTTTGAGCTCACAAGAGGTTAAGGAGAGGCAGGCGACGTATGGTCCTAATCAATTGAAGGAAAGTAAGAAGGAGCCTATTTGGCTGACCTTTTTCAGACATTTTACTAGTCTTATGGCGCTCTTATTGTGGGTTGGTGGCTTTATCGCCATGCTTTCTCATAGCTTAGAGTTGGGGATTGCAATTTGGTTGGTCAACATTATTAATGGTCTCTTTAGCTTTATTCAAGAATATAGGGCAAGTCAGGCGACGGCAGCTCTTAATAAGCTTCTTCCAGCCTATGCGCGAGTTCTTCGTGATGGTAAGGAGGATAAGATTCTAGCTCAGGACTTGGTGCCAGGTGACTTGGTTTTCATTGAAGAAGGGGACCGTATTTCTGCAGATGGACGCTTGGTAGCTGTGACAGATTTGCAGGTTAATCAGTCTGCTCTTACTGGTGAGTCTAATCCTATTTATAAGTCAGAGCAAGCAGATTTGGACCCGAATAAGACCGAGTTAGAATATGACAATATGGTATTTGCAGGGACTACAGTTTCATCTGGTTCTGGACATTTTATAGTGTCTGCTATTGGTATGAAAACTGAGTTCGGGCAAATTGCGGATTTGACTCAAAATCTTACCCAGGAAAAGAGCCCTCTTCAGAAGGAATTGGACCATTTGACTAAACAGATTTCTGTTATTGCGGTCTCAGTTGGTCTCTTCTTTATGGTGGCGGCGACTTTATTTGTCCATCAGCCTTTGTCTCAAGCCTTTATCTTTGCTCTAGGTATGATTGTAGCCTTTATTCCTGAAGGTCTTCTTCCTACAGTTACTTTATCTCTTGCTATGGCCGTTCAGCGTATGGCTAAGGATCATGCTTTAGTTAAGAAATTATCTTCGGTCGAGACACTTGGAGCGACTTCTGTTATTTGTTCAGATAAAACAGGGACCCTGACGCAAAATGCCATGACAGTTAACCACCTATGGACTTTGCCAGCCAGTTATGAGGTAACTGGGCTAGGTTACGCACCTGAAGGACAGGTTGAGCAGGAAGGGCAACCTGTTTCTCTTAAAGAAAATGAGCTTCTTAATCGTTTGGTCCGATTCTCTCATTTGGCTAGTAATGCTCAAGTTGTGGCTCCTAGTGCTGATAATCCCAATTTTACAATTTTAGGTGATCCAACTGAGGCTTGTCTTAATGTTCTCGCCGAAAAAGCAGGAATTAATTTAAATGACAATCATA
>ERZ1031885.891-NODE-891-length-11488-cov-25.533806_pt1 | contig 11488 bp, 13 predicted proteins | sample MGYA00518168_ERZ1031885 | MGnify/ENA primary metagenome ERZ1031885 (study PRJEB33719, sample SAMN04261269) | wastewater metagenome | biome: rural village; feature: human; material: feces | host: Homo sapiens | place: El Salvador | collected 2014-01-14 ...
GAGTGGTACACTTTTTAATTAGAAAGTGGTACACTTTTAAATTAGTATATACAATGAAAAAGCGTGAAATTGGAAAATTTGGTAAAATCCAACAGAAAGTTAACAAAAAGTTTGGTAATGTGGAAATAAAAGCATATTTTTGCGCATTAAATAAGTATATAACATTAAAAATAAGAAGATTATGGCAATAGAATTTAAGACAATACCTGTCCTTCATGGTGAGGCAGCAGCTCGTTTCGTAGAAGCGGCTGATGAGGCATTGGAAAAGCGTGGTTCCATTGACTTCTCCAAGCAAGTAGCCAAGGCACGTGCTATATTAAAACGTTCAAAACTGTACACTTAAGATGTTAGAGCAATGTGATTTTATGGAACTGACAGAGGAAGTTTTGCTGCAATGCAAAGGTTTCACTTGTAAGGATGAGGACATAACGGAGTTCTTCACTCAAGACTATGCTGACTATGCCTATCAGTTGTTAGGAAAATCATATTGCTTTGTTAAACCAGAAACATCTGAAATAGTCTGTGCATTTACTGTCGCTAATTCGAGCGTGAAAGTTGATTCACTTCCTTCAAACCTTCGGAATAAGCTTAATAGAAAGATTCCGAATGCCAAGCGAAGACCACAGTATCCTGCTGTATTGGTAGGACAGTTGGCTGTAAGTGATTTGTTCTGTGGACATCATGTTGGAGACGAATTGTTGGATTTCATCAAATCATGGTTTATAGACCCACTGAATAAAACTGGATGCCGATATGTCATTGTTGATGCCGTCAACCATCAGAAAGTATTTGAATATTATCAACGAAATGGTTTCAAATTTCTGTTTTCGTCAGATGAGGAGGAATGGACCTTCTTGCATAACAAAGGTCAAGCGTCAACAACTCCGATAGAGCCGATGAAGACACGACTGATGTACTTTGATTTGATTTATCTCCGCACAAAATAGCAAATGAAAGACAATAAGCCTCTCAGGCGCGCCGAAAGGCAGCATACTAGAGGGGCGTTACTTATTTTAGGCAGTCTTTATTTTTGAAACTACATCATTTTCTCTGATTATTTTAACTACATTAACGTTAGCCCTCATGATTCCGGTTCCGACTGCATGAAGCAAGCTATTCTGGATAACTACAGCCGAATCAAGGAGGATGTCAAGCAGATTGTCAAGGACGAGTTGGATCGCATCGCTGCTGACGAGAATTTGAAGCACTTGATACAGAAATAAAAACGACAAGAGGGTGTGTCACAGACTTATGACGCACCCTCTTTTTCTTATCATCTGACAGGAAACCCTATCTTGTTACGCACATAACAAAGCGAGAAAAATGATATATATAAATTATTGTCACAAAAACAACATATCCGATAGCAAAATGTCATTTTCAAGGCTAAAAACAAGTGGTTGACCCATATCAAGAAAAACATATTGCAATGATATTTCTCGGCAAAAGATGCCGTTATTCGATAAAAAAGTGTTAACTTTGCACTCGTATTTAAGGAATAACAAATAATAAATTTTAAAAAGGTTAATAATTATGATGACTATTTTTACAATGGCTTTCGCCGCAGTTATGTTTTCAGGTATGGTTCTTTGCATGGGCATGTTCTTGAAACACGTAGTAAACTCAATTCCAGAAATGACTAACATGAGCCATTCTGTTAGCTTGAGCAAGTAAGGATAGAACAATACATAATATATATATACATGAATCACTTTAGAAATAGAGAGATTTATATAAAGATGAGGGTGTGTCATAAGTCTGTGACGCACCCTCTTTTCGTTACACTAATTTAACAATTAATCTATTGTTATTCAATCTTTAACTCCTTTAACTCCTGAGCTTGCGAAACTTGAATAAAGTTATTCTTTTTGTCTTATACACGAAAGCTGAAATACAATTGTAACACCACTATAACACTATTTAATATTTGTAATTTTTACAATCCATATTTTTTTAGTATCTTTGCACCTTCAAATAAGAAAAAGGTATTAGTTTTATTTTAAACGGATTACAATTATGGAAAAAAGAATTTACATGAAACCTCTCTTGAAGAGTTTTCTCATTGAGCCTATGGATTTTCTCGCTGCAAGTCCTAATCCTAAGCCAAGCAAACCTACTAGTTCTATCAGCTTCGGCGATGAGGTGACAAGTGGGGATAATGATGAAAAGAGTCCTTGGGGAGAGATTGATTACATTCGTTAAATCAGGAATTAAAAAGAGAAAGAGATGAGAGTAAAATTGTATTCAGTTATTATGTTGGCTGTTGTTACTTTCACAGCATGCAGCAATGACGAAATGAGTGAAACTCAAACACAGAAGGGCTTGACCCTCAGTGCTTCTGTTGAGAATTTAAGCACACGTGCCTCTATGACAGATGAAAGCGGTACATGGAAGTTTGCATTTGAGAATAATGATAAGGTTTCTGTAAGCAACAGTAAGATAACAGAAGACTATACGTTCCAAAAGACTGGCGAGCAGTTTACCTGTGCAAATGCCAAGGCTACTAACGAGGCTGCCGAATGGTATGCTTATTTTCCAGGCAATGATGTGGACTTGACCGGACAAGATGGCACATTGAATGGCGTAGCCAACTATTTGGCTGCTGCCGGAAAGACGACGCAAGCTACAACCGGCAAAGATGGACTTGCGATAACATTGCATGCCCAGGTAGCCGTACTGCGCATTGTGGAAGCGGATAAGAAAGGCGCATTAGATATTAACGTGAAAACTGCTGATGACAAATGGGTGACAGGTCTTTCTGCCCAGAAGAATCAGACTAAGTTCGACGTTAAGACAAGCGGCAAAAAGACTACCCTGCTTTCCAAGGAGAATGTCGAGGCTGGCGATTTCAACTATGTGGTTGTGCCTGCTGGCGTGGGAATTCAGGTATATAATGACGATGTGCTCATCAGCCAAACTACGACCGGTCTTACAGCAGGCAAGTACTACACCATTACTTCTGTGCCTACCAAAGGTCAAAGCTATGCCACTATTAATAACAAAGACGTATTGGTGGGTTGGGTACAGTTGTGGCCAGGTGGTCCAAGATTTGCCACCGAGAACGTGGATAAAGAAATGACCTGGACTGAGGCTGCAAAGAGTGGCACGGAATTCGTATGGGGAAAGAACTGGCGCACTCCTAATGCAGAGGAAGTTACTGAAAAGGTAAAAGAATCAAAGGAAGGAATTTTATATGGAGGACTTTTGTATGACTGGGATAAAAAAAACAGCCGTAGAGGGTTCGCCTTCTGTAAAGGTAGAACAGAAAGACATCGAGAATCAAGAGGATGATATCGTTACATTCACTGGCGTATATCCAGGATATACCAAAACCACGCTGACTCTATATAATAAGATAGATAAGGATGGTAATAGTAATTTTGATTTCTGGACTACTTCTGAATCTTCTGGCTATGGCTGCAAATTTGGTATCACGATTTATGGAAATACGATTTTAGGTTTTGGTATCTATCAAAGGCAAAATAAAACCACACCAATGCTGGTTCGCCCTGTACTTGCCAAGTAATTGATTTCCCCAACCCTTGTCCATGTAAGCCTTTTCCTTGACAAGGGTTGGGGGTCTTTCGTTTTATTCCCTATGAAAGATAAAACGAATTTTGAAGCCAATCAGGCAATGATGACTACTTTTTCTTTGGGAGCTTATTTTAACTACATTGAACGTTAGCTCTCATGATTCCGGTCATTTGGTCAAAGTCATTTCCGGTCAAAATCATTTCTGGTATTATAAAGAAAGGTTATTATCCCTCTACTTGCGAAAGAAGATGAGATTCTCCCATTTTTATGCAATAAAATTTGGAAGTTACGAAGAAAACTCGTATTTTTGCATAAGATAAGCTGCACTCGGCAATCTGAAAACAAGTTTTCATTGCGCTCGTTTGCATTATCTTTGCAGCAGATATAATAATTTAATTAATAGGAGGACATAAATATGGCAACAGCAATAAAAGCAATTCCTACTCTACATGGCGAAGACGCAATTCGTTTTCGTGAAGAAATGGAAGCAAACGAAAGAGCATTTCTTTCAAGAACAAAAAGAGATAGAAACAAAGACCCATTTGTTATAAAAATGAGAGAAATGTTACGCAAATCTGGATTAAGATAAATTATAAATAAGCCCACCTTTCAGTGGGCTTATTACTTAACATTTCAAAATATCTTTGACCGAGTAAATTTTACTTGAAGCATCAAATGAGAAATACTGGTCGTCCATAATCATATAATCCTCTCTCTGCTTCTTACTTAGACTTTTTATGTCGGGGAACATAGATATTGGAACTATTACTTCTCGTCCATCAGTCAAGAATACTGCCATTGCTCCACGCTTTACTCCAAAATCCAGTTTCTTGATTCCTAAAGTTGTATCTTTGAATTTACACATAATTATTCCTCCTAATTTTATTTAATCTTTTTAATTCTAATTTTCTTACCAGCAAAGACATCATCTATCTTCTTATTGAGTTCATCCCAATGCTTATCAATAGCAGAAATGATTTCGGACTCTTCTGATGACGACAATTCAGACCAAGCCACCTCAATCTTCTTCTGTCCATTCTCTTCTATCCATATTTTAGCAACAGTATGTCCTCTATGCGAGTTTTTTCTTCCTCATATCAAAGCAAGTTTACCCATTATAAATATATTTATTTTATTACAAAGAAGCTGCTGCCAGCGGGAACCTCCCCTCTTTCGAGGGCAAAGATACTAAAAACAAATGAGTTTTCTCCATTTTCCCCAATAATTTTATACGATTTTCAGTTTTTATTTGTAATTTCGCAGCAAATTTCTAAACACATATTAATTTTAAACAACATGTTGCAAAAGTTATTCGGTTTTGACCCTGCTCAAAACAAACTGAAAACGGAGGTGGCTGCGGGTATCACCACCTTCCTCACCATGGCCTATATCCTGGCCGTTAATCCTAACATCTTCAGTCATCTCGCCGCTCAGGGCATGGATACACACGCTGTGTTCACTGCCACCGTACTGGCTGCCATCGTGGGTACACTCGTGATGGCTATCTATGCCAAGAAACCTTTCGGACTGGCTCCTGGTATGGGTCTGAACGCTTTCTTCGTATTCACGGTCTGCCTCACTATGGGCTATTCCTGGCAGATGGCGCTCACAGCTGTTCTCATCGAAGGTTTCATCTTCATCATCCTCTCCGCTACCGGAATCCGCTCGATGATGGTGGATGCTATTCCGGCTTCCCTGAAACGCGCCATCGGTGCTGGTATCGGCCTCTTCATCGCCTTCATCGGTCTGAAGAATGCAGGTATCGTGGCTGCCAATGAGGCTACTTTCGTCACCATCGGTAAGATCACCGAAGGCTCTGCCCTGCTCGGTGTTATCGGCATCATCCTGACCAGCGTGCTCGTCATCAAGAAAGTGCCTGGCAACCTGCTCATCGGTATTCTCGCTACTACACTCATCGGCATTCCTATGGGCATCACGGAAATACACGGACTGGTAGATGTGCCACCTTCGGTTTCGCCTATCTTCTGCCAGTTTGATTTCTCCAACGTCTTCTCCATCGATATGGTGGTCATAGTCTTCACCTTCCTCTTCATCGATATGTTTGATACGATGGGCACACTCGTGGGCGTCTGCACCAAAGCGGGCATGATGAAACCGGACGGAAGAATTCATGGACTCAACAAGGCGTTCATGGCGGATGCCGTGGCTACCGTGGCTGGTGCCTGCTTCGGAACAAGTACTACTACCACCTATGTGGAGAGTGCTTCGGGTGTTGCCCAGGGCGGTCGTACGGGTCTTACTGCCTTCATTACTGCCATGTGCTTCGTAGTGGCCCTGTTCTTCGCACCACTGTTCCTGTCAGTTCCTTCTGCAGCAACTACTCCTGTGCTCGTCATCGTGGGTCTGTATATGATGTCGCCTATCAAGGACATCGACCTGAACGACTATGCTGAGTCTATCCCTGCTTTCATCACCATCATCATGATGCCGCTCACCTATAGCATTTCTGATGGTATTCTCTGCGGTATGATCAGTTATGTGGCCATCAACGCCTGCTGCGGAAACTTCAAGAAGCTGAGCATCACCATGTGGGTACTGGCTATCCTCTTCGTGCTGAAATATATCTTCATCTAAACAGAGATGAAAATACGGTTTAGATAATAATCCTAACTATATAATGAACAGATCCGGTTGGAACTCATGGGGTTCTAACCGGATTTTTTTTATCCCCATCCCTTATTGTAACCTTTCTGTAACATACAATACTACCTTGTAACATAATCGTCACAAACACGTAATGCGCTTTGCGCCCCTGCTTTCAAAATATCGTCGTACCTTTGCACTCGAAAAGATATATATGTTTCCTCCTTGTTGGAGCAAGAGAAAACAAGAGAAGACATTCATACTAATTACAAATGAGAAATTAGAAATGGGTACAATTTATTTATGTATTGTGATCTTCCTGCTCTGTCTGGCAGTGTTTGATCTCTTTGTGGGAGTCAGCAATGATGCTGTCAACTTCCTGCAATCCGCCATCGGTGCTAAGGTGGCTAAGTTTCGCACGGTGCTGATCATCGCTTCCTGCGGTGTGGTTCTCGGTGCTATCATGTCATCAGGTATGATGGACATCGCCCGTCATGGCATCATGAGTCCGGACCACTTTACCTTTGAAGAAGTGATGACGCTCTTCCTGGCCGTCATGGTAACTGATGTCATCGTGCTGGATGTGTTCAACACCTTAGGTATGCCTACCTCTACTACCGTGTCATTGGTATTCGAGTTGTTGGGAGGTGCTTTCATCCTTGCCACCCTCAAGATGATAGGTGACGATAGCCTCAACTATGGTGTATTGCTCAACAGCAACAAGGCTTTGGAGGTAATCATGGGTATTTTCTCCTCTGTCATCATCGCCTTTGTTTTCGGTGCACTCGTGATGTGGATTTCCCGTATCGTCTTCACGTTCAATTACAGAAAGCATTCCCGTTATTCCATCGCTATCTTTGGTGGAATCGCCTTCACTGCCCTCTCCTACTTCATCTTCATGAAGGGTCTTGGCAAGAGTCCTTATCTGCCAAGTGAGTGGCGCGACTATATCGACCAGAACATCGGGTTGCTGCTCGTCATTACCTTCGTGGTTTCTGCCATCGTGATGGAATTCCTCCACCTCTGCCGCGTCAATATCTTCAAGTTCACCGTACTGATGGGTACCTTTGCCCTGGCTATGGCATTCGCAGGTAACGACCTTGTCAACTTCATCGGTGTGCCTCTGGCTGGTCTTTCTTCTTACAATGACTATATGGCAAATGCCAACGGCGCTGCACCAGACAGCTTTATGATGACCTCATTGATGGAGAGTGCCAAGACCACTCCTGTCTATCTCCTCGCTGCCGGTTTCGTGATGATTGTTGCAATGGCAACCTCTAAGAAGGCACAGAATGTGATCAAGACTTCTGTAGATTTGAGCCGTCAGGATGAAGGCGATGAGATGTTTGGCAGTTCTTCTGTTGCCCGTGTCATCGTGCGCAACTGTCAGGCTACAGACTCTTGGCTCAACAAGTATCTGCCAAATTCCTTGAAAAGATGGATCAATTCCCGTTTCGATAAGAATGCCGTAGAACTCGAAGAGAGTGCTGCTTTCGACGTAGTTCGTGCTGCAGTCAACCTGGTACTTGCTTCTATGCTCATCACCATCGGTACCAACCTCAAGTTGCCTCTTTCTACCACTTACGTTACCTTCATGGTGGCAATGGGTTCTTCACTTGCCGACAGAGCCTGGAGCCGTGAGAGTGCCGTATTCCGTGTTACTGGTGTATTGAGTGTTATCGGTGGATGGTTTATCACAGCCGGTGTTGCTTTCGCAGCCTGCGCCATCGTTTGTATGGCCATGCATTTCGGTGGCATCCTCGTTCAGAGTGCTTTCATGATTCTTGTTATCTTCTTGCTCATCCGCAGCAATATCAAGTACAACAAGAAGGCTAAGCAGGAAAGCAAGGGCACCACCTTCCAGCTGATGATGCGCTCCCACGACCCAGAGATTGTATGGGATTTGCTTCGTCGCCAGGTATCTCGCACCCAGAGCTTCGTTTGCAAATTCGCCCTGAACGAGTTCAATCTCATCGTAGATGGTCTTGCCAGCGAGAGCGCCCGTGATCTTCGCCATGCCAACAAGGAACTGAAGAAAGAGCAGGACATGCTGAAGAAATTCCGCCGTCAGGAGATGCTCGGTCTGAAACGCTCTCCTATGGAGATTGCCATCGAGCGCAACACCTGGTTCCATCTGGGCGCCAACAGCAACCAGCAGTTCATCTACTCTCTCCGCCGTATGCTCGACCCGGTGAAGGAACACGTGGACAACAACTTCAATCCATTGCCAGCAGAATACATCAACGAATTTGCTTCAGTACGTCAGAAGATCAATGACCTGATGAAGATGAGTTGCGAACAGATTGAGACCAACCGATATGAGAACTACCGTGAGATTCTGGCCGAGGCTGATGCCTGCAAGGATGAACTTTCAGTGCTTCGCAAGAAACACATCGACCGCCTGCAGAACATGAAGGATAATAGCTTGATGCAGATTTCCTTGGTTTATCTCAACATCCTCCAGGAGAGTCAGGAATTCCTGAGCGTGATGAGACACCAGCTCAGAGCTGCCAAGAAGTTCATGGAAGCTTAAGCGAATCATCATCTTCATCGGATGAAGAATAAATGTAGGAAAGATGAAGAATCGAATATAAGGAATCGAAAAGAGGATGTATCATGGTCTTTGACACATCCTCTTTTTTATTTTTCATTTCTCATTTGTCAACACTTTCTCTTGGGCAGGAAATGGCGCCAGCCATAATGCCAGATGCGGAACAGAGGTTCGCTCAGAGCCTCAGCTGGATAATAGCGCAGGAATCGGAAGTCGCGACATAAACGCTGCAAATTATGACCAATAAAACCATCACCAAGACCATTGCGACTATCATACCTGCCGAAATTTCCACCAGCAAGTATTTCATGAAGCAACATCTCGCCTCGTCGGATATCTACTGGAACCAACATCTTGTCCTCCGAAAGTCCTAACACTTCACGCAAGACATACATCATCGCTCCTGCAAAATTCCATAATCCTAACTGCTTCAGCGTCTGCTGGATTTCAGTCAGAGAAGAATAATTTTCCGAATCTGAAATAGCAGAACCCGTCTGCAGCTTTGCCAATTCATCCATCAAACCCGTCACTACGAAATAATAATCAAGCACCTGACGCAACCCTACTCCTTCATAGAAATAGTGATGATAGAGATGATACAACTGATAGACTGCATTAAACGAAGCCGTAGGAACGGCAACCTTCATCTCTGCCTGCCCCTTCTGCGCATCGCCACCGGATGAAACCGGACGACTGCCCAAACTAACCAGATGGCTGCACTGCCTTCCCTTCTCCTCGTTCAGCCATTTCTGCAAACGGCGATTATAGAAGAAATTGGCCATGATGGCAGGAGTGGAATGAAGTTCAACAGCAATATCCTTGATGAAAAGTCCCACATGATTGAGGCTCTCATCGCTTACATATCCCTTATCTTTCGCCAGGGAACAAGCCAAGGAACGAATCTCTTCGCGGGACGCATCTACCCACACATCCACATCACCCGGAGTTCTCGAAACTGGACGGGGATAAAGCATGGCATTGCCCTGGCCCTTCAGAATACAACAAGGATAACCTGCCTCTCTTATTTTCTTATATACATACACTGTGGCTTTATTCAGGATACTGTTGCGCATCATGAGTTTGTGGCTCAATCCGAACCAGACCAACAACAAGTTCGCATCAGGAGCTACTCCCTTCGGCAACTTCTGGACTCCATCCATCGCGATTCCCACCAAGGTTTGTTTCTTGACGAAATCGAAGAAAGCCTTCCAGTCGAAGTCTTTCAATGCTGTTCCATCCAAGAACTCCTTTCCTTCATAAAGTCCTAAGGAAAACTGTATCAAACGAAAATATAATTTCATCATGTTGTCGGAGTAACCCTATATTTTGCCTGTATAGTGTTATTTTTTGTTTAAACGTTGATTTATATTCTATTTAAAAATCCTCTTTTCCTTCGCAAAAATACATTTTTCCTTTCAAACCACCAAACTTTCTTGTCATTTTTTAACCTAAATATACAATTCAGCGGAATATATGGCAAAAACAATCCCCTGCAGGATAAGCGAAGAGATAGCCTGCGAACTTGTTGTTAGGTGCAGCCTTCTTCGCGGCAGAAACCTGGAGAGGTGTTCCCCATGCCAACGCTGCCAGCAATAAAGAACTGAATGTAATCTTCATCTTCATGATTTTCCGTTAAGTTAGTGTTATTATTGTTTTTGTTGAATAGCGACGCATGACGCTTCTTGTGCTCTCCATATTGATGATGGATAGGGTGATGGCAAAAGTACAACTATTTAATGAGAAATGAATAGATTTTCACAAAAAAGTTTCCCCAACTCCTTTTTTTATCTTAACTTTGCAGTCTCTATTGAATATAAATCACAAAAGAAAATACATAATGGAAAAAGAACAGAAGATTCCTTATCGTGCCATCGCTCTCGACCTCGACGGCACACTGACCAACCACGAGAAAGTGGTGACACCTCGCACCCGTCAGGCTCTCCTGAAAGCTCAAGACAATGGTGCCATCATCATTTTAGCTTCCGGGCGCCCTACATACGGTATCCAACCAGTAGCAGAATGTCTTGAACTGGAAAAACGAGGCGGATTCATTCTTTCCTATAATGGCGGAAAGATTGTGGATGCCAAGACCGGTGAGGAATATTTCTCACAATATCTGCCAGATAGCGTGATACCTTTATTATATCAGTATGCCAAGGAAAAGAACTATGCGCTCTTAGGATATGCCGGCAATGAGATCATCACCGAAATGCCAGACGACCAGTATGTGAAGGAAGAATCCCGCATCAACAAGATGAACGTCAGAAAAGTAGAGAATCTGCTTGATGCCCTGGAGCCTCATCCTACCAAACTCCTGATGACCGGAGATCCTACCGACATGCTGAAGGCTGAAGAAGAACTCTCTGGCATTGTAGGCAATAAAATGTCTGTTTTCCGTTCGGCACCTTTCTTCCTGGAACTGGTTCCTAACGGCATCGACAAAGCACAGTCTTTGCAGAGATTATTGGGTAAAATCAATCTCACTCCTGCAGACATGATAGCCTTCGGTGATGGATATAATGACCTCAGTATGCTCAAACTTGCCGGTGTCGGTGTGGCTATGGCTAATGCTGCTCCTGAGGTAAGAGCGGAAGCTGACTACGTTACTCTTTCCAATGAAGAAGATGGTGTGGCTGCTGCGCTGAACCATTTCTGGAAATGAGACCGGTCTTATCATAATAAACGGCTATCATCTGGTTGGCTTTTAAAGTAAGAGTGATGGACTTCTCTACATTCTTAGCCTTATAGTTCAAAGTCACCTTATTCTTTGACGTCTGCAGGTTCTTGAGATAAACCTTG
>ERZ1031885.892-NODE-892-length-11485-cov-14.699563_pt1 | contig 11485 bp, 9 predicted proteins | sample MGYA00518168_ERZ1031885 | MGnify/ENA primary metagenome ERZ1031885 (study PRJEB33719, sample SAMN04261269) | wastewater metagenome | biome: rural village; feature: human; material: feces | host: Homo sapiens | place: El Salvador | collected 2014-01-14 ...
TCCCTGACCATCATCTCCTCTGCGCTGGTGGAAACCGGCTCCAAGATGGACGAGGTGATTTTCGAGGAGTTCAAGGGCACCGGCAACATGGAGCTGCGCCTGTCCCGCGAGCTGGCGGACAAGCGACTGTTCCCGGCCATCGACATCAACGCTTCCGGCACCCGCCGCGAGGAGCTCATCACCAATCCGCAGGAACTGCCGGTCATCTACCGTCTGCGTCGTCTGCTGGGAGGCATGGAGCCCGAGCAGGCCTACCAGACGCTGGTGCCGCGCCTCAAGAAGACCGCCACCAACCGCGACTTCCTCGCCGCCATCGTGCAGCAGGCCAACACCGGCAACGCGGTCAACGGCAACTGATCAGACCGCTGAACAATAGTGTAAGGGCTGCACCCCGATTGATACGGGGTGCAGCCTTTGTCGTATATGATGCAAATACATCAACTATCACATTGCAGTTGTAGTATTGCCGTCAACGTTCACATGCACGCTGACGATATATGAGATGAAAGAGGCATCCATGTGTTCGATTGTTTTGGGAGTGGGCAATGGTGCGGCCATGTTCGGCGATGCGGATGCCAGCCATATCCCCACCGGCGACTATGGCATCTGAGATATCTGACTTTGCGCATCGTGCAAAGCCGTAATCGGGAGTATCCTCGAATCTATGAGCGAAACGAGCAGCGACTGGCAAAGGACCACCATCGACTCCGCCCAGGCGGCGGCCCACCCGGAAACCGCACAAGCGGTGGCGCGCATCAAAGCGCTGCGCCAAACCATCGATAACATCGATTCGGCGGCCATCGCATTACTGGCCGAGCGGTTCAAGACCACCTCGCAGGTCGGCGTGCTCAAAGCCAACGCCGGATTCGCGCCCGAAGACACCAAGCGTGAGGACTATCAGATCGAGCGCCTCCACCGCATCGCCATCGATGCCGGGCTTGATCCGGAAATTGCCGAAATGTACCGTGAATTCGTGGTTACCGAAGCCAAGAAGCGCCACCAGCGCATAGCCGATGCCGGTGGCGACCCGGGCGTACTCGACGTATTCGCCTGATTCGCCCGCAGCGAATGGGCACCTTTCGGATATTCGTCTATAAGGCAAGTTGCCTGCAGCGACTACATTAATACGGGAATGGAATGCCCATAGTGGCTGACTGTATGAATGGGATACGTAGATGAGATGTGGCACCGCACTGGTCAGTTGCGCATTGTGCGTGGCTTCGATTCTCGGCGGTGCTTGGATGTCTCGTCCGACTCCGGTTGATTACGGTCCGGTGCTCGCTACGGCAAGTGATATGTACGCCGTCACCGATGCCGAAGGGGAGCCGGTCCGTTGGTATGTGGTAGGGAAGGGCGGCGCCGGCAATGGCGCCAGTGCCGATTCCGGCAATAGCGGTTCCACTGATACCGATTCCGCCAATAGTGATTCCGGCACGTCCAAGGTTTCTCGTATCCCCGCTTCCGCCGCCACCCTGCCATGGAAAGTCAGCGTCACCTACTCGCTTGACGGTCCGAACGTCGAGGCAAACGAGGTTGCCGGCGCGTCTGGACTGATCGGCGTGTATATCGATATTAAACCGCAAACCAAGGAGGCCAACCGTACGATCCCGGTTGTCGCCTTTACCGTGCCTACGCAGGTAGCCGATGATGTTTCCGCTGACAACTCCATTACGGTGACCATGCAAGGTTCCAATACCGTAGTCGCTGCAGCTGGAAAAGCCGCAACCGGCTTGGAATTCAGCTGCTATATGAACGCCAAAGACTTCTCCATGAGTTCCGTGGCGCTCGCCGTATTGCCTTCCAATTCCAGCAGTCCGGCAGTTGGTGTTAATCCCGATGCCGCGAATGCTGCCGCACAGCCTGCTGCCGATACGGATGTCGCCCGACTCACCGCCTCTGCCTCCACACTGGTCGATGCACTGACCGACGCCGGTTCCGGTGAACAGCAACAGCTCATCGAGCAGCTTCAAACCCTGCGCGATAACGAGCGTGCACTGAACAAGTCTGTAGTGGCCGAACGCGAAACCGCCCATAAGCGGACGTTTGAAGACTATATGGCCGCGTATGTGGGCTCATATACCACGCACCTGTCTGGATCGATTGGTACCTCCACCCAGTTGCCGGCGTTGATGGGCACGGCCGGCGAACTGTCCGGGGACACGCCTTTGGCTCAAGCCGTACTCGACTTGGCCAACGCGGTGAACAACGTCAGTGCCGCACATCAGCATGCCGGTGCGGTCGATGCGTTGGACGAGGTGATTCGCCGCATCCAGCAGCAAGGCACCACCGGACTGGTGGATGATCTGACCGCCGAGGCTTCGGAGGAAGCCACTCGAGGCTCCAAACAATACGCCGATGGACAGAGCCAGCTCTCCGCCGCAATGATTCCGTATTCGATGAAATACACGGACGTCTATACGGCCAATTTGAGCGCCCTGACCGGTGGCACGTCCTCGGGCGCCACCGCTTACGAGAGCCAAGCCATCGCCGAAACCAACGGTAGCGATGAACTCGCCGACGCTCAATCCAAGGTCGATGCCGCGATGAGCACGCTTGCCACCGCCTCCGAGCATACGGGCAAAGCCACGGCCTTGCGCCAGATTGTATTGCGATTCTCCGATCAGTTCGAAGGCGGCGCGTCCTCGGCTTCCGGCAGTGATGGTGATGGCTCGTCCGGTGATGTCTCTTCCGGTCCGGTGACCGAGGCTCAGGCACTGACTAGCCTGGTCGATTCGCAATCGCAATCGTTCTACGGTAAGGCCCGGGCCACCCAAGCCAAGCGTAAGGCCGATGCTGCCCGTAAGCAGGCCAAAGCCGTGCAACAGCAGCAGTCGCAGCATTCCAAGGCCTCACTGGTCGATGACACCATGTCCATGTCTGCTGGCGATGTGATGAACTATGCGGGTGGTCTTACTTCGGCCATCGGTGGTGGTGATAAGTCCGACTCGTCTAAGAGCGCTGGTTCGGGAACGAACGACTCAGCCAAGTCGAGCGATACTGGCGATTCCGGCAACAATCTTGACACCGCTCCAGTACTGTTCGGCTTTGGCACTGGCGGCACGCTGCTCAAGCACGATATGAACGCGCTGATTAATGAGACCGTGAAAATCAGTGATGCTGGCACGCTCTTGGCGCAGGCCGTCGCGCAGCTCGACAGCCCCAATACGCAACAGAAAACCGCCGAAACCCGATATCTCATCGTGATTCCGACGGTGTGATGGTGTATGCGGGAAAATCCGCATGTGACAGGTGCCCAATACGCGTAAAGTGCGTTATCGGTGTGGGACGCCGCGTCAAAAACTGGCTTTTTCGATGCGGCGTCCCACACCCTCTTGTAAGTCAGAGCTAACTATAGTTTGAAGAATGGCTAAATTCCAAGGATTTGTTGATTTGGTCTGTGGGACGCCGCGTATATAAAACGTTTGACACGCGTGGTGGCCCACGCTATTGTGGGCCGCCAGCTTACAATGCGGGATATTTGCGTGCCGTCCCGCAGTCGTGTTATCCGAACGTCAAAAAACAAAAGAGGGGAACCTCAATAGGAGGTTCCCCTCTTTTGCTGCTGCGCGCAACGCTCAGTGCTTTGGCTTCTTAGCTGGCCGAGCCGTTAAGCGGGAAGCCCGGTGGGCTTCCCGTAGGCTCGGAACGAGCGGCATTGCCGTGAGACCTACTGTTGTTGTGCGCAACGTTCAGTGCTTTGGCTTCTTGGCTGGCGGCTCACCGAGCTCGCTAGCTTCGACGGCGACCTCGGTTTCGGGCGCGTCTTCGGCGGCGGATTCCTCGGCGTGCTTGGCCACCAAGTCGAACTTGCCGACCACGCGACCGGCCTGCGCGATATCGCCCAAGGCGGCGTGAATCGCGTCCACACCTTCCGAAGCAGCGGACAGTGCCACAGACAGGATTGGGGTCTTCATGGAGACCTTGGCCTCGGACTTGATCTTACGCAGCTGCTCCACGGCCTTGCCCGCCCAAGTCAGCAGCTCGGGGGAAGCACCGGTGGCGGCCTCGACATACGGGTCCACGACCGGCCAGGTGGCGCGATGCACGGAACCGGAACCGGCGTGCATCCAGCTCCACACTTCCTCGGTGGCGTACGGCAGGTACGGGGCCAGCAGACGTGCGAAAGCGTCCAAGCCCAGCCCCAGAGCGGTGCGGGCGGACTTCACAGCCTTCTCGGACGGTACGTGGCCATGCTCGTCCGGAGTGCCATAGGCGCGGTTCTTGACCAGTTCGATGTAGTCGTCGCAGAACTGCCAGAAGTAGGATTCGATGGTCTCCAGCGCCTTGGAATGCTCGTAGGATTCCAGCGCCTCGGTGGCCTGACGCACCACCACGGCCAGCTTGGCCATAGCGGCGCGATCCAACGGCTCGGTCACGTCGGCCGGGTTCCATGCGGCCTGGGCGGCGGCACCCACGTGATGGTTCTCGTCCTCGCGGCCGATGGCCAGCGCGAACTTGGTGGCGTTCAGAAGTTTGATGGCCAGTCGACGGCCGATCTTCATCTGGCCGATGTCGTACGTGGCGTCCAGGCCGAGGCGAGCGGCGGCGGCCCAGTAACGCACGGCGTCCGCGCCGAACTTCTCGATCGGCTCGTTCGGCACCACGACGTTGCCCTTGGACTTCGACATCTTCTTGTGGTCGGGGTCCAGGATCCAGCCGGACAGCGTGGCATGGGCCCACGGCAGGCACTTGTTCTCCAGATGTGCGCGGTCCACAGTCGAGAACAGCCAGGTGCGGATGATGTCCTGACCCTGCGGGCGCAGGTCCATCGGGAAGGTGGAAGCGAACAGGGCCTTGGAGGCCTCGTCCGGCTCGGCCCAGTGGGTCACGATCTGCGGGGTCAGCGAAGAGGTGGCCCAGGTGTCCATGATGTCCTTTTCGGCGGTGAAACCACCGGGCACATCACGCTGGGACTCGTCGTAGCCCTCCGGCACGTCGATGGTCGGATCGATCGGCAGACGATCCTCGGACGGAGTGATCGGGTGATCGTAATCCGGCTCGCCGGAAGCGTTCACCGGGTACCACAGCGGGAACGGGACGCCGAAGAAGCGCTGACGGGAGATCAGCCAGTCGCCGTTGAGGCCGTGCACCCAGTTCTCATAACGCACGCGCATGAAGTCGGGGTGGAACTCGAGTTCCTTGCCGCGCTCGATAAGCTCGGCGTTCAGCTTGGCGTCGGTACCGCCGTTCTTCAAATACCACTGGCGGGAGGTGACGATCTCGAGCGGCTTGTCGCCCTTCTCATAGAAGTTCGTCATACGCTTGGTCGGGGTTGGCTCGCCGTCCAGATCGCCGGATTCGCGCAGCTTGTCGACGATGATCTTGCGGGCGGAGAACGTGGTCTTGCCAGCGGTTTCGGCAAAGACCTCGCGGCCGGCCGGGTCCTCGATCCAGTCCGGGGTATCCATCACGATACGGCCGTTGCGCTGGATGATCGGGCGGGTGGGCAGCTTCAGGTCGCGCCACCACTCGACGTCGGTCACATCACCGAACGTACAGCACATGGCGATGCCGGCACCCTTGTCCATTTCGGCGGCCGGGTGCGCCAGAATCGGCACCTTGACCTTGAACAGAGGGGAGTAGACGTACTGGCCGAAGTACTGCTTGTAGCGTTCGTCGTTCGGGTTGGCGATCAGCGAGGTGCAGGCCGCCAGCAGTTCGGGACGGGTGGTCTCGATGTAGATCGGGGTGCCGTCCTCAAAGCGGAAGGCCACCTTGTGATAGAAGCCGGGGTATTCGCGGGACTCGAGTTCGGCCTGGGCCACGGCGGTCTGGAAGGTCACGTCCCACAGACCGGGGGCATCCTGCTGGTAGGCCTCGCCACGGGCGAGGTTGCGCAGGAAGGCCTTCTGGGCCACACGCTGCGGGTGCTGGCCGATGGTGTGGTAGGTCTGCGACCAGTCAATGGACAGACCCAGCTTGCGCCACAGGGCCTCAAACAGCTTCTCATCCTGAGCAGTCAGACGCTCGCACAGCTCGATGAAGTTCTTGCGGGAAATCGGCACCTGATCCTTGGCGTCAATCTTCTTGCCATCAGTGCCCTCGAACGGCGGCTTGAAGTCCGGGTCGTAAGGCAGAGACACGTCCACGCGCACGCCATAGTAGTTCTGCACGCGGCGTTCGGTGGGCAGGCCGTTGTCGTCCCAACCCATCGGGTAGAACACGTCGTAGCCGCGCATGCGCTTGTAGCGTGCGATCACGTCGGTGTGCGTGTAGGAGAACACGTGACCCACGTGCAGCGAACCGGAGACGGTGGGCGGCGGGGTGTCGATGGAGTAGACGGCCTTGCGGTCGCGGGTATTGCGGAATTTGTAGGTGCCGTCTTCATCCCAGACGGCGCGCCACTTGTCCTCAAGTCCGTCCACACCGACCTTGTCGGGCAGCGGGGTGAGGTTGGCGTTGATGATGGATTTGCCTTCAGTCATAAAGCCAAAGTTTATGCACGTTGCATGACAAGCCGAACTGTACAGTAAACAGCCCAGTAGGCTGTTCGCAGGCGAGGTACGAACGATCGAACGATAGTGAGCCAAGGACTATCGGGCGTAGTCCGTCCGTGACTGAAGGTTGCCTATTTCACCGTCAACCCGGCCAGCGGCATGCGGCGATTGATCATCGAGGTCGGGTAGCCGGAGACCTTGGTGGACGCCACAGTGAAGCATTTGCGGTTATACAGCCAATCACTGGCCGCATCCTCGCTGATCAGCCGGGCGTACGCCTTCATTCGTGCCTCATAATCGTCGTCATTAGTGGCGGCGCGAGCATCCGCATAGGCCTGTTGCGCTTCGGTATGGTCGTAATGGAACATGGAATCAGGGTCGGCGAATATGCCGGCATCATCCGTGCCGTCCATGCTCATCACGGTCAGTTCCCATTTGCCTTCCTTGATTCGTTTGGCATAATCCTCATCGGAGAGCACTTCAAGGTTCACCGTGGGGCGCGGCTGCCGCTCGATCTGCTGCTTGATGGTTTCGGCCAACGACCGGTATTCTTCGGGAACCACCAGATTCACCGTAGTCAGATATTGCGCACCGAAGTAGGAGAACATCTGCCCGGCTTGGTTTTCGTCATGTGGGTACAGTCCGGTCAGATCTTCGTATCCTGGTTCCAGCGGGCTGATGGGGCCGCCCAATGCTCCGGCAGCGTCGGGTTGGGCGGAGGCGATGCCGGCTGCGTCGATTTGATAGCGGAAGGCTTTACGCGCCTGTTCGTCGGAGAGCAGCGAATCGATGCCGTTGTTGTAGGCCAGCAGCACCTTATCCGTAGTGGCCCCCTCCTTGACGGTCAGGCCATCCTTGCCGTTCAAACCGGTGGCCGTCGAAGCCGAAACCGGTGCCGCCATATCGAGACTGCCGTCGGTCAGGGCCTTGCTGAGCGCATCGGCGTCGGAGTATTGCATAAATTCAACGACATTGCTGGCCGTTTTGGTGCCATGGTAGGTATCGCTGCGCGCCAGCTTCAGGGAATGGCCAGGCTGGAAATCGGCCACGATGAATGGTCCGGAACCTATGGCCTTGCGTTGATAGTCGGCACTGGACGACTCGGAATCGTAGACAATGCCGAGTCTGCCGGACAGCGCTCGCAACAGCGTCGGATTGGGTTTGGCAAGCGTGATGACCACCGTGGTGGCGTTTGGATTGGTGACCGACGTCAGATCGCCCAATTCGTCGACGTCCGCCACCTTGTTGGTCACGTTCTGTTGCAACGACCACACGGCGTCCGAGGCGTCCAACGTATGACCGTTCGAGAAGGTGACGCCCGATTGCAGTGTCAGGGTGACGGTCAGTCCGTCATCGGAAGTCTTCCAGCTTGTCGCCAGTCCCGGCTGAAGCTTGTTGTCTTGATCGACGGTCACTAATGTCTCATACACATTGTCGATGAGCAGACGTTCGGCTGCCGCAGAGGAATCGGACCGAATATCCAAGGATTGCGGCATATCGCCGATGCCAATGGTCACATCGGCATCGAGAGGCGATCCCGGCTGGAACCGGTTTTGCATGAACGTCCATCCCACAACCACGAGTGCGCCGAGTGCCACGGCGACTCCGAGAAAAATCCCCCACTTGGACCATGTATTGTTCCGCTTGCTGTGCTGCATGGTCTTCAGTCTAGCGGTGGACTCAGCCTAGAATCCGCAATTCACCATGATGAGGCATGAGCTAGTGCTTGGACGTGCTCTTGCCGGCGGGCGGCGCATAGCTAGGGCAGGTGTCGGACAGCGGGCAGTTGGCGCAGTCAGGGGTACGTGCATGGCATGTGGCCCGGCCGAACAGAATCAGTCGGTGGCTGAGATTCGTCCACTCTTCGGGCGGAAAACAGGCGGTGATTTCCTTCTCGATTTTCACGGGATCAGGGTGCGCGGACCGCCAATCCGACCGCCAACGCAGTCGTCCGGTTACGCGCATCACATGCGTATCGACCGGGAATCCGGGGATATCGAATGCGTTGCCGAGCACGACGTTCGCGGTTTTGCGGCCGACCCCCGGCAAGCTGGTCAGTCCATCCATCGTGCGCGGCACCACGCCGTCGAACCGTTCGTCCAGTGCCGTGGCCAGTCCGATGAGATGCTGGGTTTTCGAACGATAGAACCCCAGTGGATGAATGATGTCTTCGACTTGGGCCGGATTCGCGGCCGCCAAGTCACGAGCGGTGGGGAAGGTGGCGAAGAGTTCGGGGGTGACCGTGTTGACACGCTTGTCGGTGGTCTGGGCGCTGAGCACGGTGGCGATCAGCAGTTCGAACGGATTCGAGAAATGCAGTGCGCAAGCTGGCGCCGGAATCACCTGGCGCAGAATGTAGTATTCGTCATGCATGCGCGTGAGACGCGCGGATTTGGTTTCTCTCATCGTATGGATCTAAGCGGCGTAGTGTCGATGATTGATAGTTTGCAGCGCTGCTGGTCTGTCAGGCGGCGGTGTTGAGATCGGGAGTATCGTCATCGGTGTCGATGGCGGCAGAGGATGCTTTGGCGGCCTGCTGTGCGGCGGCAGTTTCCTTATCCGTCTCCGGCGGGTCGAATCGGTAGCCCACGTTGCGCACGGTGCCGATGAGGTGTTCGTATTCACCGCCGAGCTTGGCGCGCAGACGACGGATATGCACGTCGACCGTACGAGTGCCACCGTAGTAGTCGTAGCCCCATACTTCCTGCAGCAACTGGGCGCGCGTGAACACGCGGCCGGGGTGCTGGACCAAGTACTTGAGGAGTTCGAACTCCTTGTATGCCAGATCGATGGGGCGTCCATGCAGGGAGGCGGTATAGCCGTTGGTGTCCACGATGAGGTCGCCGGAGCGAATCTGGCCATCTTCCACCGTGGTGGTGGATTCGGCGGGAGAACCGGCTGCTGCGGCTGTGGGAGCGTTGCCGCGCTCGGAGACCAATCGCAATCGGCCCTCGACTTCAGCCGGGGAAGCGGTGGTGACCACCACATCCGCAATGCCCCACTGGGAGTTGACCACGGTGAAGCCGCCTTCAGTCAGCACCAGTACGATCGGCGTGGATAGGCCGGAAGCGTGGATGAGGCGGCACAAGGTTTTGGCGGTCGCCAGATCATCGCGTGCATCCAGAAACAGAATGGTGTTCTCCGGCATCTTCACCAAGCTGGCTGCATCCATCGGCAGTACACGGACGCGATGAGAAAGCAGGGCGAGTGATGGCAAAACGGTGGCGGGGTCGCTGGCGAAAGTCATCAACGTAAGATCCGTCACGCTAATCCCCCTTTATCCTGCAATGTGTTACGCAATTGCTTAGTGTGGCCGTACGAGTCGTCAGCGGCGTTATGCCGCTTTCGCAAAGTTTTCATTATTCTACGCGCTTGTAGTGGACACATAGGTTACAAGTTTGCGGAATATGGAACGGCGGACGTCCATCAACCGATGATACGGCCGAGCACCAGTGCGGTTGCGGCGATGGTCACGCCCATCAGCATTACCGACATCAGGCCGGTGCCGATCCACGGATAGCGGATATCCGGGTCCGGATCGGCGTCGCGCACCCACAACGTGGAGGCCACGGCCAAGGCCAGTCCCAAAACGATGAGGATGATCAGGGCAACAGTTCCCGCAACGGTGCCCTTGGCAAGCATTGCGCCCAAATCAGGCAGGAAGCACCAGCCGGCCACGGCGAGAGCCGCCACACCGGAAGTCACGGCGTGGGACAGGGCGCGGATGAGATGGTCCCGCTTCTCGCGGGCCATCTGACGCCCGAACGAGAAGACCACCAACATGACCAGCAGCAGGCCCATGGCCAACGCCCACGAATACCACGGAAGCGTCGAACCATCCGCGGCGGTCTGGTCCGGCGGCACCTTGCCGGCGGGGAACGGCACGGTGACGAACATCAGGGAGGCCGCGCCGAACAGCAAGGTGACGACGCGATCCAGCATCGTGCCGCGCAACGGCCAGAAAACAAGGAACATGACCAGCGTCAGGCAGGCGACGACCCGGGGGGCGGTGGGGTCGGCGCCGGGCAGGGTGACGGCCGCGGCCGCGATGAGCAATGCGTAGGCCGACAGCTGGACCAGCAGCATGCGCAGAACCTTGTTCTTGCATTCCTTCCAGGTGATTTCGGTCATGGTACGCCTCTCAGATAATCGAATCGCTACGTCAATCCTACGTCGGGCGTTGGAACGGTGCCGTCGAGCATTGATGGCCATCCGTGGCGACGAGATGCGTGACGGCAAGTCAGAACGCGATGACGCCCAGATGCTCCAGCAGCACTTTGACGCCGATCAGAATCAACACCACACCGCCTGCGATCTGCGCGGGTTTCTGCCAGTGAGCGCCGAAGGCGCGCCCGATGTACAAGCCCGCCGCGGAGAAGAGGCCGGTCACCACGCTGATGCAGAGGATGGCGAACGGCACGCTGGTTGCCATGAACGCCAGACTCACGCCCACGGCGAAGGCGTCGATGCTGCACGCCACGGCGAGAGGCAGCATGTGCTTCCAGTCGAATTGCGCGGTCTCCTTGGCGTTCTCCGCGTCCTCCTCGTATGCCTCATGCACCATGTTGCCGCCGATGAACGCCAGCAAACCGAAGATGATCCAATGATCGAATGCGGTTACATACGCGCTGAATGCGGAGGCCGCGTAATGCCCCAGTATGAGGAAGAGGGCCTGGGAGCCGCCGAACCAGAGCGCCGATCTGACGGCATCCCCGGGTCTTACGCGGGAGACGGTGAGTCCCTTGCCGATGGAGACGGCGAACGCATCCATGGCGACGGAGACGGAAATGAGCAGGGTCTGAACGATTATCGCAATCATGATGTGATGGAAGGTTCATCGCCCGAACTCCAGACGATGGGCCTCGACCAGCGTTCCCACACGCCGCCTACGCCTAGCTAAAAAATACATCAGCACTATATCACGCGATGCACGTCGAATCAAAAAGGCGGGAGGCCTCCGGAGAGGTCTCCCGCCTTTTTGATTCGGAATCGAATCACTTGCCTTCGTTGGCGAGGCGTTCGCGTGCCGCGATGATTTCCTTCTCGGC
>ERZ1031885.897-NODE-897-length-11409-cov-7.331601_pt1 | contig 11409 bp, 7 predicted proteins | sample MGYA00518168_ERZ1031885 | MGnify/ENA primary metagenome ERZ1031885 (study PRJEB33719, sample SAMN04261269) | wastewater metagenome | biome: rural village; feature: human; material: feces | host: Homo sapiens | place: El Salvador | collected 2014-01-14 ...
CGATTAGTTCGACTTGGTGCTGCGGAGGCCGGAGACCTCCGCTACTTTTGTTTACTCATCTGGCCATTTACACGCAGCGCCCGTTGTCTTGAACGACGGGCGTTGTGCGTTCATGCTGCGCAGCTTCTTGCCCAGTTCTGCCGAAAGCTGCTTCACCTTCGCCGGATACTGCTCGGCAAGATTGCGGCTGTCGCTGATGTCCTGCGCAATGTTGAACAGTTCCTTGCGACCGGTGGCGTAATAGTATATCAGTTTCCAGTCGCCGCGACGTATGGCGCAGTTCAGATTGATGCCCGGTCCGTAGCCGTCCCACACGTTAGGGAAGTTCCAGATAAGGCTTCTGTCGGCTATGCGGCTGTCCGCTTTGCCCTTCAGCGTGGGTACGATGCTGACGCCGTCGATGGTCTGCGGCACGTCATACTGCTTCACGCCCGCCATGTCGAGTATAGTGGGGTAGAGGTCCTCTATTATTATGCTGCTTGCGTTGCGTGTGCCTGGCTTTACGGTGTCGCCCCACTTCACGATGAACGGCACACGTATGCCGCCCTCGTAGAGCGATCCCTTTCCGCTGAGCAGCGGCGCGTTCTGCGTGAATGGTTCGCCCTCGCGGAACTCAGGACTGCACGCCAGTCCGCCGTTGTCGCCGAGGAAGATGATGATGGTGTTCTCCGCTTCGCCGTTGCGCTGCAGCCAGTTCATTATGTCGCCCAGACTCTTGTCCATGCCCTCTACAAGCGAGGCGTAAGCAGCGTCCTTGTCCGAAAGACCCTTGCGCACGTACTTCGGAAAGAAGCGCATGTCCTTGTCGATAGGAATGTGCACGGCGTAGTGCGACATATAGAGATAGAAAGGCTGTTCGTACTTCTTCGCCTTTTCAAGTGCGCCTATCGCCTCCTGCGTCAGTGCTTCGGTGAGGAAGGTGCCCGTTCCCCAATACTTCTCCAGTCCGGGAGTCGACATACGCGAGTTGGGCTTGCCGTCGCGGTCGTGTCCGTAGTTGCGTTCGCTCAGATACGTAGCCACTCCGCCCGCCGCCGTGCCCGTTATGTTCACGTCGAAACCGAAGTGGCACGGGTTTTCGCCCGGCGTGTCCTTCGCTCCCCAATGCGCCTTGCCGCAATGTATGGTGTGATAGCCGCTGTCTTTCAGTATCTGCACGAACGACTTCGCCACGGCGGTGTTGTTCAGGGCGTCCACCTGCGCTATGCCGTTGTAGTTCCAGTCGGGCAGTATCACCACGTCGCTCTCATGGTCGGTGGTCTTGTCGCGCTCCAGCGTCCAGTTCGTCACACGGTGGCGCGCCATGTTCATGCCCGTCATCAGACTGCATCGCGTAGGCGAACTGATTGGGCAGGCATACGCTTGCGTGAACATCATTCCCTCGCTTGCCAGTCGCTCCATGTTCGGCGTTTCGTACATGTCGTTATATCGTGTGCGGTGGTCCCAGAACGCCACGGATGTGTCCTGCCATCCCATGTCGTCCACGAGAAACACGAGTATGTTGGGGCGCTTCCGCTGTTCGGCGTGTGCAGGAGCGCAGCCCAATGTTGCGGCAGCCGCGAGTATAGTAGCTTGTTTCAGATTCATAGTGATTTGTTTTTTAATAATTAACCCGATTAAACAGATTCTTCTCTTAGCTTGAAAGAATCCGTTTAATCGGGTTAATTCGTTGTTATCGTTTGTTTAATACAGCGTTTTCGGCGCGATTCGGAAGCTGAAAGTATAGTCCTTATACTCTACGCGGTGACCCTTGCGAGCGCGTCCGTCGCCACCCCAGCTGTCAACACCGCCGACACCCGACTGTACGAGGTCGATGAAGAGGTTGGTATACTTCGACTTCTCTACCGACTGTGAGTGGCGCTGTTTCTTCTCTTTGCCCTCATCGAGAGTGAGCAGGTCGTAGTGGAGGGCAGAAGCCGAGAAGAGTTTGTCGCTCTCTACGCGGAAGCCCACGCCGTTCTTGTTGGTCTGGTTCCACCAGCGCAGGTCGCTCATCGTTCCGGTCTCCTGCGGACGTACATACGGGTAGAAGAGGTCGTCGGCAGTAGTGTGATAGATACCTACGTTCTGCGAAATCTTGCGGTCGGAGTAGTTCTCTATCGGTCCGCGTCCGTTCCACTGCACCTGATCCATGTCGTATGGCAGGTTCATCACCATACCGAAGCGGAGCATCTCCGACACCTTTGCGCCCGGAGTGGTCTTCAGATCCTGAGTGACTACGAGTGTGCCGTTAGCCTCTACCTGGTATGTGAGTGTGAGTGTAGACTTCACAGCAGGCATGTTGTACACAGCTACTACAGTTTTCAGTTTTTTATCAACTGTGAGCGAGCGAAGTTTCATCTTCGGAGTGCGCCAAGCAGCGAAGTTTTTCTGCGACTGTGCGCCCATGTCGTTGTCGGTTACTGCGCGCCAGAAGTTAGGTTTGAGCGAGCCGCCCTCGCCGAGGAGCGAGTTGCCGCCCACCTCGTAGCGTGTGATGAAGCCCGTAGCACGGTCGAAAGCGAGCGTGAAGTTTTGTGCCTGCAGCGTGAGCAGCGGTTCCTTCTTCTTGTCGGTGAGTTTCACTGCCTTCAGCGCCTTCTGCTCGTTCTCCGTCAGAGCGAGGTCTGTGCCCTTAGCTTCGCGCAATGCGAACTGCTGATAAGCCACGATGTCGCCAGCCTTCTGCAAGCCCTCGTCGTTCTTCAGACGGAACTCTACGTTCAGCATCACGTCCTTTGCCTCCTTGAGTTTGTCGATATTGTACGGCAGCACGAAGTCGGCAGAGCTCTGCGCCTTTATCTCGGCGAGGTCGGCGATTGTGCCGTTCTGACGCTCGATGCCGTCAGCCACGATAGCCCAAGAGAGCGACACGTTGTCGAGCGGACGGAAGAAGTTTTCGTTGAACACGTTGAACTTCTTCTGAGCAAGGTCTGTCGGTTTCACCCAGATGTTCTGATACCAATAGCCCACCTCGTAAGCCTCAGGATTCGGCTTGCGGTCGGGCGAGATGAATCCGTTGCAGTTGAAGTTGTTGTCCGACGGGTCGTAAGAGTTGAAGTCGCCGCCGTAGTTGTATATCATGTTGCCCTTAGCGTCCTTGCCGCGCAGACCCTGATCTACGAAGTCCCAGATGAAGCCGCCCTGATAGATAGGATACTTGCGTATGAGGTCCCAGTAGTCCTGCATTACGCCGCAAGAGTTGCCCATAGCGTGAGCATACTCGCAGTGGATCATCGGTTTGGTGCTTGCAGGGTCCTTGGCGTAGCGCTCTGCAGCCTCAGGCGTGATGTACATCTCGGCGTAGAAATCGGTGTTAAGTCCGAGGATGGCGCGTTCGTAGTGAACGGGGCGCGACGGGTCGAACTCGTTGATCCATTTCTTCACGGCAGTGAAGTTCTTCGAGTCGGCAGTCTCGTTGCCCATCGACCAGTAGATTACCGACGGATGGTTGAACTGGTTGTGCACGTTGTGCTCGTTGCGCTCCATTATCTGCTTGGCGAAGAGGTCGGTTGTTGTGATAGCGTCGCTGTCGTAGAAGAAGCCGTGGCTCTCCTGGTTGGCCTCTGCGCATACATAGATACCGTATTCGTCGCAAAGCTCGTAGAAGTACGGGTCGTCAGGGTAGTGGCATGTGCGCACGGCGTTCACGTTGAACTGCTTCATCAGCTTCACGTCCTCAACCATGCGTTCGCGTGAGATGACATATCCGCCGTCGGGGTCTATCTCGTGGCGGTTAGCGCCCTTGATGAGAATCGGCTGTCCGTTCACGAGCAGCTGCTTGTTCTTTATCTCCACCTTGCGGAAACCAGTGCGCACCGGAACCGACTCTACGTCCTTGTTCTGCTGCTGCACGGTGACAACTACCTTATACAGATTCGGAGTCTCTGCGGTCCACTTCAGCGGGTTCTCCACGTCGAACTTCACGGTAGCGTTCACCAAAGCCACGTCGTGTCCCTTCTGCTTCTTCACCTTCGAAGAGTTGATTATCTTGCGGCTCACAACGTCGCCGTTCGGAGCGATGAGGTCGATGATGAATTTGGCGTTGCCCTTAGCCTTGAGCGCAACGGCGAGCGATCCGTTCTTGTATTCGGCGTCGAGGTCTGGCGTAACGCGCACGTCGTCGATATGAGCGGTCTGCGAGCGCGAGTAGAGGAAGCAGTCGCGAGCCACACCCGAGAGACGCCAGAAGTCCTGGTCCTCGCTGTAAGAGCCGTCGCACCAGCGGAAAGTCTGGAAAGCGATGAGGTTGTCGCCCTTCTTAAGGAAAGGAGTGATATCGAACTCCATTGCCGACTTCGAGTCCTCGCCGTAGCCAACGAAGTGGCCGTTCACCCAAAGATACATGTTCGACGTAACCGATCCGAAGTGAGCTATCACCTGGCGTCCGTTCCATGAGTCGGGGATGCGTATTGTGCGGCGGTACGAACCCACGTGGTTGTCCTTTGTCGGCACCATCGGCGGATTGTCCTTGAAGTGTCCACGCCATGCGAAGCCTATGTTCACGTACTCAGGGTCGCCGAAGCCGTTCAACTCCCAGATGCCCGGCACGCGCATGTTTTTCCACGCAGCGTCGTTATAGTCTGTGCGGAAGAAGTCGGTAGGACGCTGGTCGGCGTTTTCCACCCACTGGAAACGCCAGTTGCCTTCGATAGAGAGGAAGTTGCTCGATTTGTCGCGGTTGCCTTTCAGCGCAGCCTCGCGGTTCTCGTAAGCGAAGAAAGATGTGCGTGTAGCGAATCTGTTGACGTTGTTAACCGAGAGGTCGTGCCATTCCGTGAATGTCGGTTCGGCTACTCTTTCTGTCGGTTCGGCTGCGTTGACGAGGCACGGAGCCAAGCCTGCCACAGCCAGTGTTAATAGCAGATGTTTCATAATTATTTTGTTGTTTGTTTTCTGCGGTTTAAAGTTCTGACAACAAAGTTAATACAAATTTGGCGGAATTTACCAAAAATTGTAATTTTGTATGTTAAAATCAATGAATATGAACTATAATACGTATACTCTTGCTAACGGATTGCGCATAATCCACCTTCCGTCCGCCCAGCCCGTGGTATATTGCGGCTACGCTGTAGGCGCCGGCACACGCGACGAGGAACTCGGACGCGAGGAGGGAATGGCGCACTTCTGCGAGCATATCACTTTCAAGGGCACGGAGCGCCGCAGCTCGATGCAGATACTGGGCCACCTGGAGAGCGTGGGTGGCGACCTCAACGCCTTCACCAACAAGGAGGAGACGGTGTATCACGCCGCCGTACTGAAGGAGAACATCGACCGCGCCGTAGACCTGCTCACCGACATCGTCTTTCACAGCACCTATCCGCAGGCGGAGATAGACAAGGAGGTGGAGGTGATCGTAGACGAGATAGAGAGCTACAACGACTCGCCTGCCGAACTCGTGTACGACCTCTTCGAGAATGCCGTTTTCGGCGGACATCCGCTGGGGCATAACATACTGGGCACGGCAGAGAAACTGCGCCGTTACACTACGGCTGACGCGCTGCGCTTCACGCGACGCTACTATCGACCCGAGAACAGCGTGTTCTTTGCTTACGGCGACGTCGACTTCCATAAGCTCGTGCGACTGCTTGAGCGGGCTAACACTAACGTAGCGGCGGTATCCTTGCCGCCGCAGCAGCAAGCGTTGTGTGACGAGTCGGCAGGATGTGGCGGCGGCAAGGATACCGCCACTGCTGTTCTTCCGCCCTACGTGGCGCAGCACATAGAGCACCACATGGACACGCACCTGGCTCATGTGATGCTTGGCACTCGCGCCTACGACGTTCACGACGAACGCCGCATTGCGCTCTATCTGCTCAACAATATCCTCGGCGGACCTGGCATGACGGCACGCCTGAACGTGTCGCTGCGCGAGCGCAACGCTCTCGTCTACACCGTTGAGAGCATGGCGCAGAGCTATAGCGACACGGGTCTGTGGGCGGTATACTTCGGTTGCGATCCGAAGAACGTGAAGCGCTGCCTGCGACTCATACGTCGCGAGCTGGACAAAGTGATGCAGCGTCCGCTGAGCGACGCGCAGCTGCGTGCCGCCAAACGGCAGATACGCGGACAGATAGGCATTGCCTGCGACTCGCGCGAGTCGTTCGCACTCGACTTTGCCAAGAGCTATCTGCACTATGGTTGGAAGAAGGATGTGACGGCACTCTGCGAGCGCATCGACGCGCTCACGGCTGCCGACCTGCAGCGTGTGGCGCAGGATCTCTTCGCCGAGGAACGCCTCACGATGCTCGTAATCAAGTAGGCGCAATTCTAAGTTGTGGCGATTTCAGGGGGTGCACTTGTCTCAAGTGCACCAACCGAGCAATAAGTGTACCCACAGAATAGATAGCGTCATTTACTTGGTTGGTGCAGCAGATACTGCTGCACCCCCTGAGAGAATCGTACCAACCGCTACGTTAAAAGCAAAAACGGATTAAGCCGATTAATAGGATTTCTCTGCAATGAAGAAAAATCCGTTTAATCCGCTTAATCCGTTGTTGATTTCTACGCACCCTTGCAATCTGTGCGCATCTGTGGAAGAATATCTCAGCAGAGGTTCAGCAGCATGGCAAGCGCCTTGTTCTCTGCGTCCTCCATTATCTCGCGCTCTCCCGGTCCCTTGTCGTTGATACCGCAGAGATGCAGTATGCCGTGAATTATCACGCGGTGCAGCTCGTCGTCGTACTGCTTGCCGAACTTCTCGGCGTTGGTGCGCACGGTGTCGAGCGAGATTACGATGTCGCCGCTCACGATGCCCGGCTCGTCGTAGTCGAACGTTATCACGTCTGTATAGTAGTCGTGCCCTAAATATTCGTTGTTCACCTCGAGAATCTTCTCGTCGTCAACGAACATGTAGCCCACTTCGCCTACCTTATAGCCGTATGTAGCGGCGACGGCACGTATCCATGCTGTCGTCTCACGCTTCTTTATCTTCGGCATCTTCACGCCGTCTACGTTGTATGTAATCATATTGTGAATGTTGTTATGTTGTTATGTTGAGATGTTGAGGTGTTGTTGTGGTGAGATGTTGAGATGGTGTGGTGTTGAGATGTGTTGTTGTGAGATATACACTAATGTCACCATCTCACCACCTCACCATCTTGTCAGATTCTTTTCGGGAGAAAAGAGTCCACGTCCCTTCCGAAGTTCTTCAGTTCTCTTACCACCGACGACGACACGCTGTCCATGCCGGGTAGGGCGTAGAACACCACGGTCTCTATGCCCGTGAGTCGGCGGTTAATGTCAGCCTGCTCGCGTTCGAACTCGAAGTCCTTCACCGAGCGCACACCCTTCACGATGAACTGCGCTCCGTGGCGCTGCGCGAAGTCGACCGTCAAGTCGCTGTACTGCTCCACGCTTATCTTCTTCTCGCCGGCATACAGCCCTCTGATAGCCTCCACGCGCTCCTCCGCCGTGAGCATGTAGCGCTTCTTTTCGTTCACGCCCACGCCGATGACGAGGCGGTCGAAGAGTGGCAAGGCGCGGCGCACAATAGAGTCGTGACCGATGGTGAACGGGTCGAACGATCCGACGAATATTCCGATTCTTTCCATAGCTTTCCGTTTACTAATATCTGCAAATGTACAACTTTTATTTCACATAGCCACACACGTTTTCTCAGATTTTGTAAAATAAATAGAGTTTCGTTTCTGCCGTATTTCGATATAATAATGTAATTTTGCATATTGAACTAATATATAAATAAGAATAAAAGCTAATACATAATATAGAATGGTACTCAATTATATCTGGATTGCGTTCTTCCTCGTAGCCTTCTGCATAGCCCTCGTGCGGCTTGTGTTCATGGGCGATACGGAAGTGTTCCCCGCAATCATGAACTCTACGTTCGACACCTCGCGCACGGCGTTCGAGATTTCGCTCGGACTCACCGGCGTGCTCTCGCTGTGGCTCGGCATAATGAAGATAGGCGAGAAGGGTGGAGTGGTGAACGTGCTGGCTCGCATGCTCTCGCCCGTGTTCTCTCGTCTCTTCCCCGACATTCCGAAAGGACATCCCGTGACGGGTAGCATCTTTATGAACGTGGCTGCCAACATGCTCGGCCTCGACAATGCCGCAACGCCGCTCGGACTGAAGGCTATGGAGCAACTGCAGGAGCTGAACCCTAAGAAGGAGACGGCGACGAACCCGATGATTATGTTCCTTGTGCTGAACACGTCGGGTCTGACGCTCATACCGGTGAGCATCATGGTGTATCGTGCGCAGCTCGGTGCGGCGCAGCCTACGGACATCTTCGTGCCTATCCTGCTCGCCACGTTCTGTTCTACCGTCGCCGGCATCATCGTCACGTCGCTCTATCAGCGCATCAACCTGCTCAACCGCACTATGCTGCTCACGCTGGGCGGCTTGTCGCTCGCCGTTGCCGCCATCATCTGGGGTTTCTCGGCTATGGACAAGGCGCAGATGAACGTCGTGAGCACGTCGGTGGCTAACATCCTGCTGATGCTCATCATCGTGGTGTTCATCCTGGCTGGTATGCGCAAGAAGGTGAACGTGTACGACGCGTTCATCGAGGGCGCAAAGGACGGCTTCTCTACGGCTGTGCGCATCATCCCTTATCTCGTGGCGATACTTGTTGGCATCGGTGTGTTCCGTGCTTCCGGTGCTATGGATATGCTCATTGGCGGCGTGAAGTGGGTGGTTGAGGCTCTTGGCTGCAACACCGACTTCGTTGGCGCGCTGCCCACGGCTTTCATGAAGCCGCTCTCGGGTAGCGGAGCGCGCGGCATGATGGTCGACGCCATGACTACATACGGTGCTGACTCGTTCGTGGGTCGCCTCTCGTGCATCTTCCAGGGCTCCACCGACACCACCTTCTACATCCTCGCCGTCTACTTCGGCAGCGTCGGCGTACGCTACACACGCCACGCCGTAGCCTGCGGCTTGCTTGCCGACCTCGCTGGCGTAATTGCGGCAATCGCAATATGCTACATTTTCTTTTAAGAGTAATTTACTTTTTTACTTTTTTACTTTTTTACTTTTAAAGTATGGCTAATTTAAAGAGTTTAGCAAAGGACACCGCCATTTACGGCTTGAGCAGCATTGCGGGCCGTTTCATCAACTATCTGCTGGTGCCCATCCAGACCACAGCGTTCGTCGCGAGCGGCGGACAATATGGTGTCGTCACGAACATCTACGCCTACACGGCGCTGCTGCTTGTCATCCTTACGTACGGTATGGAGACAACCTTCTTCCGCTATGTGAACAAGACGGAGGAGAATCCGCAGACCGTCTACTCTACGGTGCTCATCTCCGTCGGAGCGACGGCGGCGCTTTTCGTGGCGCTCGTGTTCAGTTTTCTGCCACAGATAGCTACGTTCATGAAGTACCCCGACCATCAGAGTTGGGTGGCAGTGATGTTCGTCTGCGTGGCTATCGACGCGTTCAAGTGCATACCGTTCGCCTATCTGCGCTACAAGAAGAAGGCCATTAAGTTCGCGGCGCTGCAGTTGGTGAACATCGTGCTGAACATCGTGCTCAACCTGCTCTACCTCATCGTGCTGCCGGCGCTGAAGCTGAACCCGTTCGGCTTGTACGACGCGCAGTTCACGCTCGACGTGGGCATGGTGTTCTACATCAACCTCATCTGTACAGCCGTTGTTCTGCTCTGCTTCTGGCGCGAGCTGACGGGTTTCCGCTGGCGCTTCGACGTGCAGTTGTGGCGCCGTATGCTGCGCTACGCCATGCCTCTGCTGGTGTTGGGCATAGCCGGCATCCTCAACCAGACACTCGACAAGATAATCTTCCCGTATCTCTACGACGGAGCCGACGAGAAGACACAGCTCGGCATCTATGGTGCGGCTACAAAGATTGCGATGATCATGGCAATGATTACGCAGGCGTTCCGTTACGCCTACGAGCCGTTCGTGTTCGGCAAGTCGAAGGACAAGGACAACCGCGAGACGTACGCCAAGGCGATGAAGTTCTTCATCATCTTCACGCTGCTTGCGTTCCTCGTCGTGATAGCCTACATTGACATCCTGCGCTTCATCATCCCTAACGAGAGCTACTGGCCCGGACTGCGCGTCGTGCCTATCGTGATGGCTGCCGAGATAATGATGGGCGTCTACTTCAACCTCTCGTTCTGGTACAAGCTCATCGACAAGACCATCTATGGTGCGTGGTTCTCTGCCGCAGGCTGCTTGGTGCTGGTGACGGTGAACGTGCTCTTCGTGCCCAAGTACAGCTATATGGCTTGCGCATGGGGCGGCGTAGCGGGCTACGGCACGGCGATGGTGCTGTCTTATCTCGTCGGTCAGCGCAAGTATCCCATAAACTATCCGCTGAAGTCGATAGGCTATCACGGCGCTCTTCTACTTCCTCATGAATCTTGCCAACGACAACCTGCCAGAGTGGGCTGCGCTCGCTGTGAACACCGTGCTCGTCGTGGCGTTCATCGGTCACATCGTCTATCACGACCTGCCGCTGAATAGTCTGCCCGTTGTGGGCAAGTATTTCAAGTGAAATAAAAATTGAACAAAGAATTATAGATGACAGAATATAGTCAATACATATATGGATTATTGAAACCAAAAGTTCAGGAACCTGCGGTGGTATTGGACTTGTTTGCTGGTTGTGGAGGTTTGTCGCTTGGATTTGAGGCTGTAGGTTTTAGAACTATCGGTTTCGAAATGGTTGACGAGGCTGTTGATACGTATAACAGAAATCTTAAAGGAAAATGCTATAACCAGTTTCTTGAAGTAGGTTTTAATTATCCGGAAGAAGAAAATATAGATATAATAATAGGGGGACCTCCCTGTCAACCGTTCAGCAGATTTGGTAATCAAAAAGGCATGGAAGATGCACGTGACGGCTTTCCTATATTTATAGATGCTGTTCGTCGTCTACAACCTAAAGTGTTTCTTTTTGAGAATGTCGCCAATATCTTAGGGAGACATAAATGGTATCTGGACTTGATAGTTCAGGAACTTCAGAATTTGGGTTATATCGTGGAATACAAAGTGTTGAATGCCGTTGATTATGGTGTTCCTCAAAGGCGCGAAAGACTTATATGTGTCGGACACCGCGCATCATTCCATTTTCCTGCAATAGAGCGTGAGAAGCGAACTGTTGCTGAAGCGATAGGAGACACAATGTTAAGTCCTGAACCCGAAAGTAAGATACTTACTTCGCGACAAGACGAATACATAGCAGTATACGAGAAGAAGTCGCATTGTGTAAATCCTCGTGATTTATATCCAGACAGGCCTGCGAGAACCATTACTTGCAGAAATCTTGCAGGGGCAACGAGCGATATGCAGAGGGTGCGTCTTGCGGACGGAAGACGGAGGCGTCTTACGTACCGTGAAGCAGCGCGTCTTCAGACATTCCCTGATTGGTTTGAGTTCTCTGGCACAGAGACCAAGCAATTCTATCAAATAGGAAATGCGGTACCGCCATTGCTGGCATATA